>JAABUS010007712.1_pt1 | contig 12184 bp, 12 predicted proteins | sample 5560161 | NCBI WGS metagenome assembly JAABUS01 (sample SAMN10711885, study PRJNA513376) | rock metagenome | isolation source: Antarctica rocks | place: Antarctica: Victoria Land, Trio Nunatak nord | collected 2016-01-04 | reverse complement strand
CGCCAGCCATCTCCCACACAATCCCCTATCCACAACCCTGCCCCCTAGAATCGACCGCCTAGTTATGTCACGCAACCGCTGCCCGACACGCACACCTAGACTCGGTCGCTCGCGCTTACCAGACCGGGCGCAACTGCCGGGGCAGGGTGCCGCCCGCCGTCGCGGTGACGAGGCGACGCAGGTCGCCTCGCAATTCGGCCAGCCGCTCCGCGCCGAGGAGCGCGGCCCACTCCGCCTCGATCGCGCCCAGGATCGCGGCGCTCTCGCGTAGGCTAGCCCACCCGCGCTCGGTCAGGGCGATGATCTTGCCGCGCCGGTCGTCGGGATTCGGTTCGCGGGCGACATAGCCGCGCCCTTCGAGGTACTCGATCATCTGGCTCGCCGCCTGCTTCGTCATACCCAGGAATGCCGCCAGTTCGTTCCCGGTCGCCCCACCCTGGGCGATCCGCTGGAAGGCGAAGCCGTGCGCGGGCCGCAGATCGTCATAGCCGCGTGCGGCGAGTTGCCGATGGAGCTCATCGATCACCGCCCGCGAGCCGAGGGTGAAGAGAAGCGTTAGCTCGATACTCGGCGTACTTCCCACAACAATCCTCCTCCACGCATATAGTCAAACACCTTGACTATATCGCCGCGCATTGCTATCCTACCAGTATAGTCAAGCGTGTTGACTACATTGTGGGACAAGTATAGCTGAGCGACGAGAAAGAGGGGCTGAGATGTCTGCCGAGGCGAACAAAGCATTGGTATTGCGCTTCATCGAGGAAGTGTGGAATGGCCGCGACGTGGCGGCGCTTGATCGGCTACTCGCGCCCGAATTCTACAGCCACTCGTATGAGCCCCGGAATCGCGCGGGGCTGGAAGCCGTGCTGACACTGACCACCAACGCCTTCCCCGACCACGAGACGGTCGTCGAAGCGATCGTCGCCGAGGGCGACACGGTGGCGACCTGCGAGATCTTTCGGGGGACACAAACGGGGCCATTCCGGGGCCTGCTCGCCTCCGGCAAGCCGTTCGCGGTCGGGCGCTACCAGTTCTTCACCCTCGCCGATGGCGCGATCATCGCGCATCGCGGGCTGCTCGATCTCCCGAGCCTGTTACAGCAGATCAGCGCGGCGGGCTGAGCGGGCGATGTAGCATTGCAGAACCGTTGTCAGTAAGGGCAATTCTTGACAATGTTGATTCTCTAAGATAAGATACGCCCAACAACCGAATACGACTCCACTCTTATCCAGAGGGGCAGAGGGACCGGCCCGATGAAGCCCCAGCAACCACCCGCGAACGTGGGCAGGTGCTAACTCCGGCAGTGCAGACTGGAAGATGAGAGGTGGCGCAGTCCTACCGGCAATGTGTTCGGCATGGTCTGGCAACCCCCCATCCGATGGTGAGGGGGTTTTGTTGTGTGGGGGCGAGATGAGTAGGCGGGTGGAATGGGAGTTGCCAGGGACGCAAAGAAGCCACAACCGGCGGGGGATGTCGGGGCGTATGCATCCCCCACCCACGCCGGGGTATCTACAGAGGTTCGTAGGTAGGCAACGTGAGTGGGCAGAGACCTAACGCCGGGATTACCTACCGACGCCTGCGGGCTGACGATGCGGAGAAAGCGTATCCAATACGCCCCTACATCCCCCCCAGCACCGGGCATTCCTCCGCGCATTACTCGCCCCCTCGCCCACTGGCTACCGACTACCGACTACCGACTACTCCCAAAGGAGGACCAATGAGCGCGACGAACGGCCACGGTTTCGAGACGCTGGCGCTGCACGCGGGGCAAACGGTCGACCCGACAACGAAGTCACGCGCGGTGCCGATCTACCAGACAACATCCTACGTCTTCGACAGCGCGGAACATGCGGCGAATCTCTTCAATCTCTCCGAGCCCGGCAATATCTACACGCGGATCATGAACCCGACCACCGATGTCTTCGAGCAGCGGGTCGCGCAACTCGAAGGGGGCGTCGGGGCGCTGGCGGTCGCCTCCGGGCAGGCGGCGCAGACGCTGGCGATCCTCAACATCCTCTCGGCAGGCGACGAGTTGCTGTCGGCGACGAGCCTCTACGGCGGCACCTATAACCTCTTCGCGCACACCCTGCCCCGCCTCGGGATCACCGTCAAGTTCGTGGACCCGACTGACCCGGAGAATTTTCGCCGCGCGATCGGCGAGCGCACCCGCGCGATCTACGCCGAGACGGTCGGCAACCCGAAGCTCGACACCCTTGACATCGCGGCGGTCGCGGCGGTCGCGCACGAGGCGGGGATCCCGCTGATCATCGACAACACCTTCCCCAGCCCTTTCCTGGTGCGCCCGATCGAGCACGGCGCGGACATCGTCGTCCACTCCGCGACCAAGTTTATCGGCGGGCATGGAACCAGCATCGGCGGGATCATCGTCGATGGCGGCAAGTTCAATTGGGCGAACGGCAAGTTCCCGGCCTTCACCGAGCCGGACCCGTCGTACCACGGCCTGCGCTACGCGGAGGCACTGGGCGAGTTGGCCTACATCATCAAGGCGCGGGTGCAACTGCTGCGCGATCTCGGCCCGGCCCTCTCGCCGTTCAACTCGTTCCTCCTGCTGCAAGGGCTGGAGACGTTACCGCTACGGATGGAGCGCCACAGCCAGAATGCGCTGGCGGTCGCGGAGTTCTTGGAAGGGCACGAGTCGGTCGCCTGGGTCAGCTATCCGGGTCTGGCGAGCCACCCGGCTCACGAACTCGCCACGCGCTACCACCAGGGCGGCTTCGGGGCGATCATCGGCTTCGGCGTGAAGGGCGGCCTGGAAGCGGGCAAGCGCCTGATCGACAGCGTCCAACTCTTCTCGCTGCTGGCGAATGTCGGCGACGCGAAATCCCTGATCATCCACCCGGCCAGCACCACCCACGCGCAACTGACCCCGGAAGCCCGCACCGCCACCGGCGTCACCGACGACTTCATCCGCCTCTCGGTCGGCATCGAGTCGATCAAGGACATCCTCGCCGACCTCGACCAGGCACTCGCCATCGCGGTCGGCGAGCCTGCGCTCGCTGGCGCGCGGGCGTAGGCGGAGTGGGCCAGTGGGCCAGTGAAGAAAGACGGAACAGAAGACACGGAGACACGGAGAGGACGGCGAGCGGGCGAGTGGGCCAGTGGGGTTCCGGCCCCCCAGCCCACTCGCCCACTCCGCCCACTGACTACTACTACGGAGGCACCCATGAGCACAGACTATCTCGTCACCACGGTCCACTCCGCGACGATCGGCGTCCCCGGTCGCAGCATCAATCAGGCGCGGGATCAGCATTTCGTGATCGACAGCCCCTCGATCGGGTCGGCGCTGGCATCGGGCGAGGCGTTCCTAGCCGGGGTGTCGTCGTGCGGCGTGACGCTTGTCGAGCGGGCGGCGCACGACCTGCATATCCCGCTGGAACACCTGGACGTGACGGTCAACGGCCTGCGCCACCCGGAGAAGACGAACCGCTACGCGCGGGTCGAGATGACCTTCGCGTTCGTCGGCCCGACCGAGGAGCAGGCGCAAACGCTGGTCCAGCGCTACAAGGACAACTGCCCACTCTACGGCACCGTGGCCGATGCGACAACCGTGGAGATCGCCGTCAGCACCGTCCCGGCACGCGAGGCGGCCATCGCCTGAACAATCCGAGCGTATATGGACCATGAAAGGGCGCGGCAGCGATCGGGGCGATCGGCTGCCGCCCCCATCTCTATGTCAACCAAAGGACGGTGAACAGACGGCAGGGCAGACCCGCGCTACAATCGCTACAGCGTGCAACGTAGCGAGCGATCTAGCGAAGGAGCGCGGGATGCCAACGTCGCTGAGTGCGGAGGAATTCATCGCCCGGTTGGAAGCGGAGCGTTCGGACGAGGAGTTGCTGAAAATCCAGCGTTACTTCAAGTCCGGCACGGGGCAGTACGGCGAAGGCGACGAATTTCTCGGCGTGCGGATGGGGCAGGTTTTCAACCTCGCCAAAGAGTTCATCGATCTGCCACCAGCCGAGATCGAGCGCCTGCTCGACAGCCCACTCCACGAGGTGCGCGCGGGCGGGCTGAGTATCATGGACAAACAGGCGCGGCGGAAACAGACGCCCGACGCTCGCCGCAAGGAGCTCTACGGCCTCTACTTGCGGCGGATCGACCGGATCAACAACTGGGACCTGGTCGATCTCTGCTGCCCGTACGTCATCGGCGGCTACCTGTTCGACAAGCCGCGCGACATCCTCTACACCCTGGCACGCTCCGCGAATATCTGGGAGCGGCGCACGGCGATCGTCAGCACCTACTACTTCATCCGCCAGGACGACCTCGCCGACACCTTCGCCATCGCCGAGATCCTGCTGCACGACGACCAGGATCTGATCCATAAGGCCACGGGCGGCTGGTTGCGCGAGGCCGGCAAACACGATCCGCAACGCCTGCGCGATTTCCTGGACACTCACGCCGCCGCGATGCCGCGCACGATGCTGCGCTACGCCATCGAACATCTCGACAAGGCCGGGCGGGAGCAGTATCTGGGGCTGAAAAACGCCGGATGACACACGAACCGGCATCGCCGCCCGTCGCGACACCACGACCGGTGTAGAATGGCACGCAGACAACACCGATAACCGGCAGGCGCGAGGGAGTTTCGATGACGGCGGTCTTCATTCATGGCGTGCCCGATACCGCGCGGGTCTGGAATCCGCTCCGGCAATTGCTCCCAGAGCAAGAGACCGTGGCCCTCGCCTTACCGGGCTTCGGCACGCCGCTCCCAGGCGGCTTCACGGCCACCAAGGACGAGTATGTCGATTGGGTGATCGGCCAGTTGGCGCGGTTCCCCGAACCGGTCGATCTGGTCGGCCACGATTGGGGCTGCGTCCTGGCCTTGCGGGTGACCTCCCTGCGTCCGGATCTCGTGCGGAGTTGGGCGGCGGGTGGCGGGCCGTTCAGCAGCGACTACGTCTGGCACAAGAACGCGCAAATCTGGCAGACGCCGAACGCCGGCGAACGGTGGATGGCGGCGGTGGACGAAGAAAAGTTGCTGGCCTCGCAGATCAGCAACGGCGTACCGCCGGAGGACGCGGCGGAGACGGCGCGGCACTTCGATTCGCTGATGAAAGACTGCATCCTCAAACTCTACCGCTCGGCGCTCGACCCGTTCCGCGAGTGGGAAGCGGGCCTGGCGAGTATCACCGCGCCCGGCCTGGTCCTGTGGGGTGAGCTCGACCCGTTCGTGCCGGTGGGGTTCGCCGATCGGCTCGGCGCGCAGACGCGGGCGCGGCGCGTGGTCAAGTTCGCCGATTGCGGCCACTGGTGGCCGACCCAACGACCGGTGGCGGCAGCGGCGGCGCTGGAACAGCATTGGCGGGCGGCAAACTAGGTCAGCCGCAGCCGCGCGGGGGGGGGTCGCGTCGGCAGAGGTACGCGCTACACAGGCATAAGAGCGTTAATCGGGGCGCGATGGTCAGGCGTCGCGCGGGGAGGGAGCAATGGCCGAGGAATCGTGGTCACTGACGGCTGATGAGCGGCGCACGCTGGGGGCGGCGCTCGATGCGCTCTTGCCACCGTCAGGGTCGTTCCCGTTGCCGTCGGAGACCGATCTGATCGATGGATTCATTCTGCGGAGGGTGCCGCCCACGGCGACGGAGCCGATCCCCTATCCGGGGTTCGACGCGGAGGCTTTGCGAGCGACGATCGCGGAACTGGCACAAGACGCCGACCCTGTCGCGGGGTTGACGCGGCTGGAAGCGGAGCGCCCGGTGACGTTCACCGGGCTCTGGCGGCTGGCGGTCTACGGCTACTACTCACGCGCGGCGACGATCGCGGCGATTGCGCGGGACCACGCCCCCGCCTATCACGGTGCGCCGCTGCCGCTGGGCTACGCGCACGCCATCGCGCCGTGGGACGGCGACGATCCGCAGCAACTGCCACGGGTGCCGCGCGGTTCCTATCAACCGACCAACACGATCAGCCGGATCGACCTGAGCAGCCTGCCGCGCGAGGAGGTGGGCCAATGAGTGCGCCGACACCGACCGATGTGCTAGTGATCGGGTCCGGGGCGGCGGGTGCCGCCATCGCCAAGCGACTCAGCGGGCGCGGCGTCCGCGTCGTCTGCCTGGAGCAGGGGCCGTGGACCCTCAGCGGCGAGCATCCGCACTACAGCGACGAATACGAGTACGAGTTGCGCTGGCGCTGGAACCGCAGCCCGAGCGGGCGGCACGACCCCGCCGATTATCCGGTCACAGTCGAAGGCAACCGTGTGGACGTGATGCTCTACAACGGCGTCGGCGGCAGCACGACGCACTACAACGCGCACTGGCCGCGCCTGAAACCGGTCGATTTCCGCAAGGGGACCGAGCACGGGTTGGCGGGCTCTGCCGATTGGCCGATCAGCTACGAAGACCTCGCGCCGTACTACGAGCAGAACGACGCCGAATTGGGGATCAGCGGACTGGCGGGCGATCCTTCGATGCCCGCCCGCAGCGCCCGCCAGACCCCGCCGCTGCCGTTCGGGCTCCACGGGCGGCGGATGGCGGCGGCGTTCGACCAACTCGGCTGGCACTGGTGGCCCGCCGACAACGGGATCCTCACCGCCGACTACGATGGTCGCGTAGCGTGCAACCATTGCGGAGCCTGCCGCAACGGCTGTCCGCGCGGCTCGATCGCGATGATGTCGCGCACCTACTGGCCGAAGGCGCTGCAACAGGGGGTCGAACTGCGGACCCTGGCGCGCGTCGAGCGGATCACGACCGACGCGCAAGGGCGGGCCGAGGGGGCGATCTACATCGACCTGCGTACCGGCGAACGGCATCATCAGCGCGCCGCGATCGTGGTCATCTGCGGGAACGGTCTCGGCACGCCGCGCCTCCTGCTACTCTCGGCCGATGGGCGGCATCCGCAGGGGCTGGCGAACAGTTCGGGGCTGGTCGGCAGATATCTGATGCACCACGCCTACGCCGAGCAGACGATCATCTTCCCCGAGCCGATCGACGGTTATGTGGGGGCATATGGCGCACCGATCTTCAGCCAGGAGTTCTACGAGACCGACGCCTCGCGCGGCTTCGTCAACGGCTTCACCTTCCAGATCGGGCGCGGGCTGACCCCAGGCCACGCGGCGCTCGGGCTCCCGTGGGGCCGGGAGCATCGCGCGGCGTTCGGGCAGTTCTTCAATCACGAGATCTGGTTCGCGGTGCAGGCGGAAGATCTGCCCCGCTACGAGAATCGCGTCGAACTGGACGAGGCGCACACCGATTCGTCCGGGCTGCCGGGCGTAAAACTGCGCTGGGAACTACACCCGAACGACGAGCGGTTGATCGACTTCGGCGTGGCGCGGGCGCGGGAGTTGGCCGACGCGGCGGGGGCGCGCGAACTGGTTTCGACCGGCGCGGCGAATCCGAATCCGGGCTGGCACCTGCTTGGCACCTGCCGGATGGGCGACGACCCGGCGAGCTCCGTAACCGACGCCGAGCATCAGGCGTGGGATGTGCCGAACCTCTACATCTGCGACGGCTCGTCGTTCGTGACCGGCGGCGCAGTCAACCCGACCTCGACGATCGGGGCGCTGGCACTGCGCTGCGCCGACCAGATCCTGGCGCGCGACGATGCGCGGGGGTGAGAGAAGTACAGCGACAAGGGGGCGTGTGCGCCAGCCACACACAATAGGATATGAACAGTGAGCGCGCACACTGACGAGCAAACATGGCTCGCGCGGTGGCGGCATTGGGCGCAAGGACTGAAGCGCGAGGTTTTTGCCCTCTACCTCGCCTATCGCGATCCGCGCGTGCCGTGGTACGCGCGGCTGGTCGCGGGGCTGGTCGTCGCCTACGCCTTTTCGCCAATCGATCTGATCCCCGACTTCATCCCCGTCCTCGGCTATCTCGATGATCTGCTCCTGCTGCCGCTCGGAATCGCGCTGGCGATCCGGCTGCTCCCGCCGACAGTCCTGGCAGAGAGTCGGGTGAAGGCGACGGAACGACTGGCCGAGGGGAAGCCGATCAATCGGGCGAGGGCGGTCTGCATCATCGCGCTCTGGCTCGCGCTGGCGGGGCTCGGCATCGCGCTCCTCTGGTGGGCGGTGCGCCATGGTCGTTGACACCGCGTTGCTCCCGTGAGCGCCCGACACCGACTCCGATGGCCGGCACCGGGCGGTAGAGCGCTCCATGCGCCAAGGCCGACAGCGGCCGATACGCCCTGAAATCTGCCCGCGTGCCTTGTTGGCCGTCACACCTGTGCGCTACCATTGCACAGATTTTGGCGGGTTCTGCACGCAACGAGGAGAAGAACTGGTGAGCGCACGATCGCAGCGGATCGATCCGACAGGGATAGCCGGGCTTGATCTGATCCTGGGGGGTGGGCTGGCGCGTGGGGCGCTGATGATGGTCATCGGCTCCCCCGGCAGCGGCAAGACGACCCTCGCCGTGCAGATGGCCTTCGCCGCCGCGCGGAGCGGTCGTCGCGCCATCATCCTCACCGCCCTCTCGGAATCGACCAACAAGCTGATCGCACATCTACGTACCCTCAGCTTCTTCGATGAGGCGCTGATCGGCGAGGCGATCCAGGTACTCAGTATCCAGCAATTCCTAGAACACGGCCTGGGGAGCGCGGCCGATGCGCTCGTCGCCACCGTGCGCCAGATGCGGGTCGACCTCGTCGTCCTCGACGGCTATCAGGGGGTGCGCGGCATCGACGGGGCCGCGCAGGCCGGACGGCAGTTCCTCTACGACGCGGGCGGGCGGCTCAATTTACTCGGCGTCACGCTGATCGTCACCCACACCGGCTCGACCAGCGAGCGCGGGATGGTCGCCGAAGCGACCACCGCCGATGCCGTCCTGGGCCTGTCGGCCACGGTCAGCGGCACGCGGCAACGGCGCGGGCTCACGGCCATCAAGGTGCGCGGGGCGGCACCGCTCACCGGGCGACATGCCCTGACCCTCGATGAAACCGGGGTTACCGTCTACCCGCGCCTCGAAACCCGCGTCGCCCGCGCCCGCCCCGAAGTCGCGGCGGCGGGGGCGCTGAACCAGCCGATCCTGGCGCAGGTCGAGCGCACACCGTTCGGCCTGCCAGAACTCGACGTCATCCTCGGTGGCGGCTTGACGCGCGACTCCCGCACCCTCGCCGTCGGGCGACTCGGGACCGGCAAGACCTTGCTGGCGCTCCACTTCGCGCTCAACGGGGTGCGCGCGGGCGAAAAAGTCCTCTTCGTCGGGTTCCGCGAGAACCCGCAGCAGTTGGTGCAGAAGGCCGATCTCTTCGCGCTCGGGGCGGAACTGCGCGCGGCATTGGCTCCGGGCGGTGGCCTGACCCTCCTGCGCTTCCCGCCGGTCGAACTCGACCCCGACATCCTCGCCGACACCATCCTCGACACGATCGAGCGTACGGGCGCGCGGCGGCTGATCGTGGACAGCGTCGCCGAGATCGAGCGCGCTGCGGCGACCAGCAGCGATCCGGGGCGACTGGACGACTACCTCGCCGCGCTGGTGGAGGCGCTACGGGCGGGCGGCGTGACCTCGTTCTTCACCAAAGAACTCCGTCAGACGGTGGCGGCGGAGATCGATTTCGCGGAGGAACCGATCGCCGTCTTCACCGAGAACGTGATGCTGCTGCGCCAGGTGGCGCACCGGGGCCGCGTGCGCCGCGTGCTGGCCGTGCTGAAGATGAACTTCTCGGCCCACGACACCTCCCTGCGCGAATTCACGATCGAGCCGCCGATCGGGATCCACGTCCTCGCGCCCCTGGAGAGCGACGACGGCGTCCTCGATGAGTTGACGACCGGGGGCAGCGCTGGCGACTGAACCGGGGAGCATCCGCGCCGCTCAGGCGGTGGTGAGCAGATCGAGGAGCGCGCGGAGTTCGATCTTCAGTTCATCGCGCCAGGGCTGGTCGGTGGCGGGATCGGCGGTCAGTTGCGCGCGCACGGCGCGGAGCGTGTCCAGCAATTGCGCGACCTGATCGCCGGGGAGCGCGGCGGCGAGTTCCTGGCCGAAGTCTGACACCCCACTGGTGGGGTCCGGCGCCGGGGTGCCGGACCCCGCTGCGCGAGCGGCAGCGCCGAGGATGCGTACGGTGGTCTTGGGGTCGAGTTGCCCGGCATCGCGCGCCTCGAATGCGGCAAGGTGGAATGCCTCATCCTTATTGAGTTCGGGATCGGCCTCGCGCAACTCGAGCGAGCGGCGGAAGATACCCGCCATCAGCTCGGGGTCCAGGTCCACACCGGTCGGGATCGGGCCGCGTCGGGGGCGTCGCCGGGGCTTCGTCGCATAGACCTCGCGCGGGCGGATGACCTCGCCGCGCTGTGCCCGCGCCAGCCACTCGCGGCGGGCATCGGCGGAGGAGATCGAGGCGATCGCCGCCCCCGCCGATTTCGTTAGCAGGCCGGTCTCGACGGCGTCCTCGACATCCTCGTGGCGCAGGAGACGCAATCGCTCGTCCACGTACCCCTGCGAACGGTGAACGCGCCCCGCGAGCCCGACCGTGGTGAGCCCTTCGAGCCGCGCGATCTCTTTCATCGCGCGGGCTTCCTCGACCCCATTGAGATCCTCGCGCTGCAAGTTCTCGATCAGTTGCAGCACCCGGCGCTCGGCCTCGGCGCTGTCGTTGATGATCACCGGGATCCGCATCAGGCGGGTACGGATCATCTCATCGGCGGTCGTGTCGAGGGCGAGCTTGATCGCGGCATAACGCCGCCCACCCGCGACGACGACGTAGCGCATATCCCCGACCCGGTCGAGCCCCGCTTGCCGCACCACGATCGGCTGCAACAGCCCGTGATTGACGATCGACGCGGAGAGTTCGGCGAGCCGATCCGGGTTCATGAACTTGCGCGGCTGGTCGGGGTCGGGCGTGATCTGCGCGAACGCGACCTCGCGCGCCCCGGTGAAAATCCGGTCGGCCCCGAGTTGGACCACCGTCGGCGGCGTAGCGGGCTGCGGCGCGGTGAGCCGCGGGCCATTCGGGGCGATCCGCGGCCCGCTGGTGCGCTTACTCATCGGCCACCTCGGCGGGGGACGGTTCACCGCAGAGACGAAGAGACGCAGAGAACCGCAGAGACGAAGAGAGAACGAGAGAATGACTGTTCATATTGGGCCGATTCATCGCCCACCCCGTACCTTTTTCGCCGATTCCTTCATCTCGTTCTCCGCGGCCCTCTGCGCACTCTGCGTCTCTGCGGTGAACCGTCCTTCCAGGTTCGGATCGAGGCGGGCGGCGAGGCGGCGGAAGGCGGCGGCGACCGACGATTTGGGGCTGTTGACGACGACGGGCAGGCGCACATTGATCGCGCGCTCGATCAGCGGCGAGTGCGGGATCGGGTCGGCGACGAGATCGCCGTAGCCCGCGCGGAGGGCGGCGAGGCCGTCGCGCTGCGGTGCTTCGTCGGCGTGGTAGTTCGACGGCAGGATCGCCGCGAGTTCGGCGGTGGCGAAGCGGTATTGCGCCAACTCGTCGCGCAGAGCAAAAATGTCCACCAGGGCGTCGATATCCTGCTGCGCACCGGTGCGCGTCGGCACGATCGCCACGTCACCGGCGAGGAGGGCCGAGGTCTGCGTGAACCCGAGCATCGGGGCGGTGTCGATGATGATCACGCCGTACTCGCCGACGACCTCTTCAAGGAGAAGGCGCAGGCGGAGCGGCCCGGCCGGATTCTGCGCCAGCGCGGCGGCGGCGACCTCGATCGAGCGGTCGCCCGGCACGAGATCGAGCAGGTCGCCGACCGAGCGGATCGTGTCGCGCAGGCCGCGCGAAGGCTCGGCGATCCGCGCCCCGATCCCGGCATTCGGCGCGACCGGCTCATCGGAGAGGGCGCGCGTGAGGCTGGCCTGACTGTCGAGATCGACCAGCAAACAGCGAACCCCTTCGGCGGCGAAGGCCCCACCGAGATTGTAGCTGGTGGTGCTCTTGGCGCTGCCACCCTTGCGCCCGAGGACGCCGATGCGGAGTGTGGAATTTGTCATGTAGCGCCATCCCATTCGTTCGCCGGTCATCGGTCGGTATGATCGCGGATCCGGTGCGGGATCGTCGCCCGTTGGGCCGGGGATCCCGAGACCGTGTACGGTACAGGCAATGCTAAAGTGCGCGCGTGTGGCGCGTTGGTCCCCTCAGTGTATGGGCGACCGGGAGATGGGTCAAGGGGTGCTGATCGACGGTGGTCATTGTCGCGCCTCGGGTCATCCTTGCGCAGCATAGTCCACCGCCGTGTAAGCACGCGGATAAGCAGGTTTGCGTA
>JAABUS010007711.1_pt1 | contig 12184 bp, 12 predicted proteins | sample 5560161 | NCBI WGS metagenome assembly JAABUS01 (sample SAMN10711885, study PRJNA513376) | rock metagenome | isolation source: Antarctica rocks | place: Antarctica: Victoria Land, Trio Nunatak nord | collected 2016-01-04 | reverse complement strand
GGATTGTCGAACCGACGCGCTTGCTGACAGCGGACGAGATCGCCGAACGCGTCTGCGCGTGTTTCGGGTGTGAGCATGAAGCACCTCTGTCTCTCCCACAAGAGGTCGCCTGATTATACACTAGCGCCTGAGCGTGACGGTGGTGCGGTAACCCCATGCGGCGGTCTGCGGGGCCGGATTCGCGGTGTCGTTCGTCCGTGGTAGTGGCGTCATCCATCCTCCTTCGCGCCGTATTCGCGTCGGAGCAGCGAGAAGAGCCGCATAGTGTGGAATTGCCCCTTCCAAAAGTATTTCTGGCGCACGATTCCTTCATGCTGAAAGCCGAGTTTTTCCAGCACGCGGATCGACGCGCCATTGTCGAGCATCGTCTCCGCCTCGATACGGTTGAGGTCCAGCCGCTCGAAGCCGAAATGCACCATCGCGCCGACCGCCTCGGTCATGATTCCGTGCCCCCACGCGGATTGTGCGAGATCATAGCCAATGGCGGCGTACCGGTCCGGCAGGTTCCAACGGTTGAAGCCGCCCGTGCCGATCACCGCATCGTCCTCCGTGCGGGTGATGCCCCAGCGGATGCCGACGCCTCGGATGAATCGCTGCCCCATCCGTTCGATGAAGCCCCGCGCCTGCCCTACGTCCGTGAACGTCTCCGAATCGTGATACTGCATCACGACAGGATCGCTGAAGATACGGAAGACCGCGTCGGCGTCCTCCATGCGCATCTCCCGCAAGGTGAGACGCGCCGTTTCGAGCGTCGGGAACTGGTCGAGCATATTCCTAACTCTCAACTCCTTCTCTCGGAGGGAAGGGGAGATTATGCGTACGTGTTCGGGTCGCCGGGCTGTACGAGCACGGCGGGGTCGAGCGCGTGCTCCGCCTCCTCGGCGGTCAGGATGCCCTCGGAAACCAGAATATCGCGGACGGTGCGCTCCTCCGCGAATGCCTGCTGCGCCACCTTCGCCGCGCGGCTGTACCCGATGCGCGGGTTGAGGGCGGTGACAATCGCCGTGCTCCACTCCACCCACTCCCGCACGCGCTCCCGGTTCGCCGTGATGCCACGGACGCACTGCTCCGTGAAGACGCGCAGGGCGTTCGTGAGGATCTCCAGCGACCAGACGAGGTTGAAGGCGATCAGCGGCATCATCACATTGAGGTCGAGTTGCCCCGCCTGCACTGCGAGGGCGACGGTGGTGTCGTTGCCGACGACCTGGAAGCAGACCATGTCCAGCATCTCCGCCATCACCGGGTTGACCTTGCCGGGCATGATCGATGAACCGGGCTGCACGGCGGGGAGCGCGATCTCGTACAACCCCGTGCGCGGCCCGGATGACATCAGGCGCAGGTCATTGGCAATGCGGATCAGTTCGAGCGCGACGACCCGCACATCCGCCGAGAGCGCGCCGAGCGACGCCATGCTCTGCGTCACCTCGAAGAGATTCTCCGCCGGGCGCAGGTTGTCGAGGCCGGTGATCTGCTTCAGGTGGCGCACGGCCTCCCCGCGATACCCAGCGCCGCTGTTCAGGCCGGTGCCGAGCGCCGTCGCGCCGATGTTCAGGTCGCCGACCCAGTGCGCGGTGCCTTCCAGTCGCGCGTGGACATGCCGCATCGCCGTCGCGTAGCCGCCGAACTCGTGGCCGAGCGTCGTCGGCACGGCGTCCTGCAGATGCGTGCGCCCGCTCTTGACGACATCCGCGAACTCCGCCGCCTTCTGGTCGAACGCCTCTTCGAGCGACCGCACCTGCGCCGCGAACCCCGGCAGCATCCGCAAGGCGGCGACCTTCGTGATCGTCGGGAAGATGTCGTTCGTGCTCTGGCTCATGTTCACGTCATCGTTCGGGTGGATGGGCGCGTATTCGCCGCGCCGCCCACCGAGCAGTTCGTTGGCGCGGTTGGCGATCACCTCGTTCGCGTTCATGTTGTGCGAGGTGCCCGCGCCCGCCTGGAAGACATCGACGACGAATTGTTCGTGATGCCGCCCGTCGATGATCTCCCGCGCGGCGCGCGCGATGGCGTCCCCCTTCTCCGGCGACAGTTTCCCAATTGCCATGTTCGCCATCGCCGCCGCCCACTTCACCATCGCTGTGCTCTCGATGAAGACACGATGCGGCCGCACGCCGGAGATCGGGAAGTTGCGTACCGCCCGCGCCGTCTGCGCGCCGTAGAGCGCGTCCGCCGGGACGGGCACATCGCCCAACGAATCGTGTTCCGTCCGCATTGCTGTGGTCGTTGCCATATCGCTCACCGCCTCGTTCGTGACTGTTGCCCATGATCGCCCGTGTACGCGCGTCGTCCATCACACCTCGCAATCGCCTGACCACGCCCGGTATACTCGCGCCGGAGAAGGCGGTGATGCAGAAGACCAACACGATGCGCGCACTCAGTCAGCGCAAGACACCCTACGCGGCGTACGTATTCTCGGACGCGATCCGCTTGGCGGGCGGCGCGGCCTCGATCTGCGGCTGCGCGTCGCGGATCTCATCCACGTCACGGGCGCGATGGTGGTTGAAACCGATTGAACCGCAAAGGCGCAAAGGCGCCGAGGACGCAAGGAGGAAAAAGAAGGCGGGGATATTGAGCGGAGTGAGAATGCTCGTTACATTGCCGGTGTGATGCAGGCGGAAACGCGATACGGAGGGATGAACGATGAGCGACGAAATGGTGGAGATCGGGTATCCGGTGCCGCGCGATCTGGCGGAGAAGTGGAATGGGCTGTCAGACGCGGCGCGGCGGGAGGCGATCGCCATCGCGCTCTACGTCTCCGGCGCGGCGACAAGCGTCGCGGAGGCGGCGCGCGCGGCGAAACTCTCGCGCGGCGGCATGGGCGACCTGATGGACCGCGTCGGCGTCGCGATCCGCCCGAAGTAATCCGGGACTATCCACCAAGGCGCGGAGAGCGCAACGACGTGATGACGGCTGAGGGAAACAGTACGACCGCAAGGGATTACAAAAGTGGAGGCCATCGAGCGGTGGCCTCACACCCTGCCGCCGAAGTGACAGGGGGGATATGCGAAACGCATCGCGGCGATAGTCGGTTCTATCAACTGGACTTAGCCGTATGAGTCACCCGGTATTTGTGCAGTCGGTGTGGCAAGCGTCGAGAGCAGCGCGCTCAATTCCTCCGGCCTCGTCACCATCACGTCATGTCCTCCGGCCAGTTCGTGGTACTGCCCGCCCTCGCCCTTGATCCGCTCACCGAAGAGCGCGAACCATGTGCCCTCTCCGGGCGTGTCGGGACTCCGAATATAGGTGCGGGGGAGCCGCCGGTCAGTTTCGTCGTTCCCTTCGCAGCGCTGCGAAAACGTCTTCGCCGGGTGCGGCGCTAACCGTTCGCCCAGCCAGCGCACATCATCTTCGTTCGTGACCCCATAGGTGCTCGTACCGACCGGTACGAGCCACTTGTCGCCGGTTGCTCGAATCTGCGCTTCGTATCCTTGCCAGACGCTAGGGTCATTGTGCCGACGCTGGAGTTCCTCGATTGAGCGGTCGTCGTCCAGTGGCAGGAAGGCATCGAGATAGATGAGTTGACGGAGCCGATCCGGGACGCGCTCGGCAACCCCGGCGATGACCATGCCGCCGTAGCTATGCCCGACGAGGATGACATCGCGCAGGTCTTCATACTCCAGCACGTTGACGATGTCCCTGACGTGGGTGTCGAGGCTGATATCCGGGGTGATGAGGTGCGCACGTTCGCCGAGTCCGGTGAGCGTGGGGGTGTGGGCCTCATGCCCGGCGGCACGCAGGAGCGGTGTCACCTTCTTCCAGCACCAGCCACCGTGCCATGCACCATGCACGAGGACGAAGGTCGCCATAGCCGTTCTCCTTCCGCTGTTATCCCGCTGGGAGCATCATAGCAGCGCGAGAGACCGTGCGCCTTGCGGCGTTCTTGCCACGGTCATTGCAAGGATTCCGGGTCACTCATATGGCTAAATCCACTATCAACAAGCGTTGACACACGAACCGTCGCCTAATCCGCGTAGAGCATCTCGCGGATGGTGAGCACTTCCTGACGGAGTTGGTTGCTCGTCTCGATCTCATGCCCGATCTTCTCGCTGCCGTGGATGACGGTTGTGTGGTCGCGCCCGCCGAGTTCCGTGCCGACGTCTGCGAGCGAGCGATCCGTCTCCTGCCGCATGATGTACATTGCCACCTGCCGCGGCACGACGATGTCCTTCGAGCGGCCCCGGCCCCGCATCTCCTTCTCAGAGCAGTTGTAGAATTTTGCCACCACCTCGACGATGCGCGCGGGCGTGATCTGGCGGCGGCGGTTGTTCAGCGCGGCGTCGTTCAGCGCCTGCGTCGCCACGTCCATCGTCACCGCGACGCCGTTCATCCGCGCCATCATGACGATCCGATTGAGCGCGCCCTCCAACTCGCGGACATTCGACTGTACCTTGTGCGCGATGTAATCGACAACCTCGGTCGGCACATGCACGCCCGCCTCCTCGCCCCGCTGACGCAGGATCGCCATGCGGGCCTCGAGGTCCGGCGTCTGCACATCGGTCGTCAGGCCCCCCTCGAAGCGCGAGCGGAGCCGGTCATCGAGCGTGACGATCACCTTGGGGTGGCGGTCGCTCGTCATCACGACCTGCTTGCCCGCGAGTACCAGCGCGTTGAAGGTATGGAAGAACTCCTCCTGCGTGCTCTCCTTGCCCGCGATGAACTGGATGTCGTCGATCAGCAGAATGTCAATCGTGCGATAGCGAGAGCGGAACTCCTCGTTCCGATTCTCCCGGATCGCGTTGATCATCTCGTTCGTGAAGGTCTCCGAGGAGACGTAGAGGACGCGGCAGCCGGGGGTGTGCTCCATCGCGTAGTGGCCGACCGCGTGGAGGATGTGGGTCTTCCCCAATCCGACGCCACCGTAGATGAACAGCGGGTTGTAGGAGCGTCCCGGATTTTCGGCGACGGATTTCGCGCCCGCCGCCGCCATGTTGTTGAACTTCCCCACGATGAGATGGTCGAAGGTGTAGCGCGGGTTGAGGCCGTGCGCGGGCGTCGCGGCGAGCTCCTGCTGCTGATACTCCTGGAAGACCTGCGGACGCGGTGAGGGTGCGAGCGCCGGGATGTCGGCGGCATCGTCCGCGTGCCTGGCGTTGCTCGGGGCTACGCCGTTCGTCGCCGTTCGTCCGAGAACGGTGAAATCAACCGCCACCTCGTAGCCAAGGATGCCGCGCAACGAGCGCACGATCTTCCCATGGAATCGCTTTTCCAGTTGCTCCCGCACGAATGTGTTCGGCGCGGCGACCGTCAGGCGGGCCGCCTCGGCGTCGAAGTCGGCGATTGAGGTGCTGCGCAGGAACGCCTCATAGTGACCGCGCGATGTGCCTCCCTGCAAATCCTCGAGCACTGCCTGCCACACTCTGCTCCCCTGCATGGGCTGCATCGTCGCCATCCCTTTTCGCTCCCCGCCGTACTATGTTTATTACTCCCCAGCCAATCCCCTGGTATCTGCGGATTATACACACTGAACGTACACCTGTCGAGGGGGAATGTGGATAAATCTGGGGCGAGCGAGGAGAAACCAGAAGCTATCGCTAAATTCTGATCGGCTCTCTTCTCCATCGCCGCCGCGATCTCACCACATCGAAGCGTTCGGGCGATGGCTCCGTACGGGAGGGGTTGAGGGGCCGAGGTTCTGAAACGAAACCCAACGTTGCTCCCGGCTGATTTCTGGTCTGGCATTTGGCTTCTCTCTCCAGCTTCTTCCTCCTGCCCAAAGGGATATGCACCTTGACATGCGTCCACCCCCTCCCTATATTTGGAACACTTGTTCTGTTTCTTCGGGTCGTTCCGCGTTCATACCGCAGCGTATCGACGTGCTCTTCCGTCGTCTACCCGGCATGTATGGGAAGGATATCCCCGATGACACTCTCCGTGCTCGCGTTTCGCGGCCCACTGCCCGCACTCACCGACACCGACGGACAGCCACCCCGCGCACCGGCGCGACCGGGCGGCGTCTGGCCGCGCGCCATCCTCCACGCCGATCTGGACGCCTTCTTCGCGACCGCCGAGATCGCGCGGCGACCGGAACTCGCCGGGCTGCCCGTGATCGTCGGGGGCAGGCGGGGCGGGCGGGGCGTCGTCTCGGCGGCGGCCTATCCGGCGCGGGTCTACGGTATCCGCTCCGGCATGTCGATCGCCGAGGCGGAGCGCCGCTGCCCGCACGCCGTCTTCCTGCCCGTCGATGGCGCGCACTACGGCGACCTCGCGCGCCGCTTCCGCGCCATCCTGATGACCTACAGCCCGCTTGTCCAGATGACGGGGCCGGACGAGGCGGCCATCGACGTGACCGGCATGGAGCGGGTCAGCGGCCCGCCAGAGCTAATCGCGCTCGACATCCGCCGCCGCGTGCGGGAGGAACTCGCCCTCGTCGTCTCCATCGGCCTCGCGACGGGGCGTACGACCGCGAAGATCGCGGCGAAGACCGCCAAGCCGGATGGGTTCCGCGCCGTGCCGCCCGGCAAGGGGGCGGCCTTTCTCGCGCCCCTGCCCGTCGCCGCGATGCCGGGCATCGGCCCGGCGACCGAGCGGGCGCTGCATGCGATGGGCATTAAGACCCTCGGCGCGCTCGCCGCGCTGCCGGACGCCCAACTTCGCGCCCGCTTCGGCGATCTCGGCCCCGCGCTCGCCCGCCACGCGCGCGGCGAGGACGACATGCCGATCACCGTCGGCCATGTGATGAAATCCGTCGGGCACGAGCGGACGCTGCGCGCCGACACGCGGGATCGCGCCTTCCTGCGGGCGACGCTCGCCGCCCTCTGCGACGAGACGGCGACAGAACTCCGGCGGCATGGGCAGACGGCGCGCGTCGTCCACCTGCGCGTGCGCGCAGGGGACTTCCGCTCGGTGGGGATGCAGACGACGATCTCCCCCGCGACGAACGCGCAGCAGGTACTCCTCGACGCCGCGTGGGCATTGTACGAGCCGTGCATCGCGCGGCTTGGCTGGCCCACCGTCCGGCTGATCGGCGTCCGCGCGGCGGGGCTTGGCGGCGGCGGCGCGCAACTCACGCTGCTCAGCGACCGCCCGGAACGGCTCTGCTCGATCAACGCCGCAGTCGACGCGATCCGCGCGCGCCACGGCACGCAGGCCATTCGCCCCGCGCTGACGCTCCTGACGGCGGAGCACACGCGGAATCACGCGGACGCGCGGGAGCCAACGCCGCAACCGCCCCGTGCGCCCCATGGATAACCCGGAGACGGCGGGGTACGTGCGGGAGGACGAGGACATCTGGCTCGGACAACTGGCGCAGGCGGCGCAGGCGGGCGACCGCACCGCGCGCGACAGCCTTTGGGCACAGGTCGAACCACGGTTGCATCACACCGCGCGCCGGGCGGCGTGGTATTTCCCGACGCTGGATCGCGACGACGCCGTGCAGGAGTCGTTCCCGATCTTCGCCGCGCTCGTCGGCGACTGGCCGGGACCGACGACGGGCGGCACCGGGTTCGCGACTTACCTCTTCGGCCTCTTCCGCTGGCGTCTCCACAGTGCACTCCGCGCCTACGAGCGCCGGGGCGCATCGACGCACGCCGATTGGCACTCCCGCGAGGGACGGACGCGCGTCCCCACGGCGGGCAAACCAACACCCATCGCCTGGCAGGAATACGGCGTGGACTACCGCGCGTTCGTCGTCGGCCTGCCGCCACAGGAACGGGAAATCTTCCTCCTCCGCGTGGAACAGGGTTTGGGGACGCGGGAAGTGGCGACCCGCCTCGGCCTGACCCCCCGCACCGTCTCCCGCTGCTGGAATGTGACGCTCCGCCGCCTCCGCGCAATCGCGCGCCGCAGCCTGTAGGGGGATAGCGGAACGATACTCCAGAGAACACGGAGAGGGCGGAGGACACAAGGGTTTATCCATTGTCGCCTTCTGGGCATTTCCTACCCCCTTCCCGAGGCGGGAAGGGGAAGTGAACCTCCGTGAAATCCGGGTGTTTGGGGTCAGCCATGGTGTTCACATTGCGTCACCCCTTCCCGCCTCGGGAAGGGGCCGGGGGTTAGGATTTCCCGGCGAAAACGACTCTGAATACGCCCGGAGGAATCATCCGTATTTCTCTTTGTGCCTCCGCGCTCTGTGTTCTCTGCGTTCGATCCCCGCTTGATCGTTCATTCTTCGAGGATAGACGCGGCGTAGCACGCACCGTACACTGGTGCACCGGAAGTAGAAGCAAACGAGGGGGGATGAAACCATGCGCGTGTTGGTGATGGGGTCCGGCGGATTGGGCGGGTACTTCGGCGGGATGCTCGCGGAGCGCGGCCACGACGTGACATTCGTCGCGCGCGGGGCGCACCTCGCCGCGCTGCGCGAGCGGGGGATCGAAATCCGCGCGAACGAGGGCACATACCGTGTTGCCCCGGTCAGCGCGGTCGCCGCACCGCACGAGGCGACCGGCCCCGTCGATCTCGTCCTCTTCACCGTGAAGGGGTACGATGCGGAGTCCGCCGCCGAGGCGCTCCGCCCGGTGATCGGTCCGGAGACGGCGGTGCTCACCCTCCTGAACGGCGTCGACAGCGCGGAGCAACTGAGCGCGGCGCTCGGCGCGGAGCATGTGCTGCCGGGGTCCACCTTCATCCGTTCTACGCTCGCGGAACCGGGCGTGATCGAGCAGATGGGCACGCTGCGCCGCGTCGTCTTCGGCGAATCCACGGGCAGCGTCACGCCGCGCGTCGAGGCAATCGCGCAAGCCTTCCGCGACATCGGCACCGAGGCGGTGACGGCGGAGGACTCCCGCCTCGCTGTCTGGCAGAAGTTCGTCATGCAGGCGCCGCACGCCACGATGACGAGCGTCTGCCAGATGCCGTGCGGCCCGATCCGCGAGACGCCGGAGGGCGAGGCGCTCTACCGCACCCTGATCGCGGAGTGCTGCGCCGTCGGGCGGGCGTCCGGCGTCCCGCTGCCGCCGGAGGCCGAGGAGACGGCGATGGGCGTCGTCTACGCCTTCCTCTACGAGCAGAAGACCTCCATGTCCATCGACTACGAGCGCGGCAACCGGGTCGAGTTGGAGGAACTGACGGGCGCCGTCGTCCGCCGTGGCCGGGCGCTCGGCGTGCCGACCCCGACCTTCGATGTGCTCTACGGCGTCCTCAAGGTGCGCGCGCTCGCCAGCGGTGGCCTCGCGTAAGATTCTCGCTATGGCTATACTGCGTGGGAACGACCGGCAGTGAAGGAGCACCGCGATGGCGACACGGACGGAAGCGACAATTGATGACCTCTACAACGCCCCGAGGGACAACGGCGCGTACGAACTCGTGAACGGAGAGTTGGTGCAGATATCTCCAACGGGTTTCAAGCCGGGTCGCGTCTCCTTCCGCATCTGCCTCGCACTCTCCCAATACGAAGAGGAAACCGATTCCGGCTACGCAATTCCCGACAATGTCGCCTTCCTTGTTGACTTGCCCCATCGCAAATCATTCAGCCCGGACGCGGCCTTCACGCTTCGCCCGCCGAAGAATGATATGCGCTTCATCGAGGGCGCGCCCATCTTCGCCGCCGAAGTGCGCTCCGAGGGCGATTATGGCCCGGCGGCCAACCGCGCCTACGCCGCCAAACGGCGCGATTACTTCGCAGCGGGCACGGTCGTCGTCTGGGATGTCGATCCTGTCCACAAAACTATCGCCTCCCACCGCACGGAGCGGCCGGCCGATCCAATCCGCTTCGCGATAGGCGACACCGCAGACGCCGAACCCGCACTGCCCGGCTGGCGCGTCGCGGTGCACACAATTTTCAAGACCTAACTCCCAGTCGGGCCTCCTGCCACCGGCGTAGCTGCTTCGTTGTTCTCGGTATACTCACGGCTCGCGGAGTGGTGGCGGCAATATCCGTCGCCTGCTATCATTGCCCGTGGATTGCCGGGGCGATCATCGTGCACTTGGGGATTGGGAAAACGGAGACACACAGATGGAAACGAAGGTGCTTGCGGTCGTCGATGGGCGTCAGTCCGTCCACGACTTTGTGGTGCGGACGCTGACGGTGGCGGGGTACACGGTGCAGGGGTTCAATTCGCGCGCCACCTTCCTCGTGCAGGCCCCGACGCTCCGGCCATGGATCGTCCTGCTCGGTGCGGACGACGATGTCTTCGATGTCGATACACCCCTCGTGATAGAGACGCTCCGCGCCGCGCGCCACCGCCCGCACCTCCCGGTCATCCTCTACAGTGCCAATCCGGATGCCGAGGCGCGGGAGAAGGTGGAGGGCGCGCCGGATGTCCTCCCCCTCCCGGTGCCGTTCACGGCGGAACGGCTCCTTGATGCCGTCGGGATGGTCGCGGACGGCGCCGCGCCGGAACCCGCGCTGACGTAGCGCCGCGTCAGATGCGACGACCGATTACCCGTCCCCCATGGCGACCGCTGCGGGTTCGAGGCGGTCGGCGGGGAGCGCGCCTTCCGCGTAGAGCCGCCGGAGTGCGGGCCGCAGGCCGCTGATGAGCAGCACGGCGATGATGAAGATCACGCCGGGGACGCCGAGCACCGGCGACGCGCCGAAACGGCCCGCCAGGTAGCCGTTGGCGAGGTTGCCGAAGGACATGATGCCCCCCGCGCTCATGATGAAGAGCCCCGTTACGCGGCCCCGCAGCGCATCCGGCACCGCCTCCTGCACGAGCGCGAACGCGAGCGTCATGAAGAGCGCCTGCGACGCCCCGACGATGAACATGGAGAGCGCCGCGAAAATCCAGACGCCGGAGAGGGACATCAGCACCGTCGCGACGCCGCTCGCCACCGCGCCGACGAGGAGCAGGATGCCGCGCAACGCGCGGGAACGCACGCCCGCGAGGAAGAGCGTCGCCGCGATCGCGCCCAACCCAATGGACGCGACGAGCGACGAGTAGATCGCGCCATTGCCGCGCAGGTTCCGGTCCGCGAACAGCGGCAGCGTGGAGTCGAACGCCATCGTCAGGGAGCAGTGGAGCACGACGACACCGAGCAGCAGCGCGACGATGCCCCGCTGCCGGATGTAGCGCCCGCCCTCACGGATTTGCTCGCTGACGCCAATCATCGACAAATTCGCGCGCGGCATCCGCGGCACGCGCAGCACGAAGGCGAGCGCGGGCATATAGAGCGCGGCGATGATCAGGAATGCCAGCCCCGCGCCCCGCGTTGCGAGAATCGGCGCCATCGCGGCAGGCCCGACAAACCGTGAGCCGAGCGTGCCGAGGCCATTCAGCGAGAATGTGTTGAGCAATTCCTCTGGCGGCACGAGATTCGGCAGCATCGTCTGCACCGTCGGCAACTCGACCGCCCGCGCGATGCCGGAGACGAAGACGAGCGCGACGAACTCCGCGAACGACGTCGTGCCGAGGATCGCCTGCACGCCGAGTGCGAGCGCGATGCCTCCCTGCACGATTTGCGCACCGATGACGAGCGTGCGGCGGTCCATTCGGTCCGCGAGCAGGCCACCCACCGGCGTCGCGAGGAGCAGCGGCAGCATCGTCGCGAAGGTCACGATCCCGACCGCGCCGCTCCCCTTCAACTGAAAGGCGAGCCACCCGGTCGAGACGAGGAACGCCGCCTGCGCGATGCTGGCGAACGTCGCGCCCAACCAGAAGACCCGGCTGTCGCGGTATCGCAGTGAAGAAAGGAGATTCAAACGCCGCCCACTGACTGTCACCCACCAGCCACCCTTCGTGATCCCATCGCACACCGCCGTACGCGCCGCGTCCCACGATTGTATCCGCTATGCGGTGTGAATGCGCGGAATGCATGCCTGCAAGGGACGGTACGTTCCTCTCACCATGCAGCATTTCCCGGTCAAGGCAGCATATTCCCACAATGAGCGATGCTGGTTAAGATACGGGTGACAGGAAAGCGGATGCGAAGGATATCCCATGGCTCTCCATTCCCTCGTGCAGGAAGTCGTCACCTCTTTCCTCGACACGGTTGATGCCGAGGCGCCTGGCCTTGTCGAAGGTCTCTATCTGACCGGCTCCGTCGCCCTCGACGACTTCCGCCCCCACGAGAGCGACATCGATTTCGTCGCGGTGATGGCGACGCATCCCGATACCGCTAGTATCGCGACCTTGGAACGAGCGCACGCCCGGCTGCACGCTCGCTACCGTCGGCCATTTTTCGGTAGTACCCCACTAAACCGTGGTCAGGCAGCATGGGCCACCTCCCGCAGCCAGTTGGGTGGTCGTCCTCGTCGTTTGACGGTGGGTACCGGCACCGGGACGGTCAGCAGTTCGTGCATCGTCCA
>JAABUS010007710.1_pt1 | contig 12187 bp, 12 predicted proteins | sample 5560161 | NCBI WGS metagenome assembly JAABUS01 (sample SAMN10711885, study PRJNA513376) | rock metagenome | isolation source: Antarctica rocks | place: Antarctica: Victoria Land, Trio Nunatak nord | collected 2016-01-04 | reverse complement strand
CCTAAAAATCCTTTTTTCTGCATTTGTTACTTTTGGTTGTTTTTAAAAAATATCAAGCATCGTTCAGTCTTATCAGAAATGCGGCATCCAGTGCCAAGTTATACCCCGAACTCAACCTGATGGAGGAGATACTATGTGTCGGTATCTTGTACCATGGCGCATCTATCCTCCTTGCCAACAAAGTTGATTATTTTTATTAGCTTTATTTTTAAAAAACAAACATATAAGGCAAATAGCTGCAAGTAATATTTATTGCATTTCTGAAAGTATCTTTTTCCCCTCTGATTTTAATGCTGCATCATCTGCTGTCCTCGTTGGGAGTTTTACCAGGTGATTAAGTACTTCAACCGCCTGTGCAGGTTTGTGGTCGTATTTATATGCTTTAGCAAGGTCAAGATAGTTAAGGACAAAATAGGGTTCGATCATTTTGCACTTTTCCATGTATTTGTATGCATTTTCGATTGTAGCCGGTGGCATACCTCCAAACAAGACTTTTACTGCGGCTTTTTTTGCCCAGGACAAGGTCAGAACTTCATAATTCCATTTTCCTAAAACGTAATTCGCCTTGCCATGATTGGGATTTATAGAAAGAGCTTTGTCTGCATATATTTTGATATCTTTTACACCTGCAACCAGCTTTTTGTTTTCTGTCTCCACTTCAGTTAATTTACCTGCGGCTACCGCCCTGACATAGTAAGCATCAGCATTGTTTGAGTCTATTGATATTGCTTTATCAGCACGGTCTTTTGCAAAATTGTAATAGGTTACTTTAGCATTATTATCTTTCTGCCTGGCTCCAATAGCCGAAGAAAGTTCACTGCTTCTTACCAGCGCTTTTATATTAAGCGGGTCTGTTGCAAGTACTTGTTTATATTTGTCTAAGGCAGCTTCTTCTTTTAACGACCTTTCTAAATTTGCAGCTTCTTTTAAAAGCACATCTGTTTTCTGTGAAAAAAGTTGAACCGAAAGCAATACAAGTAATGCGACCAACATTTTCTTCATTTAATTTCTTTTTATTTTAAAAGTCACTCCGACAGACCCCTCAAAGTTTTTTATAGGCGGATGCAATTTAGATACAGAAATTTCTACCTCTGTAACAATGGAAAATTTTGCAATTATTTCACTTGCAATTTCTGTAGCAAGGGTTTCAAGCAGGTGCACAGGTTTTTGCATTCTTTCCTTTATTATCTCAAGCAGAGCAGTATAATCAAGAGTTTCTTCTATTTTTTTTATTGGTATTTGTATTGGTGAATAATAGGTTGTTAGGCTTACTTCAAATTCTCCTCCTGTTATTTCCTCCCCTGTCTCCAATCCATGATATCCAAAAAGCTTTACTTTTTGTATATGAATTTGCATTTCTGCGGGCATCGGTAACTTTTTTCTATTTATGAAAATACGAAGTGAATAAAAGTTCGCTTATTAAAAAAATCATTTCCTCACAATCCATAAAATCCAAAAAATCGTGGTTCTGCCGTTCTATTATAATCCTCCTTTCATCATCAGGTACTTTTCTGAGTCAAGTGCAGCCATACAACCGCTGCCTGCTGCTGTTACCGCCTGCCGGTAGTGTTTATCCTGAATATCGCCGGCGGCGAAAACTCCGTCAATATTTGTTTTTGAAGTACCAGGTACAGTTATCAGGTAACCGCTATCATCCATTTCAATCCATCCTTTAAATATGTCGCTATTTGGCTGATGACCTATTGCGACAAAAAATGCGCTAACAGGAATTTCTGATAATTCATTAGTTATGTGGTTCTTTATTCTTACGCCTTCCACTTTATTTTCACCCAGCACTTCATCTGTTGAAGAATTCCAGTAAACCTGGATATTATGAGCTTGTAAAACACGTTCCTGCATAATTTTAGATGCTCTCATTTTGTCGCGTCTTACCAACATGTGTACTTTGCTGCAAAGTTTCGATAGATACAAAGCTTCTTCAGCCGCTGTGTCGCCGCCACCCACAATGGCAACTTCCTTTCCTTTAAAGAAAAAACCATCACAAACTGCACATGCACTTACCCCGTAACCATTTAAACGTTGCTCACTTTCTATTCCCAGCCATTTTGCTGACGCTCCTGTACTTATAATAACCGTATCTGCCAAAATCAATTTTTCCTCATCTACCCACACTTTAAAAGGAGGTTCCATAAAATCTACCTTTGTTGCCAATCCATACCTGATATCTGCTCCCATTCGTATTGCCTGTTTCTCAAAATGTTCCATCATTTCCGGACCTCCGATGCCCTCCGGGTAGCCCGGATAATTTTCAACATCAGTAGTGATTGTTAACTGGCCACCAGGTTGAATGCCCTGGTATAAAACAGGCTTCAGATTTGCGCGGGCTGCATAGATAGCGGCAGTATAACCCGCAGGACCAGATCCTATAATTAAACATTGAACTTTTTCCGAATTATTTTCCATTCTTTTTCTTTATATATAAACGTTATTATCAGCTCTCAGTTGATAACTAATGTTAAGTAAAAGTTGAACAATTGTCCCAACAATACAACCTTGTTATTTAAAAAAGCTAATGTCAAAATTAAAGCTTTAAAATGCCTTCATTTTTTGATAAGCTTGCGCCTTCTATTTCGGAATAATAATGGTCTTATACTGTACACCATATCCGCACAAAGCGCCTAAAGCTCCGTTACTTACATTTCCCAATACCTTTACAGGATTGGAAAAAGGATTGCCAATACTTTGATAACTAAACTCGAGCGTTCTCCAAAAATCGAAAGTCGCTTTGTCTATATTTGCTAACTTGGCGGTAACTGTATCACCTCTTTCAAAAAAACCATAATCTTCCTCTCCCGGAGGGTTGTTACGGTTTATTCCCTGGTCCATTTGATACTCATAAGTGGTTCCATCAGTTAGTTGATCATCATATACAGAGAGAGCTCCGGGTAAAAAAGGCTGACTGTTAACCCTGGTAAAATACCTAATATAATTTCCATATCCTGCAGGGTCAGTTAGTCTTCCCATTACTACCACTTTTTTTGTTGAGTCGCTGTTATGCGGAGCGGGCTTCCACCAAAGACTATCAACGGTTTTAGCAACCACCGGAATTGTTGTAACAGATGAATATTCTGTATTGTTATATTGTACCAGAAGGTTATAGGTTTTGCCTTGCTGCCCAATCATGGCAGTCGCACCGCCAGATGTATCACTGCTGTAATAAATCAGATTATAACCTCCTCCCAATGGCTGTTTGTATTCTTTTAATTGGTTGACGGCAACTCCGTCTGATATGGTAACTTTAGCGCCTGACGCAATCGAAGCAACCAATATATCAGGATTTATTTCACGGAAGTAGTTAAGAGATGTACTTAAAATGATGACAGGATGCTTATCATTTTCAATTGTTCCGTCGACAACAAGCAAAGGTTTTTGAGACAGGGGCTGAATATTTATTGATTTTTCACATGCAGTAAAACAGTATAATACAACAATACTCCATACGTATTTCATGGTGCAAAATTACTCATACTGCCTTAAAGTGTATACTAATTATGAAGAGATATATTTTGCTTCTTAAATTATTGATAACATTTAACAATTGATTACCTTGCATAAAATTTTCAATATCTAAAAAAAATCATTATGAAAAGAAGTTTTTTTTCAGTACTTGCTTTGCTTATTTGTTCAGCACTGTTTGTAGGTTCATGTGTACCTAAAAGACAATTATTAGCTGCTGAGGACACAATAAGGAAATTACAGGCAGACAGTCTGCAGTTTGCTTCACGCATAAGTTCATTAGAGCAAAACCTTGGCCAGTTGGAAGGCACCAGATCAGATCTTCAGAAGCAATTAGAATCAACCCGTACTGAAGCTACCAGCCGTCTACAGGATGCATCTTCCAGGCTAAATATGAGCCAGCAACAGATTGCAGAGCAGCAACGCCGCCTTGAACAACTGCAGGCTTTAATAGATCAGCAAAGAAAAAATACCCAGGAACTGCGTTCTAAAATAAATAATGCACTTACAGGCTTTACTTCAAATGAGCTTACTGTTTCTACAAAAAACGGTAAGGTATATGTAAGTCTTCAGGAAAACTTATTGTTTCCATCAGGAAGTGCGGTAGTAAACCCTAAAGGTAAACAAGCGTTGAGCAAACTTGCTGATGTATTAAATGTAAATAACGATATTAATGTAGAGATTGAAGGTCATACAGATTCTATTCCCATCAGGGGCAGATTTAAAGATAACTGGGATTTGAGTGTTGCAAGATCAACTGAAATTGTAAGAATTCTTACCCAGACTTATAAAGTTGACCCAATCAGGGTAACAGCAAGCGGTCGCAGTCGCTGGGAGCCTGTAGATAGTAACTCAACAGCCGAAGGCAGAGCTAAGAACCGCAGGACAGAGATAATACTTGAACCTAAATTAGACCAGTTGATGCAATTAATACAGGCTGATAGTACGGGTCAGGCTACATCGTCAAGGTAATAAATAAAATAAAATGTCCTGTGATAAGTTGACAAGTTTTAATTAAATCCCAGTTGCCGAAGCAATTGGATTTTTTGTAAATGTATTTCATTTGGTGTTTTCATTTTCAAAGCTCAATGTGGTCGGCTGTTATTGCAATTTTCAACACCTTCTTCTATCAGGCCATTAACAGGACTATATTGTTTTTATAATAATTATATAGTTTGCAAATTACTTTTGGCATCCGGGTTTTAAACTTATTATTTATCCAATTTCTTGCAGACACTTTTTATTTAGTCATTTCTTTTAGCTTTTGTTTAGTTGTAAAATAATTTTAGGAGTTATTCATCACGTCATAAAGAGACCGGCAGAACAAAGACTTTGGATTTTAAGTAATAATACGACCTTGGTCAGCCAAATATACCAGCGATAGTTTCAGCAATTGATTGCCAGACATTTGAAGAAGGAACATGTAAAATGAGGCTATGACAAATCCATAGCAATATTAATGAACAACTTCGGGTTTTTTGTACAATAAAGTCTATAATACCTATATTTTAGAAAAAGGTTTTAACAATACCTTCTGCCAATGATTGCCACCAATTAGAGAACGCAATAAAAAACAATAAAAAATTGGGTGTCAAAAATATCAATATTGCATAACTGAATGGGCTAATCTTAAAGCGCTGATCTTTGGTTTTGTCATAAAAAACAAATCCTGCTAAAAGCAAAAGGTTTATTACAGATATAGCCACTGTAGTTGTTATAAAATCAAGATGCAACAAGCTTGTAAAAATTCTTCCTAAACCTGGCCCGACTACAACAATTGCGGTACAAATCATATATCGCATGTGCTTTTGGATATTTTTACCGTTTATAATTGCCAAAACATAGAAGATGGTAAAGGGTACTGTATCGGTAAACGGGAGAAATAAAATAGCGAGATTTTGAGTATGCGGATCGCCATTAATTTCACCTTTCAGGTATTGATTTTTATAAACTAACAACATGAAAATAACAATGAGCGGCACAAGCACATAAGAGACTTTTCCCAAAATGCGATGCCATTTATACTTTTTTTTGCGAATGAGAACAGGCTGGATAATGAGCAAAGCCAACCACGAAAGCAGGGTAAAAGAATGAATATGATGAATGGTTTTGATAGCAACTAATGCGGGAAATAAACCAAAATATGATTTGTAAAGACCTATAAAGATGATAACGCTAATTACCAAAAAGAAATAAACAATGTTTTTATATCCTTTTTCCATGTCTTCATTAATTAAACCAAAAATAGAAATAAGCAGAATAATTATTTTGGTAAGAAAAAGACTTTATGTCTCTAAAGAGAGTATTTTTTCAGGCGCATGGTCATTTTGCATCATCAGCATATTAGGTGTAGTGCCTGCAAATTCTTTGAATTCTTTGTACAAATGCTGATAGTCGGTATAGCCGAAATTAAAAGCAATAGTAGCCCAGTCTGCTTGGGGATTCATTTCCCTGTAAAGAAAAGCTTTATTAAAACGCACAATTCTGCTAAACATTTTGGGCCCAATTCCCATACGTTCCGTAAATTTTCTATTCAATTGCCTGCTGCTTAGGCAAGCCTGGGAAGCTAACCAATCTAAAGAAAAAGGGATTGGATTATCAAGCAACAAATTTCCGATTCTATCAACCGGGTGGGCATCAATTTTTGTGCGGCTTATTTTAGAAAACAGATATTTCTCAGTTATCTCAATCATTTCCACGTATGTCCCTGCATTTGCTAATTGTTCATTTACTATCCTGAATTCGTTGGCAATGACCCCTTCTGCATCCACTATTTTATCGGTTAGTTCATTTTGTGATATTCCTCCTAATAATCTACACAACCCTCCCGGCTTAAAAATTACTCTTATTACCAGGTAATCTTCGCAGGGCATAATAAATTTGGTTTGGGAAACAGGCTGGCCAAATAATATGGTCTTTGTTTCCTTGAAAATTTTCCCGGTATGCTGATGTATGAATGTTGCTTGTCCCAGGGGAAGAAATTCAATTCCATTTTCTGGTGAAGGAGGTAATACTTTTACAAGCTGTTCGCAGTTTCTATCATGCTTTATATAAAGAAACATAAACTCTTTTACAAATTCCTGTAAGGCGGGATGTGGGCTAATTCGTTTATATATCATAACTTATTCTATCAAATCCGTTCTTCCCGGATGTTCCCCTGCTACAAAATTGCGGTGAGGTTGTTCAAATGTTTTCTGCAGGATGACCTCCAAGTTACATTACAATTTGTTAAGTGAAACCTTACCTAAACATTTCCGGCTTTAGCTTAAAAACAAATAAATTTAGTCGGACAACAATAATTTAATATGAATGTTACAAATCGACCAGGCCTTTAGTGATGGCTTCTTTTACAAGACCGGCGGTATTTTTTACACCCAGCTTCTGCAACAAACTGGTACGATGTTTCTCTACCGTACGCAGGCTAAGAAACAGTTTGGCGGCAATTTGCGGATTGGTAAATTCATCAATAATAAATTTCAACACCTCTTTTTCACGACGGGTGAGCATAGGGGTGAGACCAGTTCTTCGCTTACCAAAAAGAGAATCCTGTATGAGTTTACTTTTAATAGCTTCGTCAAAAAAAACTTCACCTTCATACACTGTTTCAATAGCTTTCAGTAATACTTCAATATCTGCCGTTTTCAGCAAATATCCCTGAGCGCCGTTTTTCATCATATTTTTCACATAAAACACATCTTCGAAGTTGGTTAATGCTATAATATGAATAGCCGGATATTGCTGATGTATAATTTTACACGTTTCCATTCCATCTCTTTGCGGCATTTGAATGTCCAGCAGCAGTACATCAGGCTCCGGAAAATTTTCCAGGTTTTGCAATATCTCTTCTCCGTTCACAGCTTCCCAAAGCAATTGAAAACGATTACCAAACTGATTGAGCACTGTTTTAAGGCCATTAAGCACTAACGGATGATCATCGGCTATAGCTATTAATATAGGTTTCATGCAAGTTCAAGATTTTTAAGAGGCAGTTCAATAGTTATAGTAGTTCCGGTGCCTGGCTCAGTGATCAATTCTATTTTACCTTCAAGCGCTGCTGCTTTTAACTGTATATTCGACAGACCCATGCCATATTTATTGTTTTGGTCAGATTGTGCAAAGCCATTTCCGTTATCTTCAACTGTGATAGTCATACTTTTTTCATCCTGAGATATGTCTACTAGTATTTCGGTACAGGCGGCATGCTTTACTGCATTGTTCACCAGTTCCTGAACGATACGGTAAATAATAAGCTCTGCATTACTGCTCCATTTTGTGGTTAAATTATAACTTTGAAAATGTACCTCCAGCGTTTTGTTATTTGTATTTTGACAATGCAGCCGTATGGTTTCTTCCAGACCATATTTGTGCAGTACTTCAGGCATCAGGCTGTAAGCGGTTTTACGTACTTCTTTTGCCATATCTTCCAGCAGATGAACCGCCTGCCGGTAAGCTTCTGATTTTCCAATAGCTTCATATTCTAATTTAGAAACGCCTAAGTGCATTTTTATGGCCGATACCATGCCGCCAATACCATCGTGCAGTTCGCTGGCAATTCGCCCCCGTTCCCGTTCTTCGCCATCCATCATAGCCTGCAAGACTTTGAGTTCGCGGTCTTTTTCCAGGGCTTCAATCTGTTGCGAAGCCAATCTGCGTTTGCTTCGATTGTAAAAATATATCAGAAACGTAAGCAGTGTCATAATAACAACGCCGCTTATAGAAAACATAATCAGGTTATTTTTATTGTGAATAGCAGCATCAGAGCGTTCTATCAGAAGCTGCTTTTGAGTAAGCGCTTTATCCTTTGCGGTGCTTTGATATTTGGCTTCCATTTCCTGCATTAGCTCCAGTTGGTCTTTGCTGTTTACGCTATCGTTATAATTAGTGAAGTAGATATAATATTCATAAGCTTTTTTGTAATTTCCTCTTTCTTCTTCAATATCAGATAGTAAGTTATAGGTTTTGGCAAGAAGGTCGTGCAGTTGCAGGCTGTCTGCAATGTGTAAAGCTTTTTTGCAAAACTGCTCAGAATGAAGCCACTTTTTTTGCGTCTTATAAAAAACAGCCATTGAAAAATAAGTAGAGCTGATGTCATATGGATTTCCGTATTTATAACTGCTTTCCAACGCTTTATTTAAATGATAAGCAGCCCGCGGAACCTTTTTTTGGTACATATAAATAACACCAAGATTATTATGCAGATAATTTAATATTTTGTAATCTTTTATTTTATCAGCTATAGGAAAACTTTCGGAAAGAACTTTAATAGCTTTGGCAGTATCTTTTTCGTTAGTATAAGCTTTGCTTAAATTAATATATGCATTTATAATATTTTTATCACTTCCTGTTTTTTGGGCTATTACCAGCGCTTTTTGCGAGTATTCGATTGCTTTAATATTGTTTTTTAAAGAAGAAAAAAGGGCGCCGATATTATTGTAAAGAATTGTAAGACGGGAAGAGTCTGCATTTTCTTCTAACAAAGCCATTCCCTTTAAATAGTAGCCTAACGCTTCTTTGTTTTCGCCCTGGAATTTAAACACATTACCTATATTACAGTAAGCACTGCCCATTCCTGACTTATAGTTTATTTTTGAATAGCAGGAAATAGCTTTTTCATTAAATTGAATGGCTTGTTCAAAATTACCTTTGTCAGAATATAAGATACCTGCATAATTATAAGCTTTCCCGGCGCCTAAAAAATAATCAATGCTTTGAGCCAACCTTGCAGCCCGCTCATAAATCTTTATGGCTTCATCCCGGTTGGTTTCTTCTCTTTTTTCACCAGATCTTAGTAATGAGTTTATCTTACTGCTATCAAGTTTGCCAGGTTCTGTTATATATAAATTTTCTTCTGAATTATTTTCTGTTTGTGCATAGCTATTGGTAACACATATACTGCATAAAAAAAGGATTGAAGCATATAAGAAAACAGCAGTTTGCATATTTAGAATTAAAATGAAGATAATAATTGTAATAACCTTCTGACCGCATTTATTTCAGATATATAGAAATGTTACAGGCAGCTATAAGTTAAACGGATTTGCTGCAACTAAATTACACTTCCATTTTTGCAGAAAAGTAGGTGGAAACACCCAATTTTAAAAACGGGTAGTTTCTCGCTTATCCTGCACTTTCTACCATTCTACTTTTGAAGTAACAAATACAAAAGAGCACAATCCCATTTGTTTCATTAAAAATTAACCATTATGAAAAAAGCAGTTTATGTATGGCTTTTTGTTTCCCTCTCCCACTTTGCCGCGATGGCACAAGATGCTTCTAAACAAAGATTACTTAGTGTTAATGCTGATGTTGGATTCTATTTATTCAGTCACTGGGTAAGCAGTACACAGATAAATATACTTGCACAAGGGCAGTTTCCGGTAGCTGATAAGTTTGCCATAACTACCACCACCGGCAGAGGCATTTCTCCGGCAAAAAGTTATTACAGGCAAAGCTTAAAAGAACAATATGGTTTATCATCGGGCTTGTATTTGCCTATATGGTTAGGAGGCCGTTATTATATTATCAATGGTTTGCACAGCGATTTAGAACTTGGCGTTGATGTAAAATTAAACCAGCTTGCCTCTACGCAATTTCATTTCTCACCAGGTATGGGATATACTTTACCAACTGGTAAAAATAAATTCATCAGCTTTTCAACACATTATATAACGGGCTTTAAAAGCGGCACCTCATCATCTGATCTGCGGTTTGGATATATGTTCGGTTTATAAACTTTTAACCAATCAATATAAAAAATAAAAATCATGACAAAGAAAATTATTACCAGTTTAGCTATTCTTTTTACCATTGTGTTTTTCGTTTCTTCCTGTAAAAAAGATGCAGCCGATAAGAAGCCCGACGAAGACCTTGCGGCATCAGTAGCGGGGCAGTATGAAATGAATTCTATAAATTATAATGGTCAGGACATTAATCTTCCTTCAGGCAGTATCTCCGGGAAAGTTAACATTGCCAATAAAGACAAAAACATGATAGACATGCTTATTTCAATAACAGATAGTGAGGACAGTGAAAATAATCAGTCTAGCGACCTTGAGGATATTCAATTAAAAGAAGAAAATTCAGCAATTGCTTTATATTTAAAAACGGATAAAATCGGGACAATTAATGATGATAATTTAATTATAAATATAACTGATGAGCAAGGACAAGAGCTTATTATCAAAGCCAGGAAATAAAGCTTGAAAGTTGTATATAACAGAAAGCCACTTTCAAAAGAAAGTGGCTTTCTGTTATTAAAATATAAAATATTTCTATCCTAAGTAAGCTTTCAAAGCATTGCTATATCTCGCCTTCTGCAAACGTTTAATAGCTCTTTCTTTAATCTGCCGGATACGTTCTTTTGTCAAATCGTATTTCTGGCCGATTTGTTCAATAGTCACTCCGTTTTCACCATCTAAACCAAAGTATGCATTTACGATTTCTGCCTCTCTTGGAGAAAGTGATTTCAAAACCCGACGGATTTCTTCCCGCAGACTGTCTTTCATTACATCATCGTCAGTATCATCTCCGCCTTCAAGCAAATCGCCCATTGCTACATCTTCTGCTTCATGCACTGGCGCATCTAATGAGGTATGACGGGTATTGCTCTGAAAAATATTATTAATCTCAGTTTCACTCATTTCAAGAATATCAGCTAATTCTTCGGTGCTTGGCTCTCTTTCATGTTCCTGTTCGAAAGCCATATAAGCTTTGTTGGCTTTGTTATAAGTACCGATTTTATTTTGAGGCAATCTGACTAATCTGCCCTGCTCAGCCAAAGCCTGCAAAATTGATTGGCGAATCCACCATACGGCATAAGAAATAAATTTAAAACCTTTTGTTTCATCAAAACGTTGCGCTGCTTTAATTAAACCAAGATTACCTTCATTTATCAGATCACTCAGAGATAATCCCTGGTGCTGATATTGTTTCGCTACTGAAACTACGAAACGAAGGTTAGCTGTTGTTAATCTTTCCAGGGCTCTTTGATCACCCATTTTTATTTTTTGCGCCAGAATAGTTTCCTCTTCGGGAGTAATCATCGGTATCTTTGAAATTTCCTGAAGATATTTCTCAACCGCCTGGGAGTCGCGATTGGTAATCTGGGTAGCAATTTTGAGTTGCCTCATAATGTAAAGTATTTAAGAATTAAATGCCATAAAGAGATCTGCTGTATCCGTTAGCATTAGTAGGACGCCTTATAGTGCCGCAAAGTTACGATTCATCGTCGAGTTTTGCCAATGTTTTATGAAAAAAAATACTCTTTTGTCTATAAATTAACCAGGAAACAACCTTATTTTAAAGTGTATTTATGTTTTTTCTTACAAGTCGGTGATTAATTATAATATAAACCGGCTTTAATAATGCTTTTTATAAAATTTCCTTAAAACAAAATACACATTTCATTAAAAATTATTATTCAAAAAGCGTACCCTCAAAATACACAGTAACTGCTATTCGCTTAATTTCGTGCCCTATGATTGATTTTCGTTCGGATACATTTACCAAACCTTCAGCCGAAATGTTGGAGGCTATGTTTAAAGCAGAGGTTGGTGACGATGTATACGGAGAAGATCCTTCTGTGAATGAATTGGAATTTATTGCGGCAGAAATGTTCGGAATGGAAGCGGCCCTTTTTTGTCCCAGCGGCACCATGACCAATCAAATTGCTATAAAGTGTCATACTGTTCCGGGAGATGAAGTTATTTGT
>JAABUS010007709.1_pt1 | contig 12189 bp, 17 predicted proteins | sample 5560161 | NCBI WGS metagenome assembly JAABUS01 (sample SAMN10711885, study PRJNA513376) | rock metagenome | isolation source: Antarctica rocks | place: Antarctica: Victoria Land, Trio Nunatak nord | collected 2016-01-04 | reverse complement strand
ATGACATGATCTTCGACACGTCGGGGCGGTAGCTCAGCTGGTCAGAGCAGAGGACTCATAATCCTTGGGTCGCGGGTTCGAGCCCCGCCCGCCCCACCCGTTTAAACAGGCGTTTCGTCGCTGTGGGCCCGGGCGCTGGGTTTGCCGGCGTCGAAAACCCCGCGAAAACCCCGCGCAGGCGGCTGGGCTGGGGCTTCCCGGTCCTCCTCCACAGGCCTGGTTCGGACGTGGGTCCGTCCACATTTACGGCGCGCCGAACACCTGTTCGACCGGCCAGCGCCGTAGCCTTTCGTTCGTGGCTACGAGCATTGTTGATGAGCCCCAAGAACCTGCCGAGGTCTGGTCGGGCGACGCCTTCGACCTCGCTGAAAAGCTCGCGGCCAACAGCGTCGATCTCATCATCACATCGCCGCCGTACTGGGGACTCCGTACGTACGACATGGAGCACAACAACGACATCCTCTCGACCTGGCTCGCCGATGGCGGCCAGGTACTGGAGACGCCGCCCTACGACTGGTACCGGAGTAACGGTGGGCAGTTAGGGATGGAGCCGACCCCCGAGTGGTTCGTTGAGCACCTTGCTGAGTTGATAACGAGGTTGCGTCCAGCTCTCAAGCCCGGAGCGAGTGTTTGGATCAACCTCGGTGACACCTACTTCGCTCGCTGGGCGAGCATCCGTCAGAACGGTCGTCAGGGACTCGGCGACAACCCACGTGTCCGTCGGCGTACGCCGATGGGTGGCTACCGGCAAGAGAAGCAACTGCTCCTCATACCCGCTCGGTTCGCCATCGCTATGCAAGAACAGCGGTGGATCCTTCGTAACGACTTGATCTGGCACAAGCCCAACATCGCACCACGTCCGGAACGTGACCGCCTCCGGCTCTCGCATGAGCACTTCTTCCACTTCGTGCTTCGGCCGAAGGAAGGACGGGCCAAGTACCACTACGACATGGCCGCCGTTGAGGACGGAGCCCGTGATGTCATCACGCTTCACGCACGCGCAGGGAGCGATGGGCATTCCGCAACGTTCCCGCGCGAGTTGATCCGCCCCCGCATCGAGAGTTCGTGCCCACCCGGTGGTCTGGTGCTCGACCCGTTTGCTGGGACTGGACGCAGCCTCATGGTAGCTCGCGAGACGGGGCGTGCGGCGCTGGGCTTCGAACTCAATGAGGAGTACGTCGCGGCGGCACGGCGGAGCCTCGCAGCCCTGTCCTTGTGAGGCAGACTGCACAGTGTGACAAAACGGCGCGCAGGCAGTAACCACATCGCTGAATGGTTCGGACACCGGGTGTTCCCCGTCGTTGCTGGCACCGAAGAATCGCTCTCTGACCAGGGCTCCGGCCGTTGCCCATTCCTTTCGGACGTCACGGCGACGGAGCAACAATGCGTCAAGAGCCAGAACTCTCATGGAGTCTGCACCATCAGCGCCAACAGCAACGGCCACCGGCAGGATTGGTTGGTCTGCCCATTTCGTGCTCTGGACCCGGCGATCTTGGAGGACGCGGTACGCCGACTCTTTGGCCATGATGCCGATGTGGGCGTGGACATCGTTGCGGCCACCGTCCTCGCTGACCCAGAGCGGCGAGCAGCCTTCGTAGAGCGCGTGACCTCTGGCGAGCCCTGCATCGTCTACTTCCAGAACAAACTCGGCGGCGAGATCAGTATCAGCGCCACGTCCCGCTCACCTGAGCTCAGCTTTGACGCCACGATGGTGGAGGTCTTGCCGGGTGAGGACGGAGCCTTGCGCCTCGGTCGCTATGGCATCTTCGAGATTCAAACCATGGACTTCCACGGCACCTACAAGAACGCCGTCAACAACCTCCGGAACGCGCTCCACCTTCACCCCGAGGATTTCCCGCAAGCGGTGCGTGATCATCCTGAGTGGGTGTCGGACTCGGTTGAAGGTCCGAACATTTCCAACGTGTTCAAGCGGACGTTTTACCAGATGATGTTCAAGTTTCAGATCGGTGCGCACGCGAGCAGCGCCGGATGCGTCCTCGCCATTCCTCGTTCCGTCTGGGACTCGTGGCAGAGACACCTTGGCGCACCTGAGCTTGTCGAGCGCGGCGACGGAACATGGCAGCTCGCCGCGAGCGATGAAGTTCTCGGCGTGCAACCCGCCGCATGGATATATGTCTTCGACATCAACGAGTCAGAGACGAACTCACCCAACGGCCTTGAGCTTTGGCGGATCATCGCCACAGACGCAGAAGCGATGTCGCACTACGCACTTTCCGTTGCTCCAGATGCGGCTCTTGAGGAGGGCGGAGCGGTGGATCGGCTCGCCGCGACCATCCGTGGCCGGCTCGCGCCGTTCCTCCCAGACTTGCTGAAATCGCCCTAGGGACCAACCCGGTGTAGCCACACCCCGTGGACGTTGCTTAGATCAACAGCAGAGCCCCACTCGACCCGAGGTGTCAACATCATCTCGGAGCGCGTGGGGCTCGCTTCTGTTGCGCCGTCTTGGTTGGGCCTTCCCCTACCTAGAGACGGTCGGTGCAGTTACTTCAGACCAGCACACTCAGAGCAGGGCGGTTTCCCGCCAGTGCCCGAGCGTCTGTTTTCGGACTCAATGTTGTTGCCGGTGTTGCAGTCCGTGTTGTCGTGATGCACGTTCGCCTTAATGCTGTGCCACGGGGCCGTAACCATGCGCACTCTCCTTCCTGGCCGATGTGATCGTTGGTGGAAGGACTCGGCCGCAATCCGCCACATCTACACCCAACACTAAGCACCGGACTCGCCCGGGACGACACGCCGAGCGTCACGGAATGTTTGTGGTAATGGGTCGTCGCAGCGTGTAGTGGTCAGCCAGCGACTGCCTTCCTTAACAGGGTAACCGTGCCATCCGACACCCCCTCGCAGTACGCCGCGAGGCGTGCCGCGTTCTGCTCTGCCGATCCAGGCAACATCTTGGCGTAAACCCGCGACGTCAAATCGATCGATGCATGACCGAGTTGATGAGAGACATCCCAGAGGTCATTGCCCGCGGCGATCATCAGTGATCCGTACGTCACGCGGAGGTCATGCAGTCGGACCTTCGGCACACCAGCTTTGCCGCACGCTGGAACGAACACTCTGCGTCGCAACGCACCTGAGTCGATGGGACGGGACCAGTCAAACGGATCGGACTTCCGCAGCGTCATGTCGTGCTCGCCACCAAACGCGCGAGCCGGGAACAGTGGAGCATCGGGCTCATCGCGGCGCGGGTGGCCGGCCAGATACTCCTGGAGTTCGGCCTCAATGTCCGGGCCGAGCGCCACGGATCGCCGCGAGGTCTTGGACTTGGGCTTGCCCTCGCGGAGCCCATTCGCCTGCTTGCTGTCGCGCGTGATGGTGCGCTCCACGCTGATCCAGCTCGGTCGATAGTCCCCAACCCTCAGACCGCTCAGTTCCGACCCTCGCAGGCCAGTGCGCGCCAGGAACCGAGTTACCAGACCATAGATCGGATGCGTTTCGCTGGCCGCGTCCGCGATCTTCGTCACGGTCGGCCATGGCAGCGCCGTCCCCTCGAACGTATCAACACCCATGCTGTCCTCGTCTGGAAGCTCGATCCGCCGACACGGATTCGCACGGACGTACTCCTCATCCACGGCGTACCGCATGACTGCGTTGAAGGGTTGATAGATGCGACGGATCGTGCCGGGACGCAGCGTGGCGCTTTTCGATCGATGGTTGCGCGGCTGCTCGGCCTTGAGCCGGTTGACGAAACGTCCGACGTCCTCGGTCCTGATCGTGTTGATGCGCCCCGTGCCGAACTCCGGGTAGATCCAGAGCTCCAGCATGCTTCGGTACTTGGCGATGGTCTCGGGTCGCGCCTTCGTCCGCGTGCCGAGCCACTCCTCCGCGACCTCACGGACGGTCTTACGACCACGCTTGTCGTCAACGTACTGCCCGCGATGCAGGTCGGTCTCCAAGGCCGCCGCACGACGCTCGGCCGCGCGACGCGATCCGTAGAACACCTCCTCACGAGACTTCCCGCTCGGATCACGCCAGCGGATGCGCCACCCCAGACCCTTGTTCGTTGAGACTGGTCTCTTACTGACGAAGGCCATCAGGTCTCCTTGGTGGTGAGGCGCTTGTAGAGGCGGTTGGCTTGTCGGCGTGCAGCGTTGAGGTCGGTGTAGGTGCGTGGCGGCTCGGTTGGTCTGTTGAAGCCATCCACCACCGCGACGCGATAGAGCGGCCTCGCGTTGAACGTCGTGGTGAGGCTGATGTGGCGGTCGTCCGCGAGATCGTCGGTCATCCGAACAGCCACGGTGCGGTTGATGACGAGAGGCGGATCGAGGTCGCGACCACCACGAGCTCTCGTGAAGTTCGATGCCGGCATCACGACTGCGGCTGACAGACCGGTGGTCACACGATCTGCCTTCATGTCGCGACCGCCTTGGTGTTACGGCGGATCACGTCACGCACGACGGAGGGCGACCAGGCCTTGCCACCTTGGGGTGCTGGGGTGCCATCGCTTGTGAGCCGTTGAGCGATGCGATAGGCGCTGGTGCCCGTCTTGGCGAGACGCACGATGCGTCGCTCAAGCTCGGGGCTCACCTGCCGGGGCTTGCCAAGCTTGGAGCCGTTGCGTCGTGCGGCAGCGAGACCATCCTTGGTGCGACGTGCGATCTTGCGGCGCTCCTCCTGAGCCATCGCGATGCGGACGTTGATCGTGAACTCTTGCTCGCGGTCGTCGGTGTCGAGTCCATCGACCGCGCCGAGCAGACGCCACTCGTTGACCTTGGCGTCCTCCAGCAGAGCCGCACCGTCCAGCGTCGATCGAGTCACCCTGTCGAGGTCACGCACCACGATCGCCTCGGCCATCCCTGCCTTGACGGCGGCGATGGCGAGCTTGCGGCCGTGGAGCTTCTCATAGGCCTTGGCGCTGGCGACCTCCGCGACGACCGTCATGACGTCGTGCCCGTTGGACTTGGCCCACTGCTGGATGCTCTCGCGTTGGGCGTCGAGGGAGTGCCCGTTGGTCGAGCCCTTCGACAGCCGCACGTATCCGACGATGCGCATCACGCACGCACCTTGACGAAGACCTCGACCATGCCGTCCGCCACGTCCTCGGTGATCACGTTCGGGAAGCAGGCGAGACACACCGGGTCGGTCGCGCAAGGTTCGCCCGTCGGCGTCCTGAAGATGACAGCGGAGCCGCACGGCTGCTCGCAGGCGAAGCACGCGGCGTCCGTCGTCGTTAGGACGGGCACCATCCACTCGTCCAGCATCAAGAGCATGACGTTGCCGAAGTTGCTCGGGTCCAGGTCTGCTCGGGTGAGCGCTCGGCGCTCGTCTAGGTGGATCATCGAGGTTCCTCTCGTCGGGTTACGGCGGGTAACGGTCGTCACCCTCCGTAACCGGACGTTACGCCAGCCTGTCTCACGATCTGAGACAGCCTCTCTCACGCCTCGGATAGATCGAGAGGCTCCGGAGCCGGTCCGAGGCGCGTCAGGCCGTGACACGGGCGTGTAGGCGGCTGTCATCGGGTCGCCTCACCGATCCCAGGGAGGCGGAGCCGAGCCCGACGCTCCGGGAGACGGCGGGACGACCCTCCCGACGATCACGTCGGCGTCGTTGTTGTCGAGGTATGTGGACCGCTCCTCGATGTCACGTCGCCCCCGGGCCAGTTCCGCTCGGACGTAGGCGTCGGCATCGAAGCCATCGCCCGCTGGTAGCTCTGGCCGGCCGCGTACACCGTCAATCTCACCGGGGTCGATGTCGTCGACCGAGCCACGCTCGATCACGAAGCCGGTTGCGCCGAGCTTGTCCCACTCGCTCGGCTCCTTGAGGTTGAGTTCGACCGAAGTGCGTTCGGTGAAACCAGTGCGTGCGAGGACTTGGTTGATCGCCTTGAGCCTGTCGGCGTCGCTGGTGTCTGGCTTGTCGATGATCCGTTTCAGTTGAGCCATGGCCGGAAGCACCATCTCGATCAGACGTTGGCTCGCCTTGGCTTTCACCTGGGGTGCAGCACCACCATGCATCCGGCACACAGCAGCGCCGGCCACAGGGCTATTTCGGCACGGATCGCCGCTGCGCGCATGAGCCTTGCACAGCACACGGTCCGGCTTCGCAGCGCTCTTTCTCACCCTGGCCTTCTTCTTGCTAGGGGTCGAGGACTGCATAGAGTCTTGCTTGCGTCGTCGCTTCACCGCTTCCGGCTTGGACTTCTCGGCGGCTGTCTTGCGTGCTTTCGGCATTGCGATCTCTCCTCACTTACATCAACTCGGTAAACGAAAGTCCCTAGTTCGGCGTATTACGCGCGAGAGCCGTGCGGCCTTGCTTAAACGCCGATCAGAGGCACCGGGTGCGACATTGCGTTTGGTGCGGAGAAAGTCCCTAGTTCGGAGATAAGAGCCTCTATCCCCGGACTAGGGACTTTCCCGCTCATTTTTCATGCCTCCCATCGCCCCTCGCGCGTCCGCGCGTATTCCCCGAACTAGGGACTTTTCCGTGCTCGCGCGCCATATCAGCAATCTCGCGCAGCCGGTCCGCAGTCTCCGCAGGTGACAGCCCAGGGATGCGGCCGGTGGTGGCGTCATAGCCAGCCTCGGCGAGGATGGCTGGAAGGTCACGGATCGAACACTGAACCCGCCCGAGAGCAACACCGTGCGCCGCCTCTTCGGGCCGCCACGCGTCACACCAGTCGAGTCGCTTGACTGACTGCGACAGGATCGCGTCATCCAGGTCGTCCAGCGACACCTTCTCCAGGCTCCAAGCTCGACCCCGCAGCTGCATGTCTGAGATCAGCAAGGTGCTATTCGTGAACCGCTTGAAAGAGAGATAGCCCGCGCTCTCACGCATGGCCATCTTGCGGGCAGCATTCCAGTGCTTGATCGCAATCTCCGCCGAGTAGATGTCGCCACCACCAGAGGCGGCTTTGATGTGCTTCAGCACTTCGAACACCCGCCGCCTCGCGCAGTCATCACACGCCCAACGCCCGCAGGGCACGACCATCTGGCGTACGGTTCCGGTGTGGTAGGTGAGGACGACGGCGTACCCGCACGAGTTGCGTACGGACCACTTGACCTTCCCCTCCCGCTCATGACGCATTGCCTTGCCTTGGCCGTATCAGCGCCACGCGATACTGGGCACGGGTGACCGCTGTGTATAGCCACCGCTGGCGTTGCTTGTAACGCCAGTCGTCCACGATCAGAACGCTGCCCCACTGGGACCCCTGCGCCTTGTGACAGGTAATCGCCCACCCGTATGTCATAAACGCAGCCTCACGGTTGTAGTGGGCGTTGAAGTCCTTCTCTGCCTGTAACCCTTGGAAGCCCTGCTTCCAGATGTACTGCTCGTGATGGCCACCGTCATCGTCCCGAAGCTCCATCAGCAGTGGGCTATCAATGTCCTTGGGGCGACGATCGCGGGCAGACACAACGCGGAACATCTGCCCGTTGAACACACCGAGGTCGCGGTTATTGGCGAGGCAGATGATCTTGTCTCCCTTGGAAGGATTGCCTGAGAGTCCATGCATCTCCCGCAGCTGGTGTATCCGTCGCCACCGTTCACGGTTCGTGCCGACTATGACCTGGTTGAACTTGAGAGCCTTACGACGGCCAACAGGCTTGTAGACCGAGCTGCTGCTGTAACGCTGCTCGATCAGCCGATGACCTGATCGGATGCCTGTGGCCAGCTCGATCACAAATGAGTTCGCGGCTTGCCGGTGTACCTCGGTCAGCAGGTAGTCAGGAGTCTGCGCCGTGAAGAATCCGGCTCCATCGACGGGTGGGAGTTGTGCTGGATCGCCTAGCACGAGCACTGGCACCCCGAACGACAGGATGTCGCCGGCCATCTCCTTGTTGACCATCGAGACTTCATCCACGATCAGCAGGTCTACCTCCCGCAGGTCGCTGTCCTCGTTGAGAATCCAATCTGGTTGCCTGAGTTCCTGCTCTAGTTCGTAGATGCGACCGAGCAGGTCAGCTCGCCGGGTGACGTTGGTCTCCTGCGATACGCGATGGTGGAGGTCCTCAAGCTCCTCATGGACCTTGTGCACCGGAAGGTAGATGAGACTGTGGATCGTCCGGGCACCGTCACAACCCTTGTTCCGCATGACATGAGCCGCTTTGCCTGTGTAGGCCGCATACGCAACAGAAACACCGAGCCGGTTCGCAATCACCTGCGCCAGGGTGGTCTTGCCGGTCCCGGCATACCCGAACAGCAGACACTGCTGACTCTGACCGCTCTCGTACCAGGCCACGATGAGGTCCATCGCCTCTTGTTGTTGTCCCGACAGCTTCATGTTCGTTTCACTTCCGTTCCCGAGTGGTCCGAGTGGAGCCGGAAGAGGCACGCGCACTCGGAACGCCCACCCCTTCCGAGGACTGGGTGAGCGGCTGCCAGCCGTGCTGGCGGAAGTCACTCAGTTCATCTGGTGTCAGCCCGAAGTATCCGGCGTCGGTGTAGTCGGCAGGAGTTGCTTGCGACGCGAGGTCATGCATAAGGCCGATGTCGAGCTTGACGAAGTCCTTCAGGCCGTGACCCGCCTCGAAGTGGTCGCGGGCGTCGGCCCCTCGCCGCCATACACGGCCGTGCACGAGGCTTAGACGGGCTGCGGGGAGGCCGACGGCCCGGAGGAGGTCGTACCGCCGCGCAGCGTCGTACGCGCCCGGCAGGTCGCGGTCCACGACCAGGATGATCTGGCCTCGGTGCCCGGCGATCGACTCGGCCTGCGCCTCCGTGAAGTGGCCCGCCGCCTGATGGTGGGAACTTGCCAGCACACCCGCCGCCACGAGGGCGTCCGCGTCCCGCTCACCCTCAGTCAGCCATAGCTCCTGCCAAGGGTGGCGAAGGATGGACGGCAGCCGATAGAGCAGGCTGTCTGCGCCTTGCGGCTTGCGATAACACCAGTCCTCAACATGTCCGCCCGATCCGATCTTGAGCGGATGTCGGTAGCCGTATCGCTTGCCGCGGCTTTGGTCGGTGGTCACTCGGTAGTGCTCGAAGATCGGTCGAGCGTTGGCGTCGTGAAAGGTCCAGGCCATCCTCATGACGCCTGCCGACCCATCGACTCCTCGAAGCTCAGCGAGCCGTCTGCGTTGCGGGTGTAGAGGTTGCTGCGCCAGATGACGAACTGAGGGAAGCGACCCTTGCCGTGCCAGCGGTAGAGCAGTCCCCACGGTGACTCGGGGTTGAGGATGGTTGCGTACAACACGACGCTCGGGTGGCAGACATCAGCCCACTGCTCAAGTTCCGCGTAGACATCGTTCAGTGGCCGGCGCATGCGGTCTTCCATCGCCACCGCCATAAGCCAGAAGCACATGTCTTGTCCGAGGCCGTCGAGCTCCTCTCGGTACTCCTCGGGTGCTACTTGGAGGATAGAGATGGTGCAGCCACGAAACAGCGGTCCATCTGCTTGGAACGGTAGAATCTTGTTGTTCACTTGACGAATCTCCTCGTCAGTCCGGCGTAGCCCCAGGCCTTGTCTCCTGGGGCTCACGCATGTATGGCGGTCAGTCGGTGCGGTGGTTGGTGAAGCCGGGTGTATAGCGCGAGGCCAGGAACGCCTCCCACGACTCGGGGTTGACGCGGATTCGGTCGAGTTTGATCGCCTCCACTTCAAGACGTTCGATGGCAGCTCGCACGAACCGCTCCCCGACTCCGTACTGCTCGGCAATCTCCGGCGGCGTGAGCCAGTCCTTCGCTTCCTTGGCGACAGCACGCATGTTGCGTGGAATGGTCTTGGTAGCCATCACTCCTCCTCAGGGTTGTGGGGTAGCACGAATCGGACCGGAGCCGCGTTGACTGCGAGGTCAGCCGAGCACCCGGCACAGAACGTCAGCCCAATCAGGTTCGGCAGGAACGGGACCAGCAGCGCCGACGTGCATCCCGATCTCTTGCAGCGGTCGCAGTGGGCCAGGGCAAGAGCGGGAGCCGTGTCGCGGGCGATCCGCTCCACGTCGCCGGTGGTCATCGGCTGCGGAACCACCACGGGCACGCTGTTCCAGAGCACGAAGGCCGTTCCCAGCAGTGCGCAGTGGACTCCGAGGTCATCAGACAGCGGACCGTTCGGCAGAACCTCGTGCCCGTTGAGAGCTCCGATGAACTGCTCGGCGCTCGACTGGCCGACGATGGAGAACATCGCCTCGCGCAGCCGTTCGTCGTCCGCCAGGTGCGCGTTGAACGGCCATGCGACCTCGACCGCCCGCATCGCTCGGCTCCGCTGGTCGAACGCCGCTCGGTAAGCCGACTCGTAGTCAGACCTTGTGGCCGCGCTCATCAGGCCGCACCGACGAACTGTGCCGGAGGCGTGTAGGTCGGGCTCGCGGTGACCTGGAGGACTGCCGCCGCGCCACGAAGTCTCACGCCGGTCCCGAACCCACGGACATAGAAGCTGTCGATGATCGGGTAGGCAGGAGTGCGGCCCTTGACGAGCCGGAAGCCTCGGTTGGCCGGCTGTACATGCTCACGGAAACCAACCGGGTTGTACTGGTTGTTGTCGCCACCGGACACGACCGCGAGGACGTAGCCCTTAGGGATGAGCGAATTCTCCGCGATCCAGGCCGGGCCGTAACCGCCAATCAGAGGCACCGACCCGATGGAGGTCGGCGGCTTGTCACCAACGATGGTCTCGGTCGTGAGGTACGCCGGAGCCGACTCTGATGCGATGAAGTCGAACTTGCCGACACCACCCGCAGCGACCGTCCGGAAGCCACGCACGACATCGCCCTCCCGCCGGTTAACGAACAACAGCAGCCGACCGCTCGCGGGGTCCGCGCCGTAGCCGTGCTCCAGCACGAGCTCCATCAGCGCGTCCACATCGGCTTGATCGAGGACCGCCGCACCCGAGGTCACGTAGTGATTGTGAGAGTCGGTGAAGGACTCACCGTCATGATCAGGCGGCAGGTCGCCAGCGGCTCCGGCGTACAGCGGGTGCACGGTGTTGCCTTCGACGTTGACGCGACGGGAGTTGTTGAACAGAGCTCCCATCACACCCTTGAACACCAAACGGCTGTCCGACGTCAGAGCGCCGTTTGCCACCGAGTCCACCTGAGCCGAGGTGGCGTCGACCAGGTAACGCCACGTGTAGCGCGCCGCCAGGTCATACCACTTGAATTTGAAGCCCAGCGGAAGCTCCTCCACGGTCGGCCGCAGACCGACCGGCTCGCCGTACTCCGTGCTTTCCTCGAACTCGCCGGAGTCGAACGCTTGAAGCACATGCTCGACTGGCGTCGTGATGCCGAACGTCAGCAGACCTTGCAGCGACTCTCGTGCGGCGTTCCATTCTGCGGTGACCTTCTGAAGATCAGCCCAGATCTTGTTGGGATCGGTTCCGTCAGCCAGCGCGACGAGAACGTCACCACTGGCGTTGTAGCCCTTAGCCACGGTGCCTCCTAGGTAGTTGTTTGCGCTATACATCTATTTTCCGCCAGCGGGAGTTGCGGCAGGGCAGGCAACAGCGGGACTGGCGATGTTGATGAAGGTCAACCCTGTGACTCAGCGGAGACCGTGTGATCGGCGATGAACTTGTCGAGGGCATCGCGATGGAACTCAAGCCGGAGGCCAAGCTTGCGGTACGTCAACTTACGTTCCTGCGCCCAGCGCCGAACCTGTCGGCGGCTCACTTCGAGATAGTCGGCGGTCTCCTCGACCGTCAGCCATCTGCGGTTGCGGGAGACAGTCGATTGGGGTGCCTTGCGCGGCATGGTCGGTACCTCTCCGTCATCGGAGATACCTAGCTCGACAAATGAAAAGGCCGAGACCGGTAACCACCGACGATCAATGTCAGTTGGGTACCGCTGTCTCGGCTAACCGCATCCGCCGCTCTGTGCGGGTGCTGGCAGTCGCTGTACTCCGGTTCGATGCCTCAGGCGATCCTCTGGACCGTCCGGCACCGCCCTTCGGGGCAGCGGGTCTTTACGCAGTCGATCTTACGGCAGGGAGGGTGCCCAGCGCTGGCATCGGTCGCGCCGGTGCGTGTTGGTACATCGCGGTCGCCTAACCCCGCGTCAACCCCGCGAACAAGGCGGTTCGTGGCGGTTGTCGTCGGTACACGGCGGTTGGCGGCGACCAGACTGTTTCCGCTGGTCAAACCGCGTTTTCCAACGTTCTCGCAGGTCGTGAGCGGTCAGAACGTTGAACTGGGAAGTCCTCTCATAATCCTTGGGTCGCGGGTTCGAGCCCCGCCCGCCCCACCACGCAAAACCGCGATCGGTAAGGGCTATTAGGTCGACTTGAGAGGGAACGGCGGTCATC
>JAABUS010007708.1_pt1 | contig 12190 bp, 7 predicted proteins | sample 5560161 | NCBI WGS metagenome assembly JAABUS01 (sample SAMN10711885, study PRJNA513376) | rock metagenome | isolation source: Antarctica rocks | place: Antarctica: Victoria Land, Trio Nunatak nord | collected 2016-01-04 | reverse complement strand
CGAAACCCAATGAGTTGCTCATGACATGGTCCAAGGCGGCGCCTCGTGCCTCGTTCGGAACGACATCGATGTCGCACTCCGGGTCGGGCTGTTGCTGATTGATCGTGGGTGGGATGACGCCGTCCCGCATGGCAAAGAGGCAGATCACCGCTTCAATCGCCCCGGCGGCGCCGAGCAGGTGACCCGTCATCGATTTGGTCGAGCTAACAGGCAGGGACGTCAGGGCATCACCGAAGACAGTCCGCAGAGCGGCAGTCTCGAGCTTCTCGTTGAGCGGCGTCGAAGTCCCGTGCGCATTGACGTAGTCGATCCGATCTGGCCTCAGGCCGGCGCTTCTCAACGCCAGGTTCATCGCCCGAGCCGCACCTTCGCCCCCTGGGCCTGGCTGGACGAGGTGGAACGCGTCGTCCGTCATGGCGTAGCCCGTGACCTCGCCCAGGATCGTTGCCCCACGTCCGACGGCTCGCTCCTCGCTCTCAAGGACGAGGACTGCGCCGCCTTCACCGAGGACGAAGCCATCCCGGCCCGCGTCGAACGGTCGGCTGGCGCCGGCCGGATCGTCATTGCGGCGGGAGAGTGCGCCCATCGAGCCGAAGCCGGCCACGCTCAGCCGAGTCACCGGCGCCTCCGACCCTCCCGCCAGCATGACGTCGGCGTCGCCCCGGCGGATGATCTCGGTGGCTTCGCCGATGGCGTGAGCCGCGCTGGCGCAGGCGGAGACGGGGGCGTAGTTGGGACCCAGCGCGCCGACCGCGATGGCAACGTTGCCCGATGCCATATTCGGCAGCATCATCGGCATGAAGAACGGGCTGACGCGAGACGGTCCACGTTCCAGGAGCGTCGCCATGCCCTCCTCGATCGTCTCCAGACCTCCGATCGCGGTAGCGACGATGGCGCCGACCCGGGGTCCTTCCCCATCGCCAATTACCAGCCCCGCGTCGGCCGCTGCTTCCCTGGCGGCGGCAACGGCAAACTGGCTGTAACGGTCCATCCGGCGAGACTCCTTCCGGCCGACCGCCGTCGCCGGGTCGAAGTCCTTCACTTCGGCGGCAAACGTCGTCTCATAGGCCGACGCATCCCACCGGCCGATCGGAGCCACTCCGGATCGTCCGGAGCGGGCTCCTTCCCAGAGGGTGACCGCGTCGTTTCCCAACGGGGTGATGGCACCGACACCGGTGACCACGACTCGTCGGGGATGCGTCATGTCTCTATCCACTGGACCCTCTGACTGGCTGGAACCGGATTCGGACAACGTGCTACTCTCAACTCTGGCCAGCCCTGCGGTGTTCGTGATGTTTGACGATGTCTTGAGCCAATAACTCCGAGCCGGGAGCTGTCCCTCATCGGTCCGCCGGTGAGGGTTCGGCGCCCACCTGCCATGCAGGTTCAAGGCTCCGTCACACACGGCACTCGCGGAGTTGGTCTCATTCCCCGCGGGTCGCGTTCCGGAACGGAAAGCACATGATAGCCGTCTTCGCCGGTCTCGACGGTGCCACGTCGCGAACCGAAGCCTTTCACCTTGCCAGCGAATGCGACCCGTCGGGGAACAGCACGTCCCGACTCGACGGCCGGACGGCGTCAGTCTCCGAGATCGTCAATCAGGTCGGCGCGCTCGGGTTCTTCGGCGCCCGCCGGGTGGTCATCGTGACCGACCTCCTATCCCGCGCGAAGCGTGGCGCTCGAAAGGCCGAATCCGAGGCGAGCGAGGAACCAGCCGTCGACATCGCCCCGATCGTAGCAGCGACGCGAGAAGAGAATCTCCTGATCCTCCTGGAGACGTCGACGGCGACGCTGCCGGCCGGAGTCTCCAGGGCGCTGCCGTCCACCGCGTCCATTACGATCAGCGACCCACCGCGCGGCCAGGCGCTCGTCAACTGGATCCAGGAGCGCTCGAAGGCTGAAGGCAGCTCGATCGAGCCAGACGTCGCTCGGCTACTGGCGGCCCGGATCTACCCGCAGACCTGGTCCGCCGTTCCCAGCAACCCACGTTACGATCGTCCCCCGGACATGGAACTCCTGGGGAACGAGGTCGCCAAGCTCGTCAGCGCGGCCTGGCCGGGGCCGGTCACCCGGGCAACCGTCGAGGAGATGGCGATCAACGGCGACACCGACCAGATCTTCAGGTTCGGTGACGCCGCCGGACAGGGCAATCTGCGGTCGGCGATACCCGAGCTGGCCCGACTGCTCGATGCCGGCGAAGAGCCGGCCCGACTGAGCGCCCAACTGGCCCAGCAGGCCGAGCTTGGGATCGTCATCGAGGTGGGCGGCAGCCGATCGGCCAGTACGATCGCCCGCGACCTCGGGATGGGCGCACCGGGACGGATAAGTGCCTTGCAGAGCACGATGCGACGCGGCAACCAGTCAGCGGATCGACCACTCTCCGCGACGCTGGAAGCTGACAGGTCGACCAAGCGGGGCCGCCTTCGGTCGCCAATCGATGCCCTCTATTCGACGCTGGCCGATCTGGGCCGGACTGACCACTGAACGGAAACCGCAAAGGCCCGATGCAATATGCACCGGGCCGCCACGGTCACTCCGACTTTCGGGGCGCGGACGGTTAGCCCGCTGCCTGGCTCCGGGCGTTGAACTTCTGCATCAGACGGGACTTGCGGCGAGCCGCATTGTTCCGATGGATGATGCCCTTGCCCGCCGTTCGGTCCAGCATTCTCACGGCGCCAACTACCGCAACGGCGGCCGTGTCATCGCCATTCTGGATCGCGAGGACCGCCTTCTTGACCATGGTCCGGCAGGCCGAGATGTACGGCCGGCGGCTATCGTGACGACGCTGCGCGACTCTGATGCGCTTGCGGGCAGACTTGCTGTTGGCCAATCGGTGCCATCCTTCTCGACGTCGGTTACGGGCTGACTTGCCGGGCATGCAATCAGCGCCGGGGTTCGGCGCCACATTCGACAGCAAACTATACCAAAAGCGAACGTCTTCGCCAAGGATGGAAGCCGGCCCGTCCCCGAATGACCCTCGTATACTTCGTCGCTGCGTCGACGGCCGTGTCCGGCCCAGCGGCTCGACGTCCAAGCGAGAGGACCACCATTGCGACCAGTGTCGCGGAGACCGCGCTATCGGCCCCCGGTTCCCGGCAGCGCCCGCGACTACGCGGCGCTCCCTCCGGCTGCCCATGAGCTGACGACCGCGACCCAGCAGGAAGCCATCGAGTTCGAGACCCTGGCCGACGCGATCAGCCGTCCCCAGGTCAACAGCATCGCCCGGAACACCCTGATCGTCGCCCTTGCCTTCATCGCCAGCCGCATCCTTGGCTTCGCCCGCGAAGTACTGATCGCCCGGCAGTTCGGGACCGGCGGCGAGGCCGACGCCTACGCCGCGGCCTTTCGGCTTCCCGACCTGCTGTTCCTGGTCGTCATGTCGGCCAGCTTCGGTTCGGCCTTCATCCCGGTGTTCGCCGGGTATCTGACGCAGGGCGACCCGCGGCGTGCCTGGAACCTCGCCAACGCGGTGCTGACCTGGGCGATCGGGCTGACCATCGGGGTCGGGATGCTGATCTTCCTGCTGGCCGACCCGATCATCCGCTACCTGATCGCTCCAAAGCTCGCCGACGAGTACATCACGCTCTCGGCCAACCTGATGCGGGTACTCGTTCTGTCGCCGCTGCTGCTTGGACTCGGGATCGCGGCCAAAGGCATCCTGGAGGCGCAGGACCGGTTCCTGATGCCGGCGCTGGCTCCGCTGGCCTATAACGCCGGCATCATCCTCGGCATCATCGTGCTTGCTCCCTCGGCCGGCATCGAAGGGGTCGCGGTCGGCGTCATCATCGGCGCGGCCGGTCACGCCCTGCTTCAGTTACCGTCCGTCCTGCGGAGTGGTCTGCGGTTCCGTCCGACGTTCTCCCGTTCCGTGGACGGTCTCGGGGAAGTGGGCAGTCTCCTGGTTCCGCGGGTGATCGGGCAGCTCGCCTTCGCGGCCAACTTCATCGTCATCACCAACTTCGCTTCGTCGCTTGGCGAGGGCGGGCCGGCGAGCATCAACTACGCTTGGCAGCTTCTGATGCTGCCCCATGGCATCCTGGCCCTGTCGATCTCGACCGTAATCTTTCCGGCAATGGCGCGGCAGTGGGAGCTGGCGGACGTTGCTGGCCTCAGCCGCACATTCAGCGAAGCAATCCGGCCGCTGATCTTCCTGAGCCTGCCAATCACGATCATCCTCTTCCTCTACCGTGAGCCGATCGTGGCTGCCCTGCTCCAGCGCGGCAACTTCAGCCGCGCTTCGACCGTCGCCGTCGCCGCTCCCCTTGCCGCCCTCGCGCTGGCGCTGATCGCCTACGGGCTGGTCGAAGTGCTGACCCGCGCGTTCTACGCGATGAAGGACGCCCGGACACCGGTCGCCGCCGGACTGATCGTCATCGTCATCAACGTCGGCATCGCGGCGCTGACGATCGACCGGCTGGACGGTCTGGCGCTTGGCCTCGCGCTGGCGGTCTCTACAACGGTCGAGGCGATCATCCTGTTGGTCGTTCTCGTCCTTCGCCTCAGGGGTCTCAGCGTCCACGGGGATGGGACCTGGCTGCCATGGCTGGGGCGGGTTGGTCTGGCGACGCTGACAGCGCTGGTCTTCGGCCTGGTCGTCGCGCGCGGGATCGACCGGGTCTGGGCCAACGGCGATTCCAGCTACCCGGTGCGGGCCTTCCTGCTCCTGGTCGCGGTCGTCCTGGTGGCGGCCCCGTACGCCCTGATGTCATGGGCGCTGGCCGTCCCGGAACTCGCCTCGGTCGAGCGGCGTGTCGTTCGGCTGATCAGCCCGCTGACCAGTCGGATTCCAGGGGATCTCGCGATGAACCTTGGCGTCAGCCGCGGGCTGGCCTTCGACCGGAACGCGGGCGCCTTCGCCGGCATCCCTGCGTCGATGGACGAGGACCTTCCCGGTGCCAAGGATGACGCTCCAGTGAACCGCGACGGTTCGGGAACGTTCATCCGATCCGCTGCAGCCCCCGATCGCTTCGAGAGCCGGCCGCGCGGTGAGCGTGACTGGCTCAGTCAAGAAGAGGCGCCGGCCAGTCGGTCCCACGAGCGCCGGCGTCGCCCTCGGCCCATACCACCGGAGCCTCCCTTGAACGATGATCGCCGGGACGATCACGCGGCTTGGCGCCCTCCGACGGAGCAGACGCGAAGCCACTCCGATGAAGATGACCGGAGCGGGACGGGCCGGTTTGGCAACGCCCGGCGAATGTCTGGCGGCCGGGCACCAGAAACGGGCGCACTTGAAGGCCAGGGGCCGTCGAGCGATCGCCGGCCGTTCCGCTCCGCTCAGCGACCGACCATGCCGGCCTGGTACACCCCGAGCCGGCGTGAACGCAGGAACGATCAGCCGCCCGACGCTACCGACTATACTGACGGTTCTGACGGCCGCCTGACCCGGCCACGTCCCGACCGATGAGTGACCGCCACCACATGGAACCAATCGCGAACCAGAACATCCGCAACTTCAGCATCATCGCCCACATCGACCACGGCAAATCGACGCTGGCCGACCGGCTGCTCGAGTTCACCAACACCGTCCAGAAGCGGGACATGCAGAACCAGCTGCTCGACTCGATGGATCTCGAGCGCGAGAAGGGCATCACGATCAAGGCTCGCGCCGTCCGAATGTGGTACACCGCCCGGGACGGCCAGGAGTACGAGCTCAACCTGATCGACACGCCGGGCCACGTCGACTTCTCCTACGAGGTCAGTCGCAGCCTTGCCGCCTGCGAGGGTGCTCTGCTGGTCGTCGATGCCGCCCAGGGGATCGAGGCCCAGACGATGGCCAATGTCTACCTCGCGCTGGAACACGACCTCGCCATCATCGCCGTGATCAACAAGATCGACCTGCCGAGTGCCCAGCCTGAGCGGGTCGCCGATGAGGTCGGCCGCTTCATTGGCCTGATCGATGACGAGATCGTCTTCGCCTCGGCGAAGAACGGGATCGGCATCGAGGACATCCTCGAATCGGTCGTCAGGCACATCCCGCCCCCCACCGGCCGGCCGGACCGGCCGACGCGGGCGCTCATCTTCGATTCGCACTACGACTCCTTCAAGGGTGTCATTGCCTACGTCAAGGTGATCGACGGTGAGATCCACAAGGACGATACCGTCCAGATGATGGCCACGAACAAACAGGCCGACCCGATCGAGCTGGGGTTCTTCTCTCCCGGCCTCGTCCAGTCCGACCGCCTCCAGGCCGGAGAGGTCGGCTACCTGGCGACCGGTATGAAGAACGTCAAGGACTGCCAGGTTGGCGACACCGTGACCCTGGTCAGCAACCCCGCCACCGACCAGCTGGAAGGGTACCGGCCGGCCAAGTCGATGGTCTTCGCCGGGCTCTACCCGGTCGACTCCGAGGACTTCCCGCTGCTGCGCGATGCCCTCGATCGCCTGAAACTCAACGACGGGTCGCTCTCCTACGAGCCGGAGTCGTCCCTGGCGCTCGGATTCGGTTTCCGCTGTGGCTTCCTGGGTCTGCTCCACATGGAGATCATCCAGGAGCGCCTGGAGCGGGAGTACGACCTCGACCTGCTCGCAACGGCGCCGAGCGTCGAGTACGAGGTCCTTCTGAACAGCGGCAAGACGATCAAGGTCGACAACCCGACCAACCTGCCCAACGTGGGTGAGATCGACACGATCTTCGAGCCGTGGATGAATATCACGATCATCGTCCCCTCCCGCTATATCGGGTCGGTCATGGACCTGGTCACCGGCAAGCGCGGGATGTACGAGAACCTCGACTACCTCGACGAGGACCGGGCCCAGCTCAAGTTCAGGATGCCGCTCGGCGAAGTCATCGTCGAGTTCTACGACCAGCTCAAGAGCCGAACTCAGGGCTATGCGTCGCTCGACTATACCTTCGCCGAGCTCCAGGCCGCCGACCTCGTGAAGCTCGACGTGCTCGTCAATGGGGCGCCGGTCGACGCTCTCTCGATGATCTGCCACCGCGACAATGCCTTCTACAAGGGGCGCGAGCTCGTGAACAAGCTCAAGGAGCTCATCCCGCGCCAGATGTTCGAGGTGCCGATCCAGGCCTCGATCGGCAGCCGGATCATCGCCCGCGAGACGATCCGCGCGATGCGCAAGAACGTGATCTCCAAGTGCTACGGCGGCGACATCTCCCGCAAGCGGAAGCTGCTGGAGAAGCAAAAGGAAGGCAAGGCGCGGATGAAGATCGTCGGCAGCGTCGAGATCCCCCAGGAAGCCTTCATGGCGGTCCTGAGCCTCGGCGACGAGAAGACCACCGCGGGCAAGAGCTGAGGTGGTATCGCTTGACCGCATCGCCGAACGCCTGAACCTGGACCTGATGGCGGCACAATCGCAGCTCTTTGCGGGAGCGGCGATCCGGTCGGCGCTCGATCGGGCCCCGTTCCAGCGCGGGCTGGTCTCGGTCGATCCGGCCCGGCCGGTGCTCGTCGTCGGTGTCACGCCGGATGCGATCGACGTGATCGCCCGCTTCCTGGTCGACGGCTACGGAACCGATGCCGAGTGCCATCTCCTCGATACGGACATCGACGACGAACCGCCCACCAGCGTCTCGCTAGGTCAGCTTCACCTGTTCCTGACATCGAACCGACCGGCCGACAGCGAGACGGTGATCTGGGTCGGCGCGGCTGATCCCTATCGCTCCGGGCGGTCGGCTGAGACGCTGGCGCGGATCATCGCCCGGCTGCGCGCACCGGGAGGCTGCCCATGGGATCGCGAGCAGACGAGCGGGTCGCTCCGGGATGACCTCGTCGGCGAGGCTTACGAGGTCATGGACGCCATCGACAACGGTGACGATCGGAACCTTGTCGAGGAGCTGGGCGATGTCCTGATGGCGGTCGCCCTCCAGGCCCAGATCGCCGAGGACGAGGGCCGTTTCACCCTGGCCGACGTCTACGAGGCGGTCAACGCCAAGTTGATTCGACGCCACCCGCACGTCTTCGGTGATGCGCGTGTGACCGGGACCGAGGACATCGTTGCCAACTGGAACCGGATCAAGGCGGCTGAGAAGGCGTCGAGCGGAGCGGTCCCACTTGACCTCGACGATCCCCTCGCCCGATTCCCCGCCGCAATGCCGGCCCTGTCCGTCGTCGCTCGGCTCGTCGGCAGGGGCGAGTGGCCGGACGACGTCTTCATTGATCCCTTCAGCCCGGCTGATGAGGCGGAGGAGACGGTCGACTGGTATGCCCGGCGACTAGCGGCCAGCGCCGATCCGGAGGCCGAGTTGCGGGCGGCCGCCCGCCGACTGCTGACCGCCGACCATGGTCTCCGGTTCGCCGCCTCCGCTGGCGAACGAACCGAGGAGTGGACCGGCGAGCACGACGACGGGCCAGGGTCGAATGCCCCTGAACCTTGACGTCGTGAACCGTTGAGCTGACCTCGCCTCCTCTCGTCGGGCTATCCTGTCCGCTACCCATCGATTACAGCTTCGCCCGGCCTGTCGCGCCGGGTGAGTTCGCGGAGCCCATGCGCCCGCAGGGAGAAGATCGTGACCGCAGCTCCGACCGCCGCGCCAAGCGAACTCGTCAGCCACGACGTCGACCCGATCGTCACCGGCAAGTTGACCTGCGGCTCGCTGCGTGCCAGCGATGTCGGTCAGACCGTGACACTGTCCGGATGGGTCAACCGGCGGCGCGACCTCGGCGGGTTGATCTTCATCGACCTCCGCGACCGCTTCGGCGTCACCCAGATCGTCTGCAACCCTGACCGCCATCCCGAGGCGCACCGGATCGCCAGCGACGTTCGGGGCGAGTATGTGCTCCGAGTCAGCGGAATGGTCAACCACCGGCCGGAAGGCACGGTCAACCCACGTCTCGCGACCGGCGAGATCGAGCTCGAAGCGGACGGCATCACGGTCCTCAACACATCGAAGACGCCGCCCTTCTACATCAACGAGGAGGTGGACGTCGACGAGGCGCTCCGTCTCCAGCACCGATACCTCGACCTGCGCCGCGCGACGATGCAGCGCAACGTCATCCTGCGCCACCGGGTGGTCAAGTTCATCCGCGACTATCTCGACCAGCGAGGCTTCCTCGAGATCGAGACGCCGCTCCTGATCAAGAGCACGCCCGAGGGAGCACGCGATTTCCTCGTCCCGAGCAGCGGCTTCCCTGGCACCTTCTACGCCCTGCCCCAGTCGCCCCAGCAACTCAAGCAGCTCCTGATGGTCTCCGGGTTCGATCGCTACTTCCAGATCGCGCGCTGCTTCCGGGACGAAGCGCAGCGGGCCGATCGCCAGCCGGAGTTTACCCAGCTCGACCTGGAGATGTCCTTCGTCGACGAAGAGGACGTGATGGCCCTGAGCGAGGCCCTCTACATCGACATCGTCGAGCGGTTCTCCGAGAAGGCGATCGTCAACAAGCCGTTTCCCCGGATGACCTACGCCGACGCGATGGCACGTTACGGCAACGACCGACCCGACCTCCGTTTCGGTATGGAGCTTCAAGACGTCGGCCCGGCCCTGGCGGACACCGGCTTCAAGGCGTTCGCCTCCGTGCTGGCGGGCGGCGGTCAGGTCAAGGCCATCGTCGTGCCCGGCTGCGACGGCTACACTCGGCGGGAGATCGACGAGGTCACCGAACTGGCGAAGCGGGCCGGGGCGAAGGGACTGGCGACGATCGCGGTGGCTGACGACGGTGTCAAGTCACCAATCGCCAAGTTCCTCGACGAGACCGAGATCGCAGCCCTGACCACCAGCATTGGCGCCGGCCCGGGCGATCTCGTCCTGCTCGTCGCCGATCAGCCCGCGGTCGTCGCGAAGGTGCTCTCCACGCTCCGGCTCGAGTTCGGCGAGCGGCTGGGCCTGGCCGACCCAAACGCGATGGCGATGCTCTGGGTCCATGAGTTCCCCCTGATGGAGTGGGACGAGGAGGGCCAGCGCTGGGACGCCACCCACAACCCATTCTCCGGCTACCTTGCCGAGGACGAGGCCCTGCTCGAGACGGACCCGAGCCGGGTTCGGGCACGACAGTACGACCTCGTCGCCAACGGGCAGGAGGTCGGGGGTGGCAGCATCCGAATCCACCGCCGGGCTGACCAGGAGCGCATGTTCGGTCTGATGGGGTATCCCAGCGACGTGTTGCCGGAGCGGTTCGGCGCGTTGCTCGATGCCCTTGAGTATGGCGCCCCGCCGCACGGTGGGATCGCCTGGGGCATCGACCGGCTCGTGATGCTGCTGACCGGTGAGGAGAACATTCGCCAGGTCATCGCCTTCCCGAAGAGCCAGCGTGGAACCGACCTGATGTTCCAGGCCCCGGCTGCCGTCGAGGCCGTCCAGTTGGACGATCTCGGCCTGGCGCTCAAGCCATCGAAGCCGGCGAACCCCCACCCATCAGCCGCGGCCATCGACCAGATCGGCTAACGGTGACCCGAATCGATGATCAAGAGACCGAGGGCGCTGGACCGACCGTTCGGCGCCCTCAGTCTCTTGGTTTTTTCCGCCCCGCCGGCGGACCGGGGGGGCATTTACTGGAGCAGGTTTCACCGGAACTGCCCGGTGGCGGAGCAGACCCCATCCCCAGCCCTTCCCCGGCTCACCGGATCGCTCCGCCGATGACGCGGCCTCGACTCACCAGTGCCCAGGCAAGGGAGCAGCGGGCGGTCTCTCAAGGCCGGGCACTGCCTGGGAAACCTGGTTCAATGGCCGCGCCGACCATCGCCGAAGCCCGCCGCCAGAAGCTCTTCCCTAGCGACCTGCTCCTCGTCCCAGGGGTGCTTGTCGTGGCCGACGATGATGCTGCCCTCGTGCCCCTTGCCGGCCAGCAGGATCGTGTCGCCCGCCCGGGCGATCCGGAGAGCCCGCGCAATGGCGTCCCGGCGATCAGGGATCAGATCGAGGTCGACGCCCTCCCGTCGTCCGCTGCGGCGGGCACCCACGGCGATCTCGGCGATGATGGCGTCGGGGTCTTCCGTCCGTGGATCCTCGCTCGTCACGATGACGTGGTCGGCGTAGCGGCCCGCCGCGTCGCCCTGGATCGGGCGCTTGGTCGGGTCGCGATCGCCGGCGCTGCCGAAGACGACGATCAATCGCCCGTCGGGCCGCAGGGAGCGAAGGAGAAGCAGCACCTTGGACAACGACTCGGGGGTGTGGGCGTAATCCACGATGACGCTGAAGGGTTGCCCCTCGTCGATGCTGACCATTCGGCCCGGCGGCGCGGGCGCGCTGGCCAGGCCATCGACCACGGTCTCGAGCGACAGGCCCAGGCTCAGCGCGATTCCGGCGGCACACAGCGAGTTGTCGACGTTGAAGGCACCGACCAGAGGCAGCCGAACGCTCTCGGCTCGGCCATCCCAGTGCATTTCAAAGGTCGATCCCGTCCCGTCAGACGCAACCGATTCGGCGAGGAGTGTCGCCCCCGGCGCCGCCATCCGGCTGTAGCCAAGCAGAGTCGACGTGGAGACGTACGGCAGCACCGATCGCGCGCCCTCATCGTCCAGATTCACGATAGACCGCCCGCCGGCCACGACCCGCTCGAACAGACCCGCCTTGGCGCGCCAGTACGCCGCGATCGTCCCATGATGCTCCAGGTGCTCGTGCGTCGCATTGGTGATCGCGCCAACGGCAAACCCGATGTCGTCGAGGCGATGCAGATCCAGCCCATGTGACGTCGCTTCGAGTACCGCGACATCGCAGCCGGCCCCGACCATCCGGCGCAGGAGGCGCTGGTTCTCGACCGACTCCTGTGTCGTCTGGCGCAGGGCGTGGCGGTCCTCTACTCCAGCGATGCGGACGGCAACCGTGCCCGCCATGCCGGTCGTGCGGCCGGCGGATTGGAGCAAATGGTCGACGATGTAGGCAGTCGTCGTCTTGCCGTCGGTCCCCGTAATCCCGACGACGGGCAGGTCTCGCGACGGGTGACCGAAGAAGGCGGACGAGATCGGCGCCAGGGCGGCTCGTGTGTCGGCCACCCGAAGTTGCGGAACGCCAACTTCGACCCCGCCGTTCCAGCGCTCGTCGACCACCACCGCGGTCGCCCCACGTCCTATGGCCTGGTCGATGAACGTGTGGCCGTCGAAGTCCGTCCCGCGCAGCGCGACGAACAGGGTGCCCGGCGTGACCTCGCGGGAGTCGTACTGGATGTCGGTGAATGCGGTCGAGGCGGTGCCGACGAGGCGCCCACCCGGCACCGTGGCGAGGGCCTCAGCCATGGTCGCGTGACGACCAACTTGGAGACTAACCATTGGTCAGGCCGAATCGACGCGCGGCGGCTGACAG
>JAABUS010007707.1_pt1 | contig 12190 bp, 13 predicted proteins | sample 5560161 | NCBI WGS metagenome assembly JAABUS01 (sample SAMN10711885, study PRJNA513376) | rock metagenome | isolation source: Antarctica rocks | place: Antarctica: Victoria Land, Trio Nunatak nord | collected 2016-01-04 | reverse complement strand
GCCCCCTCCTTCGATCCGGTTGGTTCGCACTACCGATCGTGGAGGACGATGGCCACTTTGACGAGCGGCACCGCTATTTACAGAAGGATACGGACACAACCTCCAAGAGATGATACTGGCGTAGCACGAAAGCAGGTCCGTGATGGCTGTCAAAACATACTTCAAGGCGACTCTGGTACCGATAAGAAGTGACTCGGATGCGTCATGCTGACGAATGCAGTGAAGGGGGGCGCAGCCGCCACCGTCGCGCTAACGGAGGCGTTGGGGCAGTATCTTGGGGTTGGCCCCGCCGCCGGTACGCCAGGAGCGCTCGTCGCCTCCCCGACGCCCGCCTCACTCCCGCCCGGCATCACGCTGCCGCCGGAGAAACTGGCGCAGTACGCGGGACGGTACACCCTGCCCAGCGGCACTGCGACGTTGCGGGCCGAGAACGGCACGATTGCATTGAGCGCCCAGGAGAACACGTTGCCCGATCAGATCAAGCCGAATATTCAGACGGAAGATATCCCACAGGACGCGCGCCTTCGTTTCGTTAAGGACGATCTCGCCCTCGTCGGTGACACCGCCACCGATGCCGTGCCGATCCCGTTCGTGCGGAAGGCGGATGGGAGCATCGGCTGGATGAGCTTTGGGTTGCGGCTGATCCCGAAGGAGGGGTGAGGAATCGGCATCTCCCGTACTCCGGTGATCGCGAGATGCGGTATCATCGCGGGGCGGTGGAGCAGACAATAGCCGCTCTATCGCCCTGTGAACGTCGTGAAGGAGAACCGGGTGCGATCCCTCGTAACGCAAACCGTGATTGTCACAACGACGTATCTCCACATTCCGACGCCCGCCGACTTTCGCCCGGCAACGAGCGACGACCCTGACCTGACCGTCGTGCAGTCGCCGGAACCGTCCGTCGCTTTCTACCGCTTCCTCTACGACGCCGTGGGCCGCGATTTCGTCTGGGTGGATCGCCTCGCGTGGACGGACGCGCGGCTGCGCGCCCACCTCGCGCGGCCAACGACGACGGTGGTCGTGCTCTCCCTGCGCGGCACACCCGTCGGCTACATCGAACTGGACGCCGCCTCGGAGGAGCCGGGTACGGAGATCGCCTACTTCGGCCTCGTCCCCGCCGTTCACGGGCGCGGCTTTGGCAGGCATCTCCTCTCGGTCGGCGTGCAACGGGCGTTCGATGATGGCGCAGCGCGCATCTGGCTTCATACCTGCACGCTGGACGGTCCACATGCCCTCACGAACTACATGGCGCGCGGCTTCGTGCCGTACAGAACGACAACGCACGAGGAGGCCATACGCGCTGAACCGCCGGGATCGGGGGAGGAAACTGAATGAACCGCAAAGGCGCCAGGAGGGGAATGAACACAGAGCATACAGAGGGCACGGAGAAGAGAAATACAAGGAGATTCCTCTGTGTCCTCCGTGTTCTCCGCGCACTCTGTGTTCATTCCCCGGTTTCTCTTTGCGTCCTTTGCGGCTTTGCGGTTTCATCGGTTTGGCCCTTGGAATTGTTCTGGAACGATGTGGGAAGGGGGAGGATGGCATGACGGAGGCAGTGACGGGGAAACCACTCGCGGCGGAGGTGCTGGCGCGGCGGACGGCGCTGCCGCTCAAGGTCGCACCGGTGACGCTGGACGGATCGTTCCTGCGGCTCGTGCCGCTCGACCTCGCGAGGGATGTGGACGCGCTCCACGCCATCTCGAACGGCGAGCCGATCCGGCGCGGCGACCGGGAGGTGGCCGCCTACGACGCGGAGGCGCTCGTCTGGCGGTACATGCCCGTCGGGCCGTTCACGGACGCCGAAGGGTTGCGGGAGGCGTTGCGCGCGCAGGTGGACGCGCCGAACGGCCTCTGCCTCCGCGTCGTCGATCGGGCGACGGGGGAGCCGGTCGGCGTGGTCAACTTCATGGCCAACATGGCGGAACACCTGAAGGTCGAACTCGGCAGCATCTGGTACAGCCCGATTGCGCAGCGGACGAACGCCAACCTGGAGGCGACCACCCTGATGCTCCGGCACGCTTTTGCCCTCGGCTACCGGCGCGTCGAGTGGAAGTGCGACGCGCTCAATGCCCGCTCCCGCCACGCCGCCACCCGGATGGGCTTCCAATTCGAGGGCATACAGGAGGCGCACTACATTGTCAAGGGTCGCAACCGCGACACCGCCTGGTTCCGCATCCTTGATCACGAATGGCCCACCGTGGAGGCGCATCTGGCGGAATTGCTGCGGCGGTGAGCAGTGGACCGTCGACGGTGGAGGATACCGGTGCTCATTGCTATTGCTCGTTGCTCACGTGAACGGAGTGCGTATCATGGATGATTACCGTGTGGTTGAGGGCTGGCCGGAACTGCCGCCGGGGTACGCGCTCGGCGTCGTCTCCGATATGGCGGTGGATTCGCGTGACCGCGTCTACGTGATTGACCGGGAGCCGAACAACCGCGTCCTCGTCTTCGAGCCGGACGGCCACTTCGTTGCGCTGTGGGGCGATGATCTGCTCATAACGCCGCACGGCATCATGATCGGCCCGGATGACCGCGTGTACGTCACGGATCGGGGCGCGCACACCGTTTGGGTCTGCACGACGGAGGGAACGCTGCTCCAGACCTTCGGCACGCCGGGGCGCGTGGGCGAACCGGGCGCGCCGTTCAACAACCCGACGAACGCCGCGCTCGCGCCGTGGGGCGACCTCTACGTCTCCGACGGCTACGGCCAGTCCCGCGTGCACCGGTTCGCGCCGGATGGCACGCACATCACATCATGGGGCACGGAGGGGGCGGGGCCGGGCGAATTTCACCCTGCCGCACGACATCCGCGTCGATGCGCGGGGCCGTATCCTCGTCACCGATCGCGAGAACTCGCGCATCCAACTCTTCGACCGGGACGGCGCGTTCCTCGAAGCATGGACGGACGTGCTCCGCCCGCAGAACATCGTCCTCGACCGCCACGGCGCGCTCTATGTCACCGAGGTGCCGCAGCGAGTGAGCATCTTCAATCTCGACGGCGACCTGCTCGGTCGGTGGGGCGAGCAGGGCGACGCGCCCGGCCAGTTCCGCGACTCGCCGCATGGCCTCGCGGTCGATTCGCGCGGCGACCTCTCTATCGCCGAAGTCACCGGGCAGGCGCGGTTGCAGAAATTCAGTCGACGGTAGAGGGAGTAGATAGTAGACCGTAGTCAGTAGTCAGTGATTCGGAGCCACGAGTCCTTACTGACTACGGTCTACTATCTACTCCCCCTTACCGCGTCGGGTTGCTCCCCCGGTCGATGAACTCGTTGGGATGGCGCTTGGTCTTCTCGACGTTGCCCTCTGCGTCGTGCTCGGCTTTATGCTCCTGCTTGCGGTCGTAGCCGGTGCCGGGCATGGGGTTGGATGCCGCCTGTCGCGCGCGATCCGGCTCCCCCGGCGCGTTGGGGTCCTCGCTGCCGGCTGCTTCCGGGTCCGTGCGGATGACCGGGTCTTCCTGTGTCACGGTGTGCCTCCTTGCGTGATCGGGAAACAAGACTGACTGCCCGCTGCTCGCGTGCATGAATCGCAAGGTGGTCGCCACGAGCCGGGGGTTGGGAATGCACGGTCAGCATGTATGATGGGCGTCACATGGGCGCTGCTATTTTGCTCCGGCGTCTTTCCATCTTCTTCATGCCACGTACCAGGGCATCTCAGCGGTTCGATTGGGTTTTGTCCGATTTCGACGTTTCGATGTGAGAGGTGTTGCATGGCGGTGCGGGTGAGCGAGGGGCGATGGGCACGGACGCGAGCGATCACGCTGGAGAATGACCTGCTGCGTGTTGTTGTCCTGCCGGAGCAGGGGGCGCGAATCGCCTCGATCGTTTTCCTGCCGGGTGGGCGCGAGGTGCTCTGGGCGCCGCCCAATCTGCGCGCGCTGCCGCCGCCAATGTACGGGATGATCTACGCCGATCACCCGGCGGTCGGCATCGACGAGTGCCTGCCGAACATCTGGCCGGACACCTTCGAGGGGCGGGAGTTGCCGGATCACGGCGAGGCGTGGACGCTCCCGTGGGACGCGACAGTGCGCCACGGCGTGATCGAGACGGCGGTGACGCTCCGCAGGTCCCCGTTCCGCTTTGTGCGGCGGCTCTCGCTCGCGCGGGAGAGCGCGGTGCGGCTGGAGTATTCCCTGACGAATACGGGCAACGCGCCCGCTCCCTGCCTCTGGGCGCTCCATCCGCTGATGAACTGGCAGCCGGGGATGCGCATCATCCTGCCGCCCTCCGTCACGGCGGGGGAGATCGGGTCGGTCAGCGGGGTCAGCCCGCTCAACGAGTACGCCCCGACGACGTGGCCCCTTGCCGGTGGTCTCGACCTCTCCGCCGTCCAATTGAACACGGACGGTGCGCCCGCCGCGACGAAGGTCTACATCGGCCCGATGGCTGAGCGGTGGGCCGCGCTCCACGACACCCTGGCGGGGTTCGCCGTCGGTGTCGCGTTCGATGTGCCGATGCTCGGCCTCTGGCTCAACCGGGGCGCGTGGGGCGGCTACACGCATGTCGCCATTGAACCCGCGACGGGCATCTCGGAGCATCTCTCTACCGCCGTTGAACGCGGGAATGTCCTCGCCGTGCCGCCGCGCGAGACGGCGCACTGGAGCGTCACGCTCGTCGTCACGAGTGGCATCCTCAACGTCACGGGCGTGACGCTGGATGGCGAAATCGAGACGAAATACTCCCGTTAGTACGTACGCAGATGGGACGATCTTCCCGGCGGTGGCGGGTTTCAGCCTGTCCGTCACCGCCATCTCTTCTCCCGTTCGCGCTCAGTTATGTATGGATATCAGGCCAATGCTCTTGACATCCATGCTACGATTATACGTATCAGGTTACACGAGTTATCAGTGGGGTTGCCGACGGCTTTTCCGAAAGGATGGGGGCAATGGACAGACGGCGCTCCGTCACCAGTACCGATATTGCCCGCGCTGTGGGTGTTTCCCGCGCGACTGTTTCCGTTGTGCTCAACGGCACACGGAGCAACATCCGCGTCTCCGATGAGACGCGGCAGCGCGTTCTGACGGCGGCGGCGGCGCTCAATTACTCGCCCCATCCCGCCGCGCAGGCGCTGCGACGGCGGCGGAGCAGCGAGATCGCCTTCGTGCCGCGCACGATGCACAAGACCGAGTTCGGCCACCCGATCGCGTACCAGTTGAATCTGCACGCATCCCGCGCCGCTGCGCGCCGTGGGTATCGCGTGATCGAGGTGAACCCGGAGATTAACGCCACGGGCGATGGCGACGAACTGTTCGCCTTCCTGCTCAGTCGCCGCCCGGATGGGGTCATTTTCGACTCGCCGGCGACCGCCGATGATGTCCGGCGCATCATGGAGAGCGGCATCCCCGTTGTCCAGCTGATGCGCCCGCAGCTCGCGGTGGAGACCGCGACGATCACCGTGGACGCATCGCGCGGGATCATTGACGCGATCGACCATCTCGTCGACCTCGGGCACCGGCGCATCGCTTACCTCGGCAGCGACGACGCACATGTCGCGAATCGCTCCCGCCGCGAATGCTTCCTCGCCACGCTCGCCCGACATGGCATCCCCGCCCCGGACGACTCCATCGCGCTCGGGCCGGAATACACGCTCGAACAAGGGGCCGCCTTGACACGGCGCGTGCTGGGGTGCTCCCCGCCACCGACGGCGCTCTTCGCTGCTGCCGATAACTTTGCGGTCGGTGCGTTGCACGCGCTCCACGCGGTGCATATCCGCGTGCCGGACGCGATGAGCGTCGTCAGTTACGACGACGTGTACGCGGCGATGCTCTACCCGCCGATCACCAGCGTGAGCCAGCCGCTCCGCGAGATCGCGGAGTGCGCGGTTGAGTGCATCACGGAGCAACTCGAACGCGCCGCCGGTGCAGCGACGGAGCCGGTGCACCTCGTCCTTCCCACCCACCTGACCGTACGGCAATCCACCCAACTGCCGCGCGACGAAACCGGAGAGGGGGCGGCAGAATCGGAGAGGGGGCGGATGATGGTTTCGATAGCAGCGAGTGGAGGGGAACGATGACACAGCACCACGGCATGACACGGCGGGACATCGTGAAGAGCGGAGTCGCCGCCGCCGCAGCGATCACGCTGGCGGCGTGTGGCGGCGCGGCGCGGACGCCCGTCGCGGGAACCACCGCCGCGACAACGGGCGCCGGGGTGGGTTCCGCCGTGCCGACGGCAGCGACGGGGGCGGGCGCAGCGGCCACACCTGCCAGCGGCGCGGCAGGGCAGCCGAAACGGGGAGGCACGCTGAAACTCACGCAGCCGATCCCCATCGCGCCCTTCGAGTTCCAGCAACTCGGGCCGCACACCGCCTTCCTGATCGTCTCCGTGTTCGACACGCTCGTGCGCTACGACGAGAAGGTGCAGCCGCAACCGCGCCTCGCCGAGTCGTGGCAGTGGAACCCCGACAACACCGAACTGACGATGAAGCTCCGCAAGGGCGTCCTCTACCACACCGGGCGCGAGTTCACGAGCAGCGACGTGAAGTTCAACCTCGACCGCGTGAAGGACCCGAAGGTGGCGTCCCAGTTTCGCGGCAATGTGATGCAGATCAAGGACGTCACGACGCCGGACCCGGGCACCGTCGTCTTGAAGTTCGAGAAGCCGTATCTCGCGATCTTCGATGTTCTCGCGCGCCTCGCGATCCTCGATCCGGCGACGGCGGCGGACCTCGAAGGGGCAAAGCAGGTGATCGGCACCGGCCCCTTCAAGTGGAGCGAGTACGTCCCCGGCAACAAGGTGACGCTCGTCCGCAATGACAAGTACTGGCAGAGCGGCAGGCCCTACCTCGATCGCGTCGAATTGCAGATCGTCGACGACAAGCAATCGATGGTGCTCGGCGTGGAGACCGGCCAGCGGGATGTCGCCGCGCAGGTCAGCATCCAGGACCTCTCCCGATTGAAGAGCGCCGCGCAGGTCCGCTCCGAGGTCAGCCAGACCGGGTCGCAGTTCTACTATCTTGGGGTGACAGTGACGGGCGATGTCGTCAAGGATAAGCGGGTCCGCCAAGCGCTGAATGCGGGCATCGACCGCAAGCGGATCACGGACACGCTCATCTTCGGCCTCGCCGAGCCGACGGCGCTTCCCTTCCCGATGAACTCCCCCGCGTACAACGCCGCCCTCGACAAATCGATCACGTTCGACCTCGACAAGGCGAAGAAATTGCTCCAGGCGGCGGGCGTCTCCGCCGGGACAACGCTCACCGTCGGCGCGAATGCCCAGGACCCGACGAATGGGAAGATTGCGCAGGTGATCCAGTCCGACCTCGCGAAGATCGACCTTAAGCTCGATATCCAGAGCATCGAGAACTCGGTCTTCCAGCAGAACCTTAGCGATGCGAAGTTCCCGCAGTTGTACGCCAACACGATGGGCAACAGTAACCTCACGCCCGTCAGCTTCTTCCTGACGACGTTCCCCGTCCGTGTCACCGGGAACTCGTCGAAGTACACAAGCCCTGAGTACACGGACATCGTGAACAAGATGCAGGTGGAATCGGACGCGGCGAAGCTGAAGGGTCTTTACGACGACGCGAACAAGTTGCTGCTCGACGAATCGTTCAACATGCCGTACTGCCAGGCCCCCCAGGGCTGGATTCTGCAGAAGAGTGTCAAAGGCTTCACCTATGATGCCAGCAACTTCGTCTATCTCGACGGCGTATGGCTCGATAAGTAGCGGGCAATCCCGAAGGAGGCGGCGATGGGCAGGTACATCATCCGGCGCATTCTCCTCACCATCCCGACGCTCATTCTCGCGTCGATGGTGATCTTCCTTCTGCTCAGGCTGATCCCCGGCGACCCGGCGTCGCTCGTCGCGGGGGCGGACGCGACGCCGGAGCAGGTGCAGGCGGTGCGGCGGGACCTGGGGTTGAACCGGCCGCTGCCCGTGCAGTACGTCGAGTGGCTCGGCCGCATCCTCCGCGGCGATTTTGGCCGCTCGCTGATCGGCAAGTACGACGTGTGGCAGCAGGTCAAGCGCGCCTATCCGGCGACGATTGAGTTAACACTCGCGGCGGCGCTGCTCGCCCTCGCGGTCGCGCTGCCGCTGGGGTTGCTCGCCGCGCTCCACCCGCGTTCGTGGCTGGATCGCGCGATCAGCGCGTTTAATGCGCTCGCGATCGGCGTGCCGAACTTCTGGCTCGGCATCCTGCTCATCCTCATCTTCGCCCTTCACTTTCCGATCCTCCCGCCGGGGGGGCGCGTGCCGCTCGATGAGGACGCCATCGCGGGCCTCAAGTCGCTGGTGCTCCCGACCGTCACGCTGGCGTCCGGCCTCGCCGCCGTGCTGACGCGCTTCATCCGCAGCGCGATGCTCGAAGTGCTGTCGGAGGACTACGTGCGCACCGCGCGCGCGAAGGGCCTGCGCGCCAATGCGGTCGTGCGGCGGCACGCGCTGCGCAACGCGCTGATTCCCGTTATCACCGTCCTCGGCATCCAGTTGGGCCGGTTGCTCGGCGGCGCGGTGATTGTGGAGGCGGTCTTCGCCTGGCCGGGGATGGGCCGCCTCGTCGTGCAGGCGATCACCAGCCGAGACTACATCGTCGTCCAGGGGACGCTGCTGCTGCTCGTGACGGTCTTCATCCTCATCAACCTCCTCGTGGACATCGCCTATGGATTCATCGACCCGCGCGTCCGGGTCTCGTCGTAAGGAAGCGTTTCACGATGGGTTCCGCCAATGTTCCGCTGACACTGGGGCAGGAAGCGCGCCGGGAGACTGCCCCCCGACGCACGCAATCGATCTGGCTCACCGTCCTGCGCCGCCTCGTGCGCCACCCGACGGGGCTGATCGGCGTCGTGTGCGTCTCGCTCGTCACCCTCGGCGCGACCCTCGCCCCACTGATGGCACCGGCGGGGCCGATTGACCAGGAACGGGGCAACGAACTCGCGGGCGCGTCCCTCGCGCACCCCTTCGGTACCGACGAGTTTGGCCGCGACATCCTCGCGCGCGTGCTCTTTGGCGGGCGGACGTCGATCTCGGTCGGCGTGATCGCCGTCCTCTGCGGGGCGGCGCTCGGGCTGATGCTCGGTCTGGTGGCGGGGTATCGGAGCGGCGCGTTCGAGGCGATCACGATGCGCATCCTCGATGTGCTGCTCGCCTTCCCGCCGATCCTCATGGGCATCGCGGTCACGGCGATTGTCGGCACTGGTGCGCGGAGCGTCGGCGTCGCGGTCGCTATCGCGAGCATCCCGGACTTCGCGCGCATCACCCGCGCGGCGACGATCGCGGAGAAGGAGCGGGAGTACGTCACCGCCTCACGCGCGCTCGGTGCGTCCGCCATGCGGATCATGCGGCGGCACCTCTTCCCGAATGTCCTCCCGCCCCTGCTCGTCCAACTGAGCGTTGCGATGGCCTTCTCCGTGCTGCTGGAGGCGGGCCTGAGTTTCCTCGGCCTCGGCGTGCAGGTGCCGCAGCCGTCGTGGGGCAGCATGTTGCAGTCGGCGCGGACGTACCTCTACCAAGCGCCGTCGTACGCGCTCTTCTCCGGCGTCGCGCTCACGATGCTGCTCGTCGGATTCAACTTCGTCGCGGACGCGCTCCGGGATATTCTCGACCCGCGCCTGAACCGCCAGTTGCGCTGATAGCCGCCAGGAGGCCCGCAGTGACCGAGCGTATGAATGTTGTCTTCCTGATGCCGGATCAACTCCGGCCCGATTTTCTCAGTTGCTACGGCGCGGACTTCATTCATACCCCGCACATCGACGCGCTCTGCGCAGGCGGGACGCGCTACGCCCGCGCCATCTCGCCCTCGCCGATCTGCGTCCCGATGCGCGCCTCGCTGCTCACCGGCCTGAACACCGTCCGCACGGGGGTGTTGAACAACTACTCGTGGCTGCGCCCGGATCGCACGGCATGCGGGATGCCGACGTGGCCGGAACTGCTCGCCGACGCCGGATACACCACCGCCGGGATCGGCAAGATGCACTTCTATCCGTGGGACATCACCGAGGGGTTCGCGTACCGTGCCATCGCGGAGGACAAGCGGCACATCCATGTCCAGGATGACTACGCGCGGTATCTGGAGCGCCACGGCCTCAAGAAGTATCACGGCAACGAGCATGCGGGGTACTTCGAGGACAAGGGGGCCATCGTCAGCAGAGTCCCCGCCGAAGATCAGGTGGACAATTGGGTGGCCGACGAGGCGTGCGGGTTCATCGAGCGGTGCCCCGCCAATGCACCGCTCGCGATGATGGTCGGCTTCCCCGGCCCGCACTGCCCCTACGACCCGCCGCCCGAACTGGCGGGGATGTTCGACCCGGAGGCGATGCCGCCGAGCATCCCCGCTACCGCCGAGAGCGCGGCGTTCAACGAGTCGTTCATCGCCGGGAACCTGCGGGACTGGAACCAGGTCGATTATCGCGACTTCACCGAGGCGCAGAAGCGGAAGATTCGCGCGTACTACGCGGCCCAGGTGCACCAGATCGATCAGGGAATCGGGCGCATCCTCGCATCGCTGCGCGCGACGGGGCGCGCGGAGAATACCGTCATCATCTTTGGCTCTGATCACGGCGATTACCTCGGCGATTACGGGTTCGTCGGCAAGGGGACGTTCTTCGAGCCGAGCATCCGCGTGCCGCTGATCGTGCGCGACCCGCGCGTTGCGGAGACGCGCGTGGTGGCGGAAACCGTCTCGTTCCTCGATGTCTTCGCGACGATCCTCCACGCCGCCGGTCTCCCGCTGCCGCCCGACAGCGACGCCCAGCAACTGCCGGGGTTCGGCCCCGTGACCGAGGGCCGCCGCGCGGCGGTCGTTGGTGTGCTGGCAACCGGGATGTTCATCACGGACGATCGCTGGAAACTCGCGCGCTACGAGAACGGCGTCGTCGCGCTGTTCGACCTGCGGAACGACCCGCACGAGCAGCACAACCTCGCCTACGACCCCGCACACCTCGAACCGATGCAACGCCTCGACCGCGTGATGCAGGCGTACCTCCTGCGGTCAATCGTCGCAGCGAATCGGGACAAGATCATCCACAGTGTGGAGACCGCGACGCCGATGTTCGGTATGCCGGGATGGTCACGCCCGTACCCCTACCAGCACGATCCGTGGCAGTGACGCCAGACGGATACGATCAGGGGAAGTAACGAGTAACGGGTAACGGGTAACGAGTCGAAAGTACCAGCAACAGCGGCGCGAGCGTGGAATCCCTCTTGTTACTCGTTACTCCCTCCTCGGTCCTCAGTCCTTCGGCGCGAAGGCGGCGCAGAGCATCCCGAAGTACGTTGGCGCTTCGTAGGAGAGGAATTCGGCGTTCCAGCCGTCACCGATCGCGCCGTAGAGCATCAGCATCTGCCAGAAGCTGTCCGCCTTCGCCGCCGCGACGAGCGCGGGATCCATCTCCAGGAGGCCCGAGAGGCGATTGGCCCGCACGAGGTCGGTCACGCGCCCATCGTACTCGGCGGCGGCGGGGTCGAAGCCGTAGGGGCCGTCCGCGAGGTGTGCGTGCCCGTGATCGGCGCTCGCGATCATCGCGACGCGCTTGCCGGATGCCGCCGCCATCGCCGCGAGCGCGCGCCCCGCCCGGAGATGGTCGTCGAGCGAGCGATCCCGCGCGGGGCTGACGACGACCGGCACCGGCGGCGCGGCCCGACCGCCCATGAACCAGAGGGGGATCAGGACACCCCAGTCCATCGGCGCAGTTGCGCTCGCCGCGTCATTGCCGCCGTAACTGACCCCGACCGCCGGGACATCCGCCGCGTTCAGCGCGTCAATCGCGGCGCGGGCGAGGTCACGGTCCGTCGCGGCGCGCAACTCGATGGATTCCTTTGTCCAGTCCGAGAGCGAGCCGGAGAGGTTCCCGGCGGTGATCACCGCCATCGACCCCTCGACGTGGATGTTGTGCGGCGTGAAGATGATCGTCACGTCCGGGTGGGCGGCGGTAAAGCGACGATCCAACTCCGCCATCGCCTGCTGGGTGCTCGTGGCGAGGCCGCGCTCCTCCGGGGAGCATGCTTCGGGGATCGCGAGGCTGCCGTGGGGCGCGATGGCGGCAAAAACGAGTCCACTCATACTGATTTCCTCCTTGGCACAACGACCGATGGCACGATGTGCGGAGTATAGCAGCATGGCGGACGGTTGTGTCCGTATCCTTCTGTAAATAGCGGTGCCGCTCGTCAAAGTGGCCATCGTCCTCCACGATCGGTAGTGCGAACCAACCGGATCGAAGGAGGGGGCGATGACCTATACACAGCGTACCGGC
>JAABUS010007705.1_pt1 | contig 12193 bp, 9 predicted proteins | sample 5560161 | NCBI WGS metagenome assembly JAABUS01 (sample SAMN10711885, study PRJNA513376) | rock metagenome | isolation source: Antarctica rocks | place: Antarctica: Victoria Land, Trio Nunatak nord | collected 2016-01-04 | reverse complement strand
GTTGGAGCCCAGGAGCAGCGTCTCCGGCTTCAGGCGGGAGGCGGCCAGGAACTCCTCGTTGACCACGCGCGTGCCCGACCCGGGCTCCCGCAGCAGCCACACGCGGGTGGCGAGCGCATCCGTGGGCACGACACCGTGTCCCGCCAGGGGATCGTCGGCCGCGGTGATGAGCACGAACTCGTTGGGGAGGATCGGGTTGGAGACGATGCGCGAGGCGTGCGGCGGGCGACCGCCGATCGCGATGTCGGCGCGGTGGTCGAGGACCATCTCGTGCACCTCGGCGCGGTTGCCGACGGCGAGGGTGAGGCCGATGTCGGCGTGCTCGGCGGCGAAGGCTCGCATGAGCGGGGGGACGAACGACTCGGCCGCGGTGGTGACCGCGACGAGACGCAGCCGGCGCTCGGTCAGCGACGCCGCCTCGTGGGCGGCTCGGCGGCCCTGGTCCAGCAGGCCGATCACGTCGGCGGCGTACGCGGCGAAGGCCAGTCCGGCCTCGGTCACGCGGATGCCCCGGCCGGCGCGCTCGGTCAGGGGTGCCCCGACTTCCCGCGACAGGGCCGTGACCGCCGCTGAGATGGACGGCTGGGTGACGACCAGCTCGTCTGCGGCCGCGTTGACCGATCCGCCCCGGACGACGGCCAGGAAGCTGCGCAGCTGCGTCAGCGTGATGGACACGTGCGCAGGCTACTTCCCGACGCGACGGCGGCCGGTCCCCTATGGTCGAAGCGTCTGTAGGAGGGACGCGCGTCGTCAGGCGCCGTCGCTCGGGTCTTACATGAGGGATGAGCCTTGGCTGCGATGAAGTGGTGGGGATGGGGCCTGGAGGACGTGGCCTTCTCGCACGCGGACAAGCCTGAGCTCGCGCCGTACATCGCGGAGAAGCTGGGGATCGATGTCGCGCAGGCGGCCGTCGTCCCGTTGCGATTCGAGGACCTCACCGTTCCTCAGCCGAAGCTGAGCGCCGAGCTGTGCGCGGCGCTCGAGCGGGCGGTCGGTGGCGAGCACGTCAGCACAGGCGACCTCGATCGGGTGGTCCACGCGCGCGGCAAGAGCCTGCGCGATCTCGTGCGCCAGCGGCGCGGCGACATCCCGCGGCCGCCCGACGTCGTCGTCCGCCCGGGCGACGAGCAGGCGGTCAGCGCGGTCCTCGCCGCGGCGCTCGCCGCCGACGCGGTCCTCATCCCGTTCGGCGGCGGGTCGAGCATCTCCGGCAGCCTGGAGGCGTCCACCGCCGAGACGCGGACCGTCATCTCGGTCGACCTCGGGCGCCTGGACCAGGTCCTGGCCGTGGACGCCACCTCGCGCCTGGCCCGCGTCCAGGCCGGGGTGTTCGGCCCGCACCTCGAGGAGCAGCTCAACGCCCAGGGCTTCACCTTCGGCCACTTCCCCGACAGCTTCACCCACTCGACGCTCGGGGGCTGGATCGCCACCCGCTCCTCCGGGATGCAGTCCGACCGCTACGGGGACATCGCCGACATGACCCGGGGACTGCGCGTCGTGAGCCCGTCCGGCACGCTGGTCACGCGGCCCGTGCCCAGCACGTCGACCGGGCCGAGCGTCCGCGAGATGGTCCTCGGCAGCGAGGGCCGCCTGGGGATCATCACGGAGGCGACCGTGCACGTGCGGCGGCGTCCGGAGCAACGCGTCATCCTCGGATACCTCTTCCCGAGGTTCGGCGCCGGGCTGGCCGCGATGGCCGAGCTCGCCGCGAGCGAGGCCTCGGTGTCGGTCACCCGCATCTCCGACGCTCCCGAGACGCAGTTCACCTTCGCCACCCGCAAGGCTCCGACCCTGCTCGACCGCGTCAAGTCCACGGCGCTGAGAACCTTCCTGACGCGCCGGCGTGGGTTCGAGGTAGCGTCGATGTGCCTGTCGTTCATCGGCTATGAGGGCGGCGCCGCGCACGTCGCCGCCGAGCGCAAAGCCGTGGGGAGGCTCGTCGCCCGCCACGGCGGCGTGTGCATCGGCGCGAGCCCCGGCGCGCTGTACGACCAGAAGAAGTTCGACACGCCCTACATCCGTGACTTCCTGTTGGACCACGGCGCCTTGGCCGACGTGTCGGAGACCGCGGCGCCCTGGAGCACGCTGGCGACGCTGTACGACACCGCCCGCTCACGCGTGCACGCCGCGTTCGGTCAGCTCGGCGTGCGGGGCCACCTCATGTGCCACCTGTCGCACTCCTACCACGCGGGCGCCTGCCTCTACTTCACGTTCGCGTTCAGGGCGCTGGCCGGCGGCGACGAGCTCGAGCAGTACGACGTCGTCAAGTCGGCGCTCCAGCAGTCCTTCGTCGACAGCGGCGGGACGCTCTCGCACCACCACGCCGTCGGCACCGAGCACGCCCGGTGGCTCGAGCAGGACATCTCGGCGCCCGGCGTCGGGATGCTCGAGGCGCTTTTCGCGGGCACCGATCCCGGCGCGAACCTCAACCCCGGCAAGATCGTCGGATGACCGAGAGGCAGGAGTCGGCGCGCCTGGACGTCCCGTGGACGCGCAGTCCGGCGGCGTGCGTCGCGCGCACTGGGATCGTCTGCGGAGTGCTGGGGCCGCTGATGGACGTCTACACCGACCGGCGAGTCTTGGGTCGCGAGCACCTCGACGGGCTCGACGCGCCGGCGGTCTTCGTCGCCAACCACGCCAGCCACATGGACACGCCGGTGATCCTCCGGGCGCTGCCGCGCCGGTGGCGCGAGCGCACGGCGGTGGCGGCGGCCACCGACTACTTCTACTCGGATCGCCGGCTCTCGATGACCGTGGGGCTGGTCTTCGGGACCGTGCCGCTCGAGCGCAAGGGCGTTGGCGCACTCAACGGCTCCATCCCGCTGATCAACCAGCTGGTCGTCGACCGCTGGAGCCTGCTGATCTACGCCGAGGGCACCCGCTCGCGCGACGGCGTCGTCGGCCGGCTGCGCCCGGGCGCCGCGGTGCTGGCCACCGAGTACGGCTTGCCGATCGTTCCCATCCACGTCTCGGGCACCTACGAGACCATGCCGACCGGCCGCAGCTGGATGACCCGCGCGCCCGGGCGCGGCCTCGGCGGCCGCCGGCCGATCCAGGTTCGCTTCGGTGCGCCGATCCGTCCGGAGCCCGGCGCGCACCGCAAGGACGTCATGGAGCGGGTGCGCCTCTTCTTGCAGGAGTCGGGAGCGACGACCACGCCGTCCGCTCGGGTCGAGCCGGGCGAGAGCCCGTCGAGCCCTGCCGCCCCACGGGATGCCTAGCCGATGGCGCGGATCTTCCTGACCGGGGGCAGCGGCTTCATCGGCGGCCGGCTGGCTGCGCGCCTGGTCGAGCGCGGCGACGAGATCGTCGGCCTCGCGCGCTCGGACGGCTCGGCCGCGACCCTCGAGCGCTGCGGCGTGACACCGGTCCGCGGGGACGTCCTGGATCCCGGCTCCCTCGTCGCGGGCATGGCCGGATGCGACCTCGTGTTCCACGTGGCGGGTGTCAACTCGCACTGCCCCGAGGACCCCGCCCAGCTGCTGCGCGTCAACGTCGAGGGCCCGCAGAACGTGGTCCGCGCGGCCGCCGCGACGGGGATCGGTCGCGCCGTGCTCACCTCGTCAGCGGCGTCGCTGGGGGAGGCGGCCGGGACCGTCGGGACCGAGGACTGCGCGCATCGCGGCTCCTACTTGTCGGTCTACGACCGCTCCAAGCACGAGGGCGAGCGCGCCGCGTTCGCGGCCGGTCGCAGCACCGGGGTCGAGGTCGTCGCGGTTAACCCCTCCTCCGTCCAGGGCCCCGGACGCAAGGACGGCAACGGCACGCTGATCATCGCCTTCCTGAACGGGAGGCTCCGCGCCTTCGTCCGGACCCACGTGAGCATCGTCGACATCGTGGACTGCGTCGAGGGCCACCTTCTGGCCGCCGAGCGGGGGCGGGACGGCGCGCGCTACGTGCTGAGCGGTGCGACGATCGGATCCGAGGAGGCGCTGGCGATCGTCTCCCGCCTGTCGGGGATCCACGCCCGCGTGCAGATGATCCCGGCGCCGATGGCCAGCGCCGCCGCCGCGCTCCTCGAGGCCGCGTTCCGCCTGGGCGGGAGGACGTCGCCGCTCTGCCGCGCGCGCGTCCGAACGCTCCTGCACGGCCACCGCTACGACGCGTCGCTGTCCGAGCGCGAGCTCGGGCTGGTCTACGCGCCGGTGGCCGAGACGTTCCGGCGTACGGTCGCGTGGGCGGTGGCCGAGGGGCTGGTCACCCGTCCCCTGCCGGCCATGGCGCGCGATGCGGCCCGCGAGGAGATGTGACTCGGGTTGAGCTGACCTCGGGTCATCGCGAGACGCGCTCGCAGTCCCGCGCCACGCGATCCTCGGCGTCCGCGAAGACCTGATCGCGGCCGGCGCCGCAGCGCACCACGTCCCTGCCGCCTTCGACGACGTTGATGCGGTCGTTGCCTGCGCCACCGGCGACCTCGTCGTCGCCGATGTTGCCGAAGAGCGCGTCGTCTCCCGTGCCGCCGTCGAGGGCGTCGCGGCCACGGTCGCCGGTGATGCGATCGTCGCCCTCTCCGCCGAAGATCGCATCGTCGCCGTTGCGCCCGGCCATGATGTCGTCGCCCGGACCGCCGGACATGCGGTCGTCCTGCCTGCCGCCATCGACGTAGTCGTCGCCGCCGAGGCCGAACAGCAGGTCGTTGCCCCCGTTGCCGAGGATCGAGTCCGTGCCCTCGGTGCCGAACGTGATCTCCGCTGACGCGTTTCCGAAGAAGAGCGACGGCGGCGCCGTGTCGTTGGCCTGCTCGGGCACGATGCGCTCGACGCGCTCGCAGTCGATCAGCTGATCTCGATCGGGCGCGTCCGCCTCGACGAACACGGTGTCCGCGCCGGGGCCGCAGTCGACGCTGTCGGCGCTGTCGTCGGCGACGCGGACCTCATCGTCGCCCGGGCCCGCGCTCACGACGTCCGGTCCGGGGCCCCCGATGACGACGTCGCCGCCGTCCCCGCCGCTCAGCCGGTCGTTCCCCGAGCCACCGTCGAGGCGATCATCGCCCTCGCCGCCCTCCAAGTCGTCGTCGGCCGCATCCCCGCGGAGCTCGTCGTCGCCCTCGTTGCCCAGGAGGTTGTCCGCGGCGCGGCCGCCGTCGACGAGGTCGTTGCCGACGCCGCCGCTCATCGACTCCTTGCCCGGGCCGCCGAAGAGCCGGTCGTCGCCGTCCTCGCCCTCGATGATGCGGTCCGAGCCGCGACCGCCTTCGATGACGTCGTCGCCGGGGCCACCCGCGAGGCGCTTGTCGTTGCCGAAGCCCTGCTCGATGATGCGGTCGTCGCCCAGCCCGCCGAGGATGACGTCGTCCCCGTCGCCACCGTCCAGGACGTCGTTTCCATCGCCGCCGTCGATCTCGTCGTTGCCCGTTCCCCCGTTCACCCCGTCGCTGCCCGCACCCGTCGTGACCAGGTCGTCGCCGTTGGAGCCCAGCACGAAGTCGTCGCCCTCGTCGCCGTTGATCGTGTCGCTGTTCGAGCCACCCGAGAGGCGGTCGTCGCCCAGCCCGCCGCGAATGTCGTCCTGCCCGCGGCCACCACGGAGGCTGTCGGCGCCGTCGCGGCCGTCGATGAGATCCGGGCCGCCGGTGCCGCTGAGCGTATCCGGGCCGTCGGTCCCGGCCAGCAGCGCGAGCCCGAGCTGCTCGGAGACGCTCACCGGCGACGTGCCCGGAAGGCGTATGACGTTCAGGCGCCGGCGGTTGGCCGATCCGATGACTGAGATCGAGCCCCCGGCGGCGTCGGCCACGAAGATGCGCGTCGCGTTGAGGTTGAACGCCGGGACACCGGGGCCCAGGCCGGTCACCAGGCGCCGCACGCTGCCGGTCTCGAGGCTGACGATCGCTCCGGCCGCCTGGCCGGTCACCGCCCCGACGGCCAGTCGGGTGCCGCCCGGCGACAGCGCGAGCGCGCCGCCGACGCCCACCGGCAGCCGCAGACCGCCGCGGCGCGCTCGCCGGCGGGGTGGGTCGACGACCCGGATTCGCCCGCGCGCGGTGACCCACGCGCGACCGGTTCCGTCGACGGCGACCCCCCGCGCGCCGGGGACGCGCACCCGGCGCAGCAGCCGGCGCTCGGTCAGCGAGAGCATGGCGACGCGACCACCGTCGAGCACCACGGCCGCGCGGCCGCCGCCGCGGCTGACGGCCAGGGCACGGGCGGTGCCCCGAACCGCGATCGAGCCCACGGGCGCGAGGGTGGCTCTGTCGATCGTGACGACGCGGTTGCCCTGCAGCACGCTCAGACGGCCGTCGGACCCCGCGCCCAACGCGATGATGGGCGCACCCGGCAGCTCGGCGCGACGCAGCTCGGCGCGGGCGTTGAGGTCGATCTCCAGCAGGGTCGTCCCGGCCGCGACGTAGCCGCGGTTCCCGGTCGGCGCCGCGACCACGGCGGTCGCGGGCGCGGGCAGCGCCAGCCGCGCCACCACCGAGCCGTTGACCACCTCGACGAGCGGAAGCTCCGGCGTGCTGCCGGCGATCATCAGCACGCGCGCGGAGGCCGGCGCTCCCCCGCCGCCCAAGGCAGCGAGGGCGGCGAGGGCGAAGACGGCGAGCGTGCGGGCTGGTGTTCGAGGATCCATGCGTCAGGAGACCAAACAGCACTCGGGCCCGGAACGCGCCGCCACCCGGTTCGTCGCGTGTCGGGGCGACGTGACCGCCTACTCGCAGGCGAAGCTGTCGCCGTCGGGGTCCAGTCCGTACGGGTCGTCGCCTACGGAGTCGAAGTTACGCTCGGGGATGTCGCTGCACTTGACCTCGGTGGCGTCGGCCGGGACACAGGCGCCGAGGTAGTCGGGAGAGCAGTCGGCGGAGTCCGTGGTGCCGGTCGGCGGCACGTTCTCCTCGACGGTGTCCGATCCCGTGTCGACGGGCGCGGTGATCGTCTTCGTCCGCGTAACGGTCTTCGTGTTCGTCGTCGTACGCACCGTTCCGGAGCCCCTGGCCGTTGTCGTCTGGACGACCACCTCGGTGCCGGATGCCCCGCAGCGGCCGACGAGCACCCCCAGCAGCATCCCGGCGACGACGAGGACAGAGACGATGACGGCGGTGTGCTCCCCTGATTCCATGGCGCGCGCCGACTCTAGACCACTGCTGGCGCGGGTGGATGCAGCTCGCGATGACCGAGCGAGATGCCGTCGGCTACGGCTCTCGCACGGTCATGGCCGCGGCGATCGCCGCCTGGCCGAAGGAGATGCCGCCGTCGTTGGGCGGGATCCGGCGCGGCACGACGACCTCGAGAGCCCGCTGCTCGAGCTGGGCGGCGGTCGCCTCGAGCAGGCGACGGTTCTGGAAGACCCCGCCGGAGAGAGCCACGGTGGCCACCTCGGCCTCGCGCGCCGCGCGCTCACATCCCGCTGCGGTCGCGGCTGCGACGGCAGCGTGGAAGCGCGCCGCGACGACGCCGATCGCGACGCCGGCCGCGACCTCCGCCGCGACGGCGAGGACCGTCGGACGGGCGTCGAGCGTCCATCGCGGGGCGCCCGGCTGCGCCGCCTCGGCGAACGGCAGCTCGTAGCTCCCGCGCTCGGCCGGGTCGACGGCGGCCTCGAGCGCGATCGCCGCCTGGCCCTCGTGGGTCGTGACGGGATGCAAGCCGCAGAGCGCGGCGACCGCGTCGAACAGGCGGCCCATGCTCGTCGTCGGCGGCGCCCGGAAGCCGGAGACGCAGAGGCGCCGGACCGCGCGCCACGTCGCGGGCTCGACGCGCCCGGCGAGCGCCGGCGGGATGTCCTCGGGAGCGCCCGCCGCCACGAGCCACGCGCAGGCCATCCGCCACGGCTCGCGCGCGGCGCGGTCGCCGCCGGGCAGCGCGACGGGCAGCAGCGCGCCGGCGCGCTCGAACCCGCAGAGGTCCCCCACGAGCAGCTCGCCCCCCCAGGCGGTCCCGTCCGTGCCCAGGCCGACGCCGTCGTAGATCGCGCCCACCGCGCGATCGGTGCGACCGTGCTCGGCCAGGCACGCGGCGAGGTGCGCGTGATGGTGCTGGACGCCGACGAGCCGCACCCCGTCGCGGGCCAGCGCCTCGCTCGTCGAGAGCAGGTCGGGGTGGAGGTCGTGGGCGACGACCTCGGGGTGGACGTCGAAGAGCCGCTGGAAGTCCGCGACGCCCAGCCGGAAAGACGCGAGCGTCTCGGCGTTGGAGAGATCCCCGATGTGGTGGCTCACCCACGCGCGGGCGCCCTTGGCCACGCAGAACGTGCTCTTGAGCTCGGCGCCCACGGCCAGGATCGGGCGCGTCGCCGCCACCGGCAGCGCGAGGCTGCCGGGGACCCAGCCCCGCGAGCGGCGCAGCACCATCGGCGCGCCCCGGACGACCCGCGCCACCGAGTCGTCCGTCCGGGTGTGGATCGGCCTGTCGTGGACGAGGAGCGCGTCGGCGATCGTCGACAACCGGGCGTGGGCGTCCTCGTCGCGGAAGGCGATGGGCTCGTCGGAGACGTTCCCGCTGGTCAGGACGAGCGGCGCGCCGACGTCGCGTGCGAGCAGGTGGTGCAGCGGCGTGTAGGGGAGCACCACGCCGAGCTCGCGCAGCCCGGGCGCGACGGCGGCCGCGACGGCGGCGCCCTCGCTACGGGCGGCCAGGACGATCGGGCGCGCCGGGGAGGTCAGGAGCGCCGCCTCCTCGTCGCTCAGCCTCACGAGGGCGCGCGCGGCCTCCACGTCGGCGACCAGCACCGCGAACGGCTTGTCCTCGCGGTGCTTGCGGGTGCGGAGCGTCGCGACGGCCTGCTCGTCGGCTGCCAGGCACGCGAGGTGGTAGCCGCCGATGCCTTTGACGGCGACGATCGCGCCGTTGCGCAGGAGCGCCCCGGTCGCGGCCACCGCGTCGAGTCGTCGGTTCACTGCCGTGGAGGCGGTGAACCGACGGCTCGACGCGCCCCCCGTTACGCCGGCGGCGACGAGCCGGGCCTGAGGCCCACAGTCTGGGCACGCGTTCGGCTGGGCGTGGAAGCGCCGGTCGCGCGGGTCGTCGTACTCGGCCTGGCACCGCGAGCACATCACGAAGCCGGCCATCGTCGTGCGCGACCGGTCGTACGGCACGCCCTCCACGATCGTGAAGCGCGGCCCGCAGTTCGTGCAGTTGACGAACGGGTAGCGGTGGCGGCGGTCGGCCGGGTCGAGCAGCTCGCGCAGGCAGTCCGCGCACGTCGCGGTGTCTGCGGAGACCAGCGCCTCGGGGGCGCCCCCCTGCGGGCTGGCCCGGATCGTGAAGCCGCCCTCACCGATCACCGCCACGTCGCCGACCTCGAGGCCCTCGATCCGCGCGAGCGGCGGCGCGCGTCCCGGCAGCTCCTCGACGAAGCGGCTCACCGCCTGCGGCGGGCCCTCGACCTCGATCAGCACGCCACGGGCGTCGTTGAGCACGAACCCGCTGAGGGCGAGCTCCTCGGCCAAGACGAAGACGGTGGGCCGGAACCCGACGCCCTGCACGACGCCGTCGACGCGCACGGCGATCCGCCGCATCTCCCCGTCGAGTCGTCGATGTTGCACCCCCACGGTGCAGAACTGACGACTCGACGCGCTCACGGCGCCTCGAGCAGCCCCCGCAGCACGTGCCAGGCCGAGGCGTGGGCCTCCTGGATGCGGGGGATGTGCTCCGAGCGGGCGACGACGACGTGGTCGGCCAGGCCCTCGCAGAGGATCGCCCCGCCGTCGTAGCCGACGAAGGCCACGGTCACCAGGCCGCGGCGCCGCGCCTCGGCGAGCGCGGCGATGACGCTGTGCGACGTCCCCGAGGTCGAGAAGGCCAGGAGCGCGTCGCGACGCGAGCCGTAGGCGATCACCTGGCGTGAGAACATCGCCTCGGGGCCGATGTCGTTCGCCACGGCGGTCAGGATCGAGGGGTCGGCGGCGAGATCCAGCCCGCGGCGCGCCGGCCAGCCGAAGGGCGGGTCGAGGAGGTCTGCCACCGCGTCCATCGAGTCGGTCGCCGAGCCGCCGTTGCCGAGCGTCAGGAGCGCACCGCCGCCGTCCAGGCGCGTCCGGATCGCCGTCGCCGCGGCCCGCAGCGCGTCGTCGCCCTCGGCCAGCGTCGTGGCGCGCAGCTCGCCGGCCTCGCGCGACTTGGCGAGCACCGACGCCTCGACGTCGGCCAGGACGCCGTCGAGGTCGGTCTCCTGCTCGCCGAGGAACGGGTAGAGGAAGCTCGCCGCCCCGCTGTCGTGCGTCGGCTCGGCCAGCCGCCCGGTCAGCAGGCCCCGGTGGTCGAAGAAGACGTGCACGAGCTCCCACATCACGTGGTAGAGCGTCTCGGTCAGCTCCTGGGCGACGAACGGGTCCTCCGACGGGGTCGCGAAGTCCCACTCCGCCTCGCAGGGACCGAAGCCGACGGTCAGCGCGCCGCTCGTCCGGACGGCCGTCGCGTCGGTCCCGAACGCCATGACGACGTCGTCGGGTCGTGCGAGGAGCGCGGCGTGCGACGGCGACACGGCGACGGCCGGCAGCGCGCGCTTGCCCACGATCACCGGATGGACGAACTCCACCGCGACGTGCGCCGCGTCGGAGCGGTCGGCGGCCGTGGCCCCGAAGGCGAGCAGCCGCCCGTCGCGGGCGAAGCGCTCGGCCATCCGGTGGCAGAGCGCGGCCACCCGCGGCGCCTCGGTGGCGAAGAACCGCTCGCCGGCCTCGACGCGGACCGCCGTCGCCGTCGCGGTGCTCACGTCAAGCCCCCGACGACCCGGACCTTCACGCGGTGCATGGACGTGCGGCCTCCCCTTCACGACCTCGATGGACCGATCTCGTGCGAGAGCGTAGCGCCGTCGCCGACGGCGTTTCGCGGCTGTCATGACCGCCCGCGAGACTGTGGTGGATGGAGCCGTCGTTCTCCAACCTCCTCGCCGTCGTGGCGATCGCGTTTGCGGCGCCGCTGCTTCTCGGGCTCGTCCCCCGGCTCGCGCTCCCGGCCGTCGTCCTGGAGATCGTCGCCGGGATCCTCGTCGGCCCCGACGTCCTGGGGCTGGTCGAGGTCGATGCGGCCGTCGAGGTTCTCCGCGTCCTGGGGCTGGCGATGCTGCTCTTCCTCGCCGGCCTGGAGCTCGACCTGCGGGGCCTGCACGGCAGCCAGCTGCGCATCGCGCTAGTGGGCTTCGCCGCCTCGTTCGCGCTGGCGGTCGTCGCCGGCGTCGCGCTCGAGGCCGCGGGGGTGGTCCGCAGCCCGCTGTTCGTGGCCATCGTCCTGAGCTCGACGTCGCTGGGCGTCGTCGTGCCCGTGCTCAAGGACAGCGGCCTGGTCGCCCGGCGCGCTTCGGCCAGCTCGTCATCGCGGCGGCGTCGATCGCCGACGTCGCGACCATCGTCCTGCTCAGCCTCCTGTTCAGCGAGCAGAGCAGCTCGACGGGCGCAAAGGCCGCGCTGCTGGGCGGCCTCCTGGTCATCGCCGGCGCGGTGGTGCTCGGGCTGCGCTCCGCGGGGCGCACGATGCGCATCGGGGACGCGGTCGAGCGGCTCGCCTCGACCACCGCGCAGATCCGCGTGCGCGGCGCGTTCCTCCTGCTGGTCGCGTTCGCCGCCATCGCCCAGGAGGCGGGCCTCGAGGTCATCCTCGGGGCGTTCGTCGCCGGGATCCTGCTCGGGGTCGTCGACGCCGACGGAACCACGCGCCATCCGGAGTTCCGCGTGAAGCTCGACGCCGTCGGCTTCGGCGTCCTCATCCCGGTCTTCTTCGTCGCCAGCGGGCTGACGTTCGACCTCGACGCCCTGACCTCGAGCACGGCCGCGCTCGTCCTGGTCCCGGTGGCCTTCGCCGCCCTCGTCGTCGTCCGCGGGGTCCCGGCGCTGCTGCTGTACCGCAGCGAGCTGCGCGACCAGCGGCTCGTGCTGGCCGCCGGGGCGCTTCAGGCCGTGTCGCTGCCGTTCATCGTCGCCTCGACGGCGATCGGGCGGGAGCTCGAGCTGCTGACCCCGGGCGCGGCCGCCGGGCTGATCGCCGGCGGCCTGCTGAGCGTGCTGGTGCTGCCACCCCTCGCGCTGACCCTGCTGCGCCGGGTAAAGTCCGCTTCCGCCGAGTGAGCGCATGTCGTGAATGAGTGGAGGGCCACCGGATGACCGAATTCTCCGATCTGCGCACGCTGGTCATCAACTGCACGCTCAAGCGATCACCAGAGCCCTCGAACACGCAGGCGCTGCTGGACAACGCGATCGCGATCATGCGCGCCCAGGGCGTCGAGGTCGACGTCGTGCGCGCGGTCGACCACGTGATCCCGCCCG
>JAABUS010007704.1_pt1 | contig 12194 bp, 15 predicted proteins | sample 5560161 | NCBI WGS metagenome assembly JAABUS01 (sample SAMN10711885, study PRJNA513376) | rock metagenome | isolation source: Antarctica rocks | place: Antarctica: Victoria Land, Trio Nunatak nord | collected 2016-01-04 | reverse complement strand
GGCAGTCATTACATCTGCTACACTTGGCAGCAATGGTCGTCTTGATTTAGCGCAATGATTTCTCTGCTGTTGTCACACCTGCAGGGTGAGATGCCAATTGACCCCGCAGTGTTGTGGAATGACCCAGAGCCCTTCAAAGCAATACTGGTTTGGCTCAGACATAAAGTGCGCTCCTTTTGATGCTAGAGGATATACTGTAGCAATATATTGTAGCAGAGGACTCCAGCTCTTGGATGTATAATGGCTGCATGCCTGCCCAGGTTTCAAAGGCTTTGCTGTTTACAGGAATGCACAAAAGTGAAAGTGAAACTTTGCTCTTCCATTGGACCCCTATGGTTCTGTGTTCATGCTCTATACTACAGCTCTATATGTGGCTGTGGCTGTGGCTGTGGCTGCAAACCAGCAGGTGAGGTCTAGTCACTCATGGCGGGGTTGAGCGGCTGATCTCTTTGAATCAGTTCAACCCAGTCTGCTACACCCAGCCTGAGATGGGCCCATGTCAACAAAATGTGAGTTGGACATCTGATGTATCAGAAACCATGCTGCATATAGCCAAAACCATTGCTGCAGTCACTGTTGTGCAATGTGTACAACATTCCAGGTCCATGAGAGACTGGCTCATGTTGCTGCCAGCCTTCCAGCCAGCCATATGTGACCTTGCAAGGCACAGCCCCATTGCACATTGGTTACACGTGTTGGGACCTTTGAGACAGCCATATGCTGACATACATGCAACTATGCTGGATTATGTACTGATTTTGCCATTAGGAGAGACTCTGTTGCAGTGACAAAAACAATCAAGTTGAGCTGACCTGGTAGCAGGGCCGGGCTTTTTAAAAAAAGGTCCCACCATCCCTCTCCTGTTGGCTTCCAGTGGCCCTAGCGCCTGGAGCAGGATAAGATTTGTTAGCCTAAGGGCCAAATGCTGGTTCAGATCTGATCATCAGACTTGGTAACTCACCATTATTCATGGCCAGCTGATGCAAACATGTACATGCAGTGATTTAAGAAAGTGGTGTCCCTACTGCAACTTCCGGCAACTATGTGACTGCATTCTGGACATGGCGGTCCCTTTGGTCCTTCCTATGAATGCAAGCTGGCCTCAGACTTTCAGGGCAATGCCAACCCCAGTCAAAGCATAGTGGCTATCACTTAGCCCCAAAATGACAGCCAGGTTGTGTGCATTGTGAATGTTGTGGAGCTGACGAGGCTTGAACTCGCGACCTTCTGATTGCGAACCAGACGCTCTACCACTGAGCTACAGCCCCAAATGCATATGGCCGTTTCGGTCGATTTTGCCCTTCCCAATCAGCAGTCAAGCATGCAAACATGCAGCCAATCTGATCTCCAAGCACGCTTCCGCTTGTGCATACGCATGAGCAGCGCGCTCAAGCGAGCACTACTTGGGCATGCAACTGCATCTGTAGCCGGTCCGCTCGGGCATTGGTGAACAGCGCAACCCTTGGTCCTATCGCGAATGAGAAGCTCAGCAAGCGCAGCATGGCGGTAGGGCTCTCGGTGCGCGTCTGCATATGTAGCTGGAGCTGCAGACAGCAGCATTGCTTGTCTCGAGTCAGATCAAGCCGTGTCAGGCTTGCCATACAAGCGCACGGCCATTCCGGTGGTCGCACTAGGTCGGATCAACATATAGCTGTCGGGGTGCGCCCCGTTTCTCCTGGGCCAGTGTAAGAGTTCTGGGTTCCGCTGAATATGGTCTCTTGACGCTGATATGCAGCGAAACTTACGGCTAGGTTGGCTCATAGCTTGACGTGCCACAGTGCCATATCAGCTTTGCAGAGCGTACTGTGTGCTGCAGACCCTCATGGCACAGGTATCTTGGTCCGGTGACCCTAGGTGCTGCCTTGTTCATGGTAGCTGTTGCTTTGTGGAAGCTAGTGTTTAGTACAGACGGACCTACACGACTAGAAAAGGTGCAGTTCATCCTGCATTTGCCTGCTCTGAGATTTGCCTGTTTGGGAACTCTCCGAGCTTACACCTTTGAACACTCATGCAGAACCTCACAGCTGCAGTGCAGTTGGTTGACTCAGTACAGAGTTCAACTGTGGACACTCTCTTCAACTTGTTTGACAAAAACCAGAATGGCACTATTGAGCTCTGTGAGGTCTCTTGGGGTTTGCACAAGCTCAAACCTCAGCTGCCTCAAGAAGATGCAAGGCAACAGGCTCTGAAACATTTCCTTTTGTTTGATCAGGGAGAGCATCGGTGAGTCCCTCCCAATCTTGCTCTGGTCAAACCACTTTCCAAAACACAAGACTATTTTGTTTTTGACCATGCTCACTGGCGTAACCATGTCAAGGTGTACAACTTTTTAGTTGCATGCTGTCACACTTCTACCCCAGCATTGTGGATCTGTTTCAGTTGGAAAATCTAAGATATATCATGCAAAAATTCACATTGCATGCATCCTGGCGCGACACACAATGGTCCCATGCATACTTGTCATGAGTCATGCAAGCAGTGGCCGTGGCCTGCAAGTACAGTGTCTGGCAAGCATCAAGGTCAGCAATGCCTACAGAAGCCTCACATGATTTCTGAGCTACACCCAATCCATCTAATTGGGTGTAGCTCAGAACACCTTGTAGAGATGCGCAAGGCAGACTGCTTTGAAGAGACAAGACTTGCCCCGCATGTACCTAGCTCATCATGAGCTGGAAAGCAAACTCATGATTATTGATCCATGAATCCTGCACTGTAGGCACCTAGACAAGCAAGACTTCACAGTCTTCCTTCAGCGCTACTGCCTCCTGTCAGACACCAAGCTGTCAGAGATTGCAGATGACATGATCACCAAGCTGTCACAGCCTGACAAGCAGCCTGAAACCACTTCTGATGATGCAATGCAACTGCAGCTTGAAGCCCTCAGTGCTCATCAGGTCTGCCAACTTGATTTGCGCAGAGAATCAGCAACTGCGTGCAATTTTACCTTTCCACTTCTCTCTTTTGTGAGCATTGCGATGCTGACTAGACCATATTGCATTCTCCAACGTTGTGCCCTTTCATGGCTCAGCCAGCTTCTTGAATCTGTCATGCACACAAATGCAAGTTCTTCAGTACAGCAACATCAATGGGAGGCCAAGGTCTCACTGCTCCCAGATTCAGACTGCCAGTGATCTCTGGCTTGTTGTAATAACCTGCCAGCTCTTCAAGGCAACAGGGTGCTGGTTAATGCTGCAGTAAGTATTCGCAGCAGATGTATGGGACAAGGATAGTTGGCATGTTTTGTTCAGGTGACAGAGGTGTATCAAGAGCGCAGGCTGGATGCAGTCTTTGGCATGTGGGACCAGAATTCTGATCTGCGCATCAGCTTCAAGGAGCTCTGTGAAGGCTTGTTCAGGTCAGCATACTGTCAAACAGCACATACTGTGTTTTGCCTGTTGTTACAACATGTACATTCTGTGCGTTCCAATAAGTTGTTACTGCACAGCAGCATTCTGCTGTGTACACTTGACTTGCATTATTGTGTGCAACTGATCTGGGGGTGAACTAATGCAACTGAATTGTTGTTGACCTACTCTGACTTGATGCCAAATCAATGATATGATAGAGTCAAAGTTAGATATGCTGGCATGTGCAAGGCATGTCAGTCCTGCCTTTTGCAGCTTCTGGGTGCATTGATGAGCATGCACTGCTACATCAACATCCCAGCTGAATGCATGGTGAAACCAACTGTGGGGGCTGCTATAGGTTCAGTGGCGTGGAAAAGCTGAAGGACAAAGCAGCAGCAGCAGCACAAGCCATCCTGGAGCCTGGCATTGCCACAGACGGTGGTCAGCAGATGAGCCGAGAACAGTTTGGGCTATTCATCAGGCGCTTTGCTGCAGCATCCGGTGTCACCTTCTCTGCCATCACAGACTTCCTGCTGGTGGTCCCTGTCTTTGACTATGACCCAGCCTTCACAGATCCTGGTATGCACATGCTTGACACGGCCTACAAGTGCATGCAGCAGCTTGCAAAATTCCTGTTTGCTTAGGGCCAACTGCATCCCCTGGATGGACCCTGGAGTCAGTGCTGATGTCTTGACTGCATAAGCCTGTTTCTGATGCAGCACTGCACGTCTCAGTACACAAGCCCTGTCTCTGCACCTGAGGTTCAGGCAATCTCATGTTTTCTTGACGTCCAGTATGTATACCACGTTGAACCTTGTGCTTGCATGGTCTGGTGCCGCCCACTTGCCTCCCATGGTTCTCCAGGTGTCAAACAGCTTGAAAAGCTAATACGGAAACGCTTGGAGGAGAAGAGGAAGGACAGGGCCATGAGGAAAGCTACCCAGAAGGCAGATGAGCTTGCCAGAGGGCAACAAAGTGCATGAAAGCCCAGCAGCAGAGGCAAACACATTGCTCACAGTGGCCTCTGGTACTATCACAGATGTTTCAGCCTGACATTTTGCGATTAGATTGCAGAGCAGTGAAAGCACAGCCTAAAGCAGATGGGTGACAGTAGTGTGAGACAGTCAGAATATATCTGCAAATTTTGACGTGGGGTTTTGGGCACCTCTTTGTGTTGTATGCCTGAAATGCAATGATTGCACAATTTTCTCACAGCAGCAAACTGATAAGCAACTTCAGCACTAGTGGCTAGTACAGTTTGCTTGTAAGCTTGGAGCATTTTTTGCCATCTACAGACACTGCAGTACACCAAATCACCTGACTGACACAATCATGTACTTGAGTTTACTATTGTTGGGCGATTGTTCATACATATCTACACCACTGTCTCTTAAGTACTACTGTAAGCAAGTACTGACTGTTTAACCAAGCCACCAAAAGTGTGCACTGCTACTCCCTTATGCACTACACCATTTCCAGATGCATGTATTGTACAGCAGAGTTGGGCTGCGATATTCAGCATGGGTGGGCTGCAATGATCAGCAGACGTGGGCTGCTGTGACCCAGCGTTTGTCATCAAGAGGATGGGCAGACAGGCTGCTTGTGGGCTTTGCTGGCAAGGATCCTGTGCCACACATTGTCCCTGTCTTCTTGACACTCCAAGCAGCACAGCAATGTGGCAAACTCTGTCTGGTCAATCAGTCTGTGGTGCAAGGCAACAGCCACATCCATCTTGTCAAACGTGTTGTCTACTGTACCCATCAGCGTGGTGCCCTGTAACAGAATTTGACAGGTCAGAAGAATGCATGTTGCTATATGGGTTCTGCAAATCAAGTGTATCCATGAGGACGTGTATCTGAGATCCAATCTATCAAGGAATGCATGCTGTTATTGAAACATGCCGCACTGCAGCAGGATCAGATCCAAGCTATGCCTGCATAAGCAAGACTATACCTGCTGACATTAGATGGGTTTTCAAGTGCAGGCGGTATTTGTTTTGGGAAGCAAAGCACACAAACACATCTAAAATTTCACCGAAAGACTGCAGTGTCACTGATACTGATGGCATGAGTAGAAGCAACAACTTGAACAATCAGCTGGGGCACTATTGTGTGTGCGACTGGACAGCTGACCTGCAAGCTTGTGAAGAAGCAGAACTGCGCAGCTGTGGCAATGCGCACTGATCTATCTCCCATGGGACTCTGCTCTAGCTGCGCGACCAGTTGCTCAAAGTCAGCATCAGAAATGGCCTGTGCCTGCACCATGACTCACATGTGATTGAGCGTCACAAGCAGTTGCATCAGAGAACCAGACAATGTCAATAGCTGTCAGCAGTGTAAGGGCTGCAGTGTGATAGCATCAAGACTGTGGTGTAACAGGAACCAGGAGCCTAGGTCAAGCTGGAATCATACCCTTCTCTGCGACATGACTGCCTCAATAAACACTTCCATTTTAGCCAGTAGCATGTCCACCTGTTGTAGCTTGAAGTCATATTCCACTATTTTCTGTGACCTGCAGCCTATGAAAGGGCTTATGCATACCCAGCAGGTGTCACGCAACTGTCATCAACGTATGCATCTCTTAAATTGACGCATGGCTGGGGGGAATTACTTCTCTTCGTAGAATCGAAAGGAAAACCTTCCTGGACTGTGGAGCCAAGAATGAACTTCTCCCCAGCCAAAAGCATTTAACGCATCAAGCGTCTTTGGCTTGAGCAAGCGAAAGCCCAGCGTGTCGATTTCAAGCACGAGAGTGGATCCTTTCTGCACCAAGGCAGAGCGTGTCATCGCCCATCTAAGTCGTCAAACCGTAGCTCGCCGGCCGATCTTACCGCTTTCAGTGCTGAAGTCAAAGGCGTCACGTCGAAACGAGCAGGCTGACCCGGTCCATCGGTCGTGGTAGGCCTGGGCGGTGAATCGACGAGCTCACCATTTTCAGAAGAGGAAGCGTTGCCCATCGCAAGTTGTATGCAGATTGGTCAACAGACACTAAGAAAGCACTGCGCTTGTTGCAGGCGTTACAGGTGTGTTACAGGTGTTACCAACTTGCAAATCTCAAGCTGCGAGGCAGATGGCGCGTCCGTGGCGCGTCACATGACCTTTGCGATGTCAATATACTGCGTTTGCTTGTGCAACCAGCTTTAAATCCGTCCGTGCACGGCCGTATGAAGGTTCTTGCTCTCATCAGGTGAGCTTGGTGTTGATCTGTTCATGAACGTTCTGGCGCATCATGGTACCTTCGAACATCACAAATACATCTGTTTCCACACAGCGGGGGCAAAGACTCATGCTACAGCAGCATGCTCTGCTGCCACCACGGCCACGATCTTATTGCTCTTGGCAACCTCTGCCCTGCACTCGATAGCACGGACGAGCTCGATAGCTATATGTACCAGACGGTTGGACACCAAGTTGTTGCCGCATATGCTGCTTGTGCCAATTTGCCATTGTTCCGCCGGCGCCTTATTGGTTCCACAAAACAGCAGGTCAGCTGTAAGCGGGTGCTTGCTTCTACTTCTTCCTGGTGCCAGCTATCTGGCCTAAACATGTCTGGTATAGGCGCTGGTCTATAACACGACAGAAGGTGATGAGGTGGAGGACCTGCTGGCACTGCTGAGTTACGTCAAGCAGCAGCTGCCACAGCTCGAAGCTGTCTCCTGCGGTGCTATAGCATCAGATTACCAACGCCTCAGGGTAGAGCAGGTAAGGTAACATGTGGCGCACCATGTTGAGCTTGGTGCACAATGCCAAAAGGCATACTGGTGCCATTGATCCTATATTACAATGCCTGGGGAGGCTGCAGAAATGCATGCCGAATCAAGGACAATAGCAACACTAAGCAAGTGAAAAGAGATGCACATCCACATGTGAAGCCTGCTTACATCAAGAAACTACAATGTGCATTTTGGCCATGCTGCAAGGCGCTGACCCTCAAATATATCAGCGCAGGTGTGTGCCAGACTGGGGCTGATATCCCTTGCATACATGTGGCATCAGCCTCAAGCAAGCCTGATGAGTGATATGGTGGAGGCTGGCGTACACGCTGTATTGTGCAAGGTGGCAGCAATGGGCCTCAAGCCTCAGCAGCATCTGGGCAAAACCCTAGCAGACATGCAGCCCTTCTTGCACTCTCTCAGAAGGTGCTAGTCTGCTTTCAGCACTGCTGTCTTTGCTATCAGCATTGCTACACCAAAACCCTGTTTTGACACTGCCTCACCAAGTGTGTGGCATCAGCATCACATGCCGTGAGACGCAGCATCATCAGGTCTGTTACCAAACAACGCTACTATGTAACCACGTCACAAAGAAGAGACATGCTCTCTATAGTCAGCATGGGCTGTGAGGTGCGCGATTAGTTTGCTGCTGCCTTGTGTGCAGGCTGTATCAGTGTAATGTGTGCGGCGAGGGCGGTGAATATGAAAGCCTGGTGCTGGATTGCCCCATGTTCAAGCATGCGCGCATTGTCCTGGACAAGTGGGACATTGTGCTGCAGTCACCAGACTCCTTCGCCCCAGTCGGGCTCCTTCACGCTGTTGCCTTTCACCTGGAATCCAAAGGGCAGCATGGTGCCCATCACACACAACCAAAAGGCCATTCTCATGCCGCATCACCAGAGAGCAATGACTCCAGCCAGATGCCAGATGCAAACAACAGCCTGCTACATCCGACTGAACCAGTTGCTAGAGGGCAGAACTTGGCAGCTGATCCTCAAGATGATGCACATGTAGCACCTCACAGCGTAACACCTCAAGTTGCCGTGGACAAGCTATTAGCCGCCTCCACAGTGATCGAAGTACCTACAGACATAATTCTAAGCCCAAACAACATGTCATACAATGATCATGCCGATGGTCACTTGTCTCAGTGCAATGCAGCTGACTGGCAAACACATGTGCAGCTGCAGCATGGCGCTGACTATTCTAGAGCTGTGTGTTGTCCCCAGCAGCTGATAGACAGCCCTCCATCTGGTGAAGCTACTGCTGCAGCACTTCACGCTGCCTTGCTGGCTGTCAGTAAAGGTATACACCAAACTGCTCAATATCTGATGCCTGTATGGATGAAGCGGTCTTGCTCAATGAGCGCCACAATTGTTGTATACCTCGTCTGTTCAGTAACACAGCTGTTGTCACACTCTGTTCTGATGGCTTAGCCGCACCTACTACGCCAAAAAGAAGCCACCATCACAACTTTTTGCACCACTGCTCTTGTGGCATTGAGAATGCATCAACGCAAGCTGTGATGCTGCAGAATTGGCAGCCGACTGTTTGCACCACTGCTCTTATTGCATTGAAAATGTGTCAACGCAAGCTGTGATGCTGCAGAGCTGGCAGCCCTCAGCTTGAAGCTCGACATAGTGCTGTTTGTGCACCTGTACTTGGCAGACATGAGCCACTTTGCAGCAGCCAATGGTGCATACCGGCGCCACTTGCCTGCTGTCAGCCCTGCTGCCCGGGCCTGTGTGGAGGTGCCCCTGCCACCAGGCTGTCCTGTCATGCTTGAAGTGCTACTCCCTTCAACAGTTGAAGGTAAGTGTCACAGTCAATTGCATGCAAAGTCCTCAATCCTGACATGCTGCCAATTGTTGCAAGAAACTTTGCGCGGAGACGGACTAACTCAGAACCCTGTGTTGCCCTGGCAAATGTATACATCCCAAAGCTGTTCAAGCTGTGACTCCTGTAGCTTGTTTGCAGTGGCTGTCAGCAAGGCCAAGACTGATGCTTGACACCTTTGCATTCAGCGCGCTTGTCGCCGACATCTCACACAAACCATCTGCCTTATCTGCACAGAGCTTGTGATCTTCTTCTTCAGACAAGATTTGGCAGGGCAAAGTGAGAGTGTGGGATCCCTGCAGGTGCACAGGGACGCAGAGTGTTGCATGTGCAGAGCATCAGCAGGTGGGCCCCCTGCTGCATTGGGCCCTACAGCCAGGCCACCACCCTGGGCTCCCTGCTGCACATGGCAGGCCAAATTGGGTTGGACCCTGCCACCATGCAGCTCCTCTCAGCTGGGCTTCGACATCAGCTGATCAGGTATCACTGGTCGTGCTGCTGAAATGTCAGCTGGCGTCTGATGGCTCAAGCATGCTTTCTTGACCTGTCTCATTCTGCAGTGCACTTATGCTGTTGTATTAGTAGGCCTTACAGGGGTGCACAAGTCAGACTGCTCTGGAGAGACAACACTTGTCCTGCACGTACTTAGCTCATCATGAGTTGGAAAGCTTCTTTAAATCGTTATTGTTATTATTATTGTCACTATCACTAGCACTATACTATTATTAGTACTATCATCACAAGTGCTTGTGATGTTTGGCTCAGCAGCCTGCTGCACAGAGCTTCCTTACATGTTTGACCCTTTTTCCAGCATTTGCAGTGCTCTGTGCTGTCAATGTATGCGTATGTCTGCAGTCATGCCCTGCCAGAAGTTTGTAGTTGTGAACACAGCAAGGCTTGAGTGATGTTGTTCAGGTGCCCAACTCTGCTTGAGCTTGCATGCAGGTGCCTGAAGAGCTGTCAGGATGTGGCAGTGGCCTGCCAGAGCGACCTCAGCAATGGCATGCTCGCCTGCACCATCTACCTGGCTCAACAGCCAACAGGCTCAGAAACAGGACAGCTGATCAGCAGCTGCTTGAGCACTTTCCTTTCTGGCGGCATCGATGAGGAATTCGCCAAGATGAGTATACATTCAGAGGCAGCAGCCAATGCTGACTGTGCCACCAACAGCCAGGATGACTCCAATCTCAGTGCTGCAGCAGCTACAGCAGCAACTGATGAGTCAGATAGTGTCGACCAATCTGAAGACAGCCACATGACTGCAGATGCTGACATTGTTGATGACTATCTGAAGCCACCTGTCATGCACAGGTATTGGCAACCGCTAGTGCTGGCAGTTGGGGTACCAGCATTACCCAAGGGCGCTCTTGTAGAAGTGCAGCCTGTGGCTTGCACTGTGGATGCACTGACTGCTCAGACAGCAGCAGATACTTCAAGTGATGAGGAGGGTGACAGTCAGCAAGGGGGCAACCATCTGAATACTAAGCAAAGCAATTGGGCAAGACAGCTTGTGAATAGGGTTGGTAGCATTGAGGATTGCAGTGCAGGGCGCTGGTCTAGCTTGACATCGCAAGGAGCGTACTGCTGTTGCCATGTGGAGCTTGATGTGTGCAAGGACAGCTTGGACACCGTCATGGGACATGCTGTGCACATGCTGAGCACTTTGCTGGCAGGTGCTGGCTTGACAGCTCAAAATGTGGTTTCTCTGACAACCTATGCACAGGAATCCTTGGCAATACCCTCAGGCCAGGTTCGGAGTAGTTTCCATGCTGTTTGGAAAGAGCAGCACGCACATGAGGTGCCCTTGATGGTAGTTCCAGTGTGGTCAGTGGTTCCAGTGACTGGTACCGGCGCTGATTTCCAGAAACATTCGCATTCAAAGGCGCACATCTGCTTTAGATTGGTTGCTCACCATTGTTCCACATAGCTCAAGGCAATGATTTCAGACACTATGTTGATTAAATTGCTGCCTGCATACTGTATCGGATGCAATACCCCTATGATCCAGGCACTTTACCAAGCTCTGCAAATTAGTGTATCTTTGGAAAAGTGTGTCTGAGATCCAATCTATCAAGGTAACATGCCGCCTGGTGATACTGCTGATATAGGTACAGATCTCCTTTGGATTCTATTGCCTGCTGCTTGATGCTCGTGGCCGGCAGACCTATCAGCCAGCAAGACTTTCCAGCTCTCAGCTACAGCTCAGCCAAACGCGACCTGTAACAATTTTGCACCGAAACCGACTCAAAATGCATCGCATACTCAGGCGTGGTCCCCGAGCCCCTGCTCACACACGATCCCTCGCGATCACGCTTCAGAGTTTTTTCATTTGTCATTCATTTTATAACTTACAGAGTTCAGAGTTTATTTTAAACATGCCGCCTGGAGTCATGCACCAAGCGTTACGCATGACGCGTTAAACTTGGGGATCAAGTGCCTGCGTTTCACATACACTGACCGGTCAGCGACGACATCTGCCTTGCATGTGTCAAATTCTGAGAAATCAATTGTGAATGGCAGTTCACACATGCACCCGCTAAGACCTTGCACTCCAGGGCGGTCGTTTACCTCATGCAAAGGCACAGGGGCGACCAGCCATTTGGGAAGGACCAGCTTGTCCACTGCTAGCCCGTGCGGTGCAACTTCACTGCGCCCTCACGATGCAATTTTTTGCCGACTAACCCGCGTCAAGTCCCGGAAGTCTCGAGCCAGGCCAGGGTTCACTTGCAAAACCAGTCTGTATGAATCCCTTGCTTTCGTTTCCGGTATTTGTTTTGATAGGCAATGTCAGGAAGCTGCAGACAGAGCATTCCTGACTGTAACCCTCATACCACTGCTGGGTTTGTTGATTGCCATCATCCTCCGATTCAGACCAGCTGCTGCAGAGGATCTCGACGGCGATCAGGTCCATGTGGCCTGCTTAACACCTTACTCTGTGTCTTGCTGAAAGCAATGCCTTCACTACTAGTTGCTACAAGCAATTGCACAACTGCAAGCAGGTGCACAACAAATCACAAGCTACATCTTCATCATTGCCTGCGTGTGACCTGCAGGTCTTTGATGATCCAGCCACAGGGGTGTATTTTGAGAGCCCAGATGGCACAATACCAGAGAGAGACAGAAAGGGGGAATTAGCCTTCCGGCCAGTATCTTTCACGCCATGGCCTGTGGAAGCTGGCACCCCTGGTGAGCGGCTGCGCATTGATGTAGGCCCAGCATCTGGAACCTCTCCCAGGACCTTCATATTTGACAGGTGCAGACCTGCAACCAGCCGATTCTACCTTTAAACATCCACCGCA
>JAABUS010007703.1_pt1 | contig 12195 bp, 16 predicted proteins | sample 5560161 | NCBI WGS metagenome assembly JAABUS01 (sample SAMN10711885, study PRJNA513376) | rock metagenome | isolation source: Antarctica rocks | place: Antarctica: Victoria Land, Trio Nunatak nord | collected 2016-01-04 | reverse complement strand
ATGCGCTGTAAAACATTGCCTCTTTCTACTGTGACCTCTGCTGCATCACGTTCCGGACGCCATACAGCCAAAGACTGCGTCGCTCTGTACATGCACAACCGTTCATAGACCTGTCGAACAAGCTTCGAACTGATACTTTTGTGAATCACTGGCACAGTCAACACATACGCTGTCAACGGTGCTGACCAGCTCTTCTGTAAAGCTGCAAGTTTTGTCTCCAAATGAGCACCGCTGAACTGCTGCTCGCTGGGAGTGCCATGAGCCTCGGCTTTTTGTCCGCCTCGTCTGAAAATAGAGCCGGACATGCCACTGTGCCGACATTCCGATGCGACGCTTTACCCAACGTTGCACATCATCGTCCAGCGCGCTTTGGATTGTGTAGTTACTGATGTAGAGTGCAAGGAAGATGAAACGGCGAAAGGTCAACCAATATTGGTTGATAGATTGGATCTATCGACGTTCCCAAGATACACTGATCTGCAGAGCTCGGTAAAGTGCCTGGATCATGGCGGTATTGTGTTAGTGTTAGATACAGTATGCAGTCAAGCAAGGGTTGTGTTAGGCTGCGCAATGCTTCTATGATACTTTGGATCATGGAAATTGAAACCCGAAGGCTGGGCCCCAAAACATGATTGTGAATCTGTTCCTGATGGCACAATATGCAGGGCAATCAAACATGAAATGATGTTCATCCTCTGCTGAACCAGAAGCACGGATCCCCAGACTGTTAGACTTCCATTGCAATTCTGGAGCGAAAGCATTGTCCAAGCTTCAGGCTTGTGCCCAGAATGGTCGTACCTGTAAATCATCAACATGGTCACACAAAGCCTGAGTTACAAGCCAAAAGGTCAGCCATGCAAACATCAAGTTGCCTACAACACACCCTTCATCTACAGTATTGCTATTTGTGGCCTGTTGTCATTTTTCAACCTGTATAAGTGTATGCACATACTACAGTTTTCTTGACAAATGACCTACTCGTCGCTGTGCTAACTGTACATGTCTGAATCAGTGTCTGAGCTCATGTCAGAGTCACTATCCCTTGCCACAAGGCTGCAGTCTTCTTCCCCAGATCGCAGATGAACCTCATCACAACTATTTCATTCAAGGTTGATGACCTGAAAATGCTTCATTTTTGCACTGTTCAGCAATGTCCTTAGGTGGATGTCAAGATTATCTATAGCATCACGACATTGTCCACAACGGATAAACTCTAGAGACAGGGATTGTTTCCCTGTAGGGATGCAAGGGCTGACAGCTTGTTCACATCTTCAGCTCTGAAATCTACATCTGTAGTGGATCCCTCTAAATGTAGCTTTGTAAGGCTAGAAAGCACAGCAATTGCCTGAAAATCCTTGACATCCGCATGACCACAGACAGAAAGAGTGTGCAGATGCGGCAATTTTGCGAGTTCTGACCAGACTGCCATACATGACTGGTAATCAAAGGGTGTGTCAACGACGAGGCATATGGTAAGGGTGCTGAGTGCAGTAAGCACCGTCAAATTTGATACCTGATAGTGCTGGACACGAATGCAGTCTAAGCTCCTGAGATTTGTCAATGTGACAAGACTTGCAGAAAGACTAACAAGGGGCCTCCACAATGTATGAGGGCTCGTTGCTGCAGCTTGTAGGTGTTTCAGCTTCACTAAAGTGCTCAAGCCATCCTCTATATGGCCGACACCTAGTGAAGTCAGCTGAGACAGCTGAGACAGATGCTGAATGCCAATGGCATGGGACAACCCTAGCAGAGTGAAGCCTTGAAGCTTGTTCATGCAGCTGATGGGCTCCAAAAAGCTTCTGGTGCCATCACCATCTGGAACTGCAGAGCTGGACTCATGCAGATCCAGCTTCAGTGACCTGAGACCCGTCAAGCAGGAGAAGGGTGAGCCATGCCCTGATGTCTTCCTTGCAAATGCCCTGTCTGATGGCTCTGCTACCTCACGTTGCCACAATTCAGATAGATGCAAATGTTGTAGGTGCTCCAGGTGTCCAATCTCTATCAAGTCTGACCAGGTGACATAGTGGAGGGTCAGCCGAAGAGTGATTAGTGCAGTAAAGGTCTGAAAGATTGGGACTGGGCTTGCATGAAAGCTTCCCAAGAAGATATTGGTAATGCCTCTGCCTGTGCATTAGGCATGCACCATTACAAATCCCTGTTGAGCATACCTGTGTTGCAAGACCTGAGAGCTATCAGAGGGAACGATGCCTACCTGAGACCTTGCACCAAGCCTTGCAAACCAGCTGTATCTTTACGAGGGATGGCATGTACCGAGTCCCAGGCAAAAAACTTCGAAGCTCGCAGATGCGTCCAGCAGTATCACTCGCACAGAAGTGTCCACCAGTATGAGTCACACAGGCTGAGTAGAAGCCCGCTATCATTTCTGCTGGTACAGACGCCCAGCGCGAGACTGCAGCAGGTCACACCGGTGAAGGGGTATACGGTGTACCGGCCGGTATACGCTAAAGCGCAGGCCAGCACTGTCATCTTTATCAATAAGAGAGGTTTTTTCCGAAAAAAACCGTCCAAAAAGGCGTGCTTACCCGTCATGCTCCTTGTCACGCATCGTTGCTGCAGCATCATGATGTTAATTCGCCGCGAGCAACAATTCAGAGGCTGAGTGAAGTGGCGTCAAGGTTTAGGCCAGCATGTCTCTTGGGCCAGCTCTTGGGCAGCATGTTCCCAAACGGTGCTTTCGAAATTTGAGTTGCGACTTTGGCGCCGTGCCTCTTCTTCCCAGCTTGTTTCCTTTGATAGATTGGATCTCAGATACACTTTCCCAAGGACACACTCATTTGCAGAGCTTGGTAAAGTGCCTAGATCATAGAAATGTTGTGTCAGATCCCAGCTTGTTTGGGATCCTGACTTCTTGACCAATCTACCTGGCATATTATGCAGACCCAAGCAAATGTGGCTGTGGCATTCCGCATCACTACGACTCAATGATGCATGGTATGAGCTGGTTTTCTGGCCTCCTCCACCTGTACACTAAGACTGAGCTCTAGCACCTCCGCAGCCAACCTGGTGCACTGCAGACAAGTGTCAAGCCAGACCATGGTGACACACTGTTGCCGTGCCGTGTAAGTACAAAATGTTATCCATGTGCTACTCAACATGGCACATGATTCCTCAGTAAGCAGTCTCGCAGTATACAGTGGGCAGTCTGCAGCAGTATTTGACAGCTCACAAAGGTTCCTGAGCAATATGATATATATCAACCGGTATGTATATACCTGATGTACAGATATACAATGTGCCTGCAAAACGGCTGGAAGCTGGTGCCCAGCAATGAGCATGTGGGTCCGCAGATGCCCTTATGCAAGGAAAAGGACAGGACGGACAATGCTGATCAGAATGTCCTGTTTCAATAGCAGACACTTTGAAAATCTCCAGTATGGCATATGCCGAAGGGGCATGTCAAGCCAGGGAAACACAGCTAGCAACATGTTTCTGGGCAAGGCAGAGTCAGAGCTTGTCCAGCTTTTGAAATCAGATGTCTCAACAATGGTCCCAATTCCCAGCATGGTCCCCAAACCATGATTGAGTCAGGACCATATTGACACTGGGGAAGCAGATGAAGCAAATATAGATGCAAGATGCATGGCATTTGCATACCTCTGACATTGCTGTTGCTGTAGATACTGCAGGTTCCTGTTTATCTAAATCTAGTTGCTAGCAGTAGAGCTACATGCCTCCTGATACAAGGCAACATAATTTGTAAAATCAATGTGCCAGTGCTGTGTGAACTAAAACTGGACAAATTTTGGCATGCTTAAGTCAGGTGCTCTCTCCTAAGATGGTCTGAATGTCCAGATGAGGCCTGATGTCCAGCATGTTCTGTGTTGCAATGACTCAGAGAACTGCAAAGGGGGTATACATGTGGCGTTGGCACTCTCCAGACTTGCACCCAAATTGATCTGCGCTGTAGTACAAGAATGGAAAGGCACACAATGGTGCGGGTGCTGGCAGTTGTCGGCAGGTCAGCAGTCAACAAAGGCTTGCTCTGCAAGATCAATAGCACGCCCCAGTGCAGCTGCTTTGGAGACAGTTTCTTCGTACTCAGCCTCAGGCACTGAGTCTGCTACAAGACCTGCACCCGCCTGCATTCCACAGAGGGATTCATCTTAGCATATCAAGAAGCTGCTTCGTGCTGCATTGACATGAAGCAGTTCATGCTACTTGCTGAGGGAAGCAAAGCACGACCAGCATGTCATGTAGCTGACTGGTATGTGCTGTAGCTGCTACACTCATACAAGTGGATTGTGCACACAGAAGCAGCTATGCGCCCACTGTAGATGCCCAAGCGACTCAACACAGCGTACAAAGCTCAACACCAGACATACCTGGAGATGTACTGTCCATTTCTTCCTGCCTTTGGGGCTGCCGTTGCTGCCTTTGGTGTCAGGGTCTTGGGACGGGGGAGGGTTGGGGATAATCATAGTACGCAGCGCCAGGGCAATGTCCATGTTACCATTGTAGGCAACATAGCCCATGCCACCCCCATAGGGCCCTCGCTTGTTCACTTCAAGCTCATCAATGATCTGCATGGCACGCACCTGCATACAGACAGACAGAAGGTCTCAACAGCAGTGCTGTTGTCCACCGACAGAGCAGCGCTGGGTACTGAGCAGCATGTACAGTGTGCCTACTAGCACTTGCTTTGGCAATTCAAATGACAAATGGCTACAGGAACTGCGAAAAGCACTCAAGTGGACAGTATGTTGTGACTGCTGCTTGCAGCATCATATGTGGAAAGCCATCTTGCAGACCAGCGCATATAAATTCATGCTCAGCACATACTGAGTCAACACAGCTATGTCTGGCATCAGCAAAGGAGGCAGTTGGGGGTCAGACCTTGGGGGCTCCACTGACAGTGCCAGCAGGCAAAGCAGCCCGCATCCCATCCCAAGCATTCAGCTCTGGCAGCAGTTTCCCCTTCACAGTAGAGGAGATGTGCATTACGTGACTGTAACGCTCCACCTCCATGAAAGTTTCCACGTTGACAGAGCCCATCTGGGCAACCTTGCCCACATCATTGCGGCCAAGATCTACAAGCATGACGTGCTCTGAGCACTCCTTCTCATCTGCTAGGAGCTCCTTTTCAAGGGCTTGGTCTTCTGTGGGGGTCTTGCCACGCCGCCGGGTGCCTGCTAGTGGCCTGCATGCATAACAGCCGCTGTAGAAGGTGATTCTGAGGCTACATCAAATCTAGGCTCAGATCAAATTGCTCAGAGCTTTTGCAGCTTTGCATACCAACGCTGTGCCAAAGCTTGCTCAAATGCTGTGCAAACCCTGCATGTTGCATTGCTCAGAGGGTTCAAAGTGTCTATTTCATGTATTGGCTGATGATGTCTGTTTCATGTATTGGCTGATGAGGTCTGTTGAATGTGTTGGCTGATGAGGTCGGTGTGACTTATGCACATTTATGTAGAAGGCTAACTGGACAGGATGAGTACACTAGCAGGGGGGATGTATTACCTGTTGGTGACTATCCGGTCATGGTCCAGTCTGCAGAGGATCTCTGGGCTTGAAGCCACCAGAATGGAGCCTGCAGCTTGCATGTACACCATGTAGGGGGATGGATTCACCACTCTCAGAGCCCTGCATGCACACCCTTACACCTCACTTGCTGTCACCCAAGGGGAAAAAAGAACAAAGAAGAAAGGAAGAGGCGTTCAGGTGTTCTATATGGAAGCTTCCATACTGAATATAGAGAAGCTTGAGGTGATCCTGAGTTGGGCCCAAGCTTCCCTTGGCCTTTCAGCCATTTGCTGTCAGCCAACCTATCGCTTACTGGTGTGACATGCAACAGCTGTGTTACAATAGAGCTGACACAGACCACAGAAGCAGACATGTTTTGATCCTTTCTTGAGACGTTCAAGAGTAGTGAAATGATGTTGCAAGATGGGCAGGCATACATTTGCATTTGTTGACAACTGCTGAGAGCACGCAGGCTGTTTGCCTGACCTGTAAATCTCAAAAGGGTCTGCTTGAGTGTGCCTCTCAAAGCGCTGACTGAGGACAAGCTGAAACACGTCTCCAGCCTGGATGTGCTCCTTGGTTTGGGCCACAGCTGCTAGGTATTCCTCTTTGGTCATGTTGGAGTTTGTTGGGGGATGCGGCCGTTTACTCAGTGATAGCGTGACCTGTTCCCAGCAACAAAGATACTGTCAGCTTGGTGCACTGAACAAAAGCAGCTGCTACATGCATGTAGGTGCATTTCAACATTGCTGCTCAGGCCTGCCATTGTGGTATGCAGCTAGACACAGAGCTGACTGCATGACGGTCTAAGGTTTGTTGTGATTGCTGTACTGATTTGTCATGACTTCTGCAGCACTGCAAACTGTGTTTGTCAGCTGCAGCTGTCTTGCAATGCAGGATGCTCAGCATGCTGCATTCCACACTATATAACCAAGTGTTGTGCAGGATGCATAGCAGATACAGCAGAATGGAGGGCACAGCTGAGTGGACAAGCCTGAGCTCAGCAGCTATAGTCTCTGCAGCAGCTGCTTGAATTACAAGAAGTAAATAGAAGGAGTTAGTGCATATTTGTTCCTACCTTGCCATTGGTCAAGTTGGGTGAGTGTTCGTTCTCAATCTTACGGCTGGTTCTGCGCAGTTGCTCCTTGCCATGCTGATATGCATTCTCCAGAGACTCATGTCTGTCCAGATGTACCCAGGTGATGACATATGCCAGCTTTGTTGCCTGGTCAAACACTATGACTGTGTTATAGAGAGCCATGTGCATATCTGGCAAGTCTCTGTCATCTGTGGGAGCATGACTGAATGGTAGCTTGCCTGAAGCACATTCAACCTGAAGTCAGCCATGCGGTCCAAATTGACCATGTACTTGCTGCTGCTTGCTGCTGAGCAGAGGAAGTCATGTTGCTGTGAGGTCATGCACTTCAATTGGTCGAAGATGTCGCAGCAATGAGTGCTGTCATGCTGCATCAGGTGGCATGCTGCTGCATTGACGTGTCATATGCTGAGCTGTGTAGATACATTGCTGCTGAGTCATGCCACATCCCTTTGTGTGGCTGGTTGCATACCTGCATAGACATAACGGACAGTATCGTAACCGCTATAGCCAACCCAGCCTCCTGTGAAGACTTTGGGCAAGCCTTCATCATCAGCTATTTGCCAGGCAGCGCTCATATCGGCTGGTATCGAGATTGGATCCTCTGATGTCTCACGCGCTGTTGTGCCTCTTTCCCTGTCCTCTATTCGCACATCAGTACCTTTGGCTATGATTTCAATTGATGGCTGGGCACCAACGTAGCTGTATCTACCCTATATACAAAACAGCAAAGAGGTGCAAACACAAGAGTCAAACATTGACCCAATGCAGGCTGCAATGCATGTATGTTGATGCAGGCATGCTTGCAGCAGTCTCCACACATGAGCTATGCAGGCAAATCAGCAACAATGCCACACCTGTTGTGTACCGTTGTTGACAGCTTCAAATAGAAAACTCGGTGCACTGCGGTCATCCTGCCGGACTAGACATCTATATGCAAGGACTGGGGTAAGGTGATCACTGAAGATGCGCTCATGCATTGGAATCACGTTCCCTCGTTTGGCAGCCTCTTTAAACTCTTCCAAACCAGTGTCACCATCCAGGTCTAGGTGTAACTGCTCTTGAACCTCTGTGATAACAACTTTGCGTGTGACAGCTTACTTGTTGAACGCTTCAAGCTCGTACAACAGCTTACCTGACACAGCCGCCAAGTCTGCATCTGTCGCGGTAGCGTTAAGAGCAGAACCCATGCGCATGACCATTTCTACTCTCGATACTGCCGGGTGCACTTTTTTCGAGGATGACTTCTCCGAGCTGCCGCGTCTCTTTGAGCAGTGACGCAATGATGGAACGGCGTTGCTGGCCAAACAAGCTGAGCTGACGCTGGGAGGAGATGTCACCAAGTTGGCATTGCCACACCTCATTTTGGCAAAGCGTTCTTGGAGTCGATGCCGAACGCAGACTATCCTACATGGGTTGAGCTTACATCGGAGGTCTGATCGACTGTGATCGCAAGCCGACTGCCTCGGTCGTAGATGAAGCGGGCGTTCGAGAGTAAGATTGATCCTTAAACCGTTTAACTTAAACGGTAGGCCAGGCTTCTTCTTCTTCTAGTCAGAATGGATGTCAGGGTCGCTTCCGCTTCCGCAGTCTCATGGCCGGATCTCTTCCCAGTCTCACTGTAGCTGCTGCATGATGCCAATGAGGTTGCATGGTAGTTTCACGCCCGCAAGGCGGCGGAGAGGAGAGTGATGTCAGGTATTGCCTGTCTTTGATTGACTGCAATCTGTATTTAACTACAGCCACGACCTCTCAGCCGTGTTACACATAGCTGCAGTTCAGTAGTTTGTTCTTGGTGTGCAGAGCTGCCATCTCCACGTGTTCCCGATCTCGTTGCCAAGTTCGAGAGTCAGGCAACACAGCCACAAAATATCTTTCAGGCTGATAGACAAGTCATGCAGCGCACCAGCAAGGAACAATCCGAAGACAGCGATGGCTCTAGCTCCTACAGCGACGATCAGCAGTCCGAGCAGCCTCGTGTTCTGCCTCGGGCAGTCAGTGCTGAGGATGGTGCACTCAAGAAAGCAGCACTTCAGGTCCAAAGGGACTTAGCTGGAGTCAGAATCCCTGAAGTGACATCAGCTGCAGCTCAAAGTGCAGCTGCTACTGCACCAATGCGTAGCACGCCCCTTGCAGCAGGACAGCTGCAAGGTAACAATGAGCCAGCAGAACCTTCAGCATCAGAGCCATCGAGGCTGTCACCTGCTTTGCTGAGGGCATTAGACGCAGAAACAAATGCACAGGCTGGCCCTGGCAAAGCACCTCCTGCCAGCCTGGCTGTGCAAGCTGCTGACAGCCGCAGAGGCACTGGTGACAGTGTAGCAGAGCCCCTGCCTTCATCTGCATATTCAAAGCGGTCAGGTGCAGCCCCAAATGCCCGCAATGACACTGTCTTTGAACCACTTCCAGCATCAGCATACCCCACCAAGCAGCAGCCCTCACGCTTTGCCAGTCCGCGTGGGGCGCCTGCCCCTGCTGCGTCAGAAAGCGGGGACTCAGACTCTGCAAGTGATGGCTATCCTGAGGCTGCACCCATGGCAGTTGTTGGTGCCAAGTCCAGAGGCAAGGCAGCAGACGCAATGGGCCTCACAGTGGCTGTGAAGGCAGCAAGCAGGATGAGGACTGAGTCAGATGTGTCACAGGACGCTGACAACAGCCCTTCCTCAGCTCGGCCCCTTCTGGCAGGGCCGTCCTCATCTGCCCTGGCTGCTGCACCAGGCTCTGTCACTGTCAGTCCCAAGGGCAGTGTGGTAGGCTTCATGCCAGTCCCAGCTGGCCAGCACCCCTTGGAATCTGAGGATTATGACACCATGGTGAGTCTGCATCTTCACAACTTGACATGCTCACAAGGCTTTGTGCCTGTTTTCATGCAAACTTCCCTGACACCGTGATTGCTGTTGTTATGTCCACCCAAATGTGAAGGTCTCACGGCATGTGCACTGATGCATGACCATTTGACAAAAGTTGCCACCATCACTTACACAGCCCTGGCACAGACCACAGTGCCTTGCTATCACTGCAGAGTGTAGACTCAGATCCCACGGGTGGCCGCCCCTTGCTGCGGCAGAACTTCATGCCCTCAGATGATGCAGCCTACCGGGAGGCCTCCTTTGCCCGCTCCCAGGACTCCATGACACAGGCCCCCACCTACTCCCGCCTGGCAGCCCAGAGCACAACAGGCCGCCATGTGCAGATGTCAGCGCCCAGCAAGTCTCGCATGGCCCCTCAGTCCTCTGCAGGCTCCTTTGCATCCGTGGCTAGGTCTGAAGCCAGCTTTGTGAGCAGCATCGGGGGCAGCAGGAACAAGGAGCAGGCTCTGGCTGACACCTATGCTAGGGCCTGTGCAAGGCTGAGAGCCCTGGAGGTATGTGCCGTGTGGTACCTTGCATGTGTATGGGGTGTGTCCACGGCTGTAGACAGGATGCTACAATGGTGCTGTGTCAGATGCCCAAGACTGCAGGTCTCTTGTCAGTGATATGACAGCATCATCGTGAGTCCATGAACATGCTACTGTTGCGTATACGTGTGAAGGCGGTTGTCATCTGAGTTGGGCTCGTCTGTTGCTTCAGTTGTCCATTGTACACATGAAGCAAGATGCATTCTCTGCATCACAAAACAGCCCCACAAAGCATGCTAGCGAAGACACATACATTGTGTTTCTACCGCTCAAAGCGGTGTTTGTGAGTGCTGCAGGAGACAGAGGGTGAGCTGTTCCAGAGGAAGTCTCAGTGGTCAGAGGGCTTTCAGTCCTTCATGGAGTTTTACTGGCGGGTTGTGTCCTTTTTCACATTGTGGAAGACCAGCATCCAGTCTGTGGAGGGCAAGCATGGTACTGGTCTGTGGACCTGTGCTTCAGTGTATTGTGCTGAAGATGCACTCTTAATCTTCTATAGAAGTGCACAAGCAGCCTGAATGTGCAGTTTCAAGGTGCTGCACATTGTCTTGTGATGCTGCATGCATGAAGGAGGTCTGTTGGGGGGTTTATACAACTGTGTGCTCATGCTGTCAAACGCACCACATTGTGGGGCATCTGTGTTGTCATCATGTACCAGTTCCATGTCTGCAGGCCTCGTCCATATGTGCACATAACGCATGTATACATGCATGTGAAAGCATCATGCGTACATAGAGTGTTCTGTGCAGGGTCTAACGTGTCATTGACACTGTACTTCATGCGCTTTGCTTTCTGGTTGAATGTGCTGATGTTGGCCATTTGGGTGGTTCTGGCTGTCTTTCCTTTCTTTGACAGCCCACCAACATCCTTCTCCTGGAAGCTGTTCAAGGAGACCAGCCCAGGCCTCATGGTGCAAGGCTATGGTTTGGACGACACCTTCTTGGTATACGGTAAGTTCCATAGGGCTACAGCAGTAAAAGCATCATGCAACAGATATGGTATATATTGAAGTGTGTACTAATTGCCTGTACTGGTTGTGGTTGGAGCTCACATCCTCCTAGTTATGGTGCATCTGCATCTGATGTCTTGCAGCAAGCCGCATCAAACTTCACACCTTGCTGCCTTGTGTGCTTTGTTACAGTTGTACAGCACCTTTTGCGCAACATGTGTCTGTTGTGAGAGTAGAGAAGAAAAGAAGAGAAAAGACCACGCCTTTCGGCATCAACTTAATGAGAAGCCAAGTATTATACCGGGCTGCCCAGGTGTTGTGAGAGTCTGTATAGTACTTAAGTGTGTGCCAAGTTGCTGTGGCATGAAAGAGGTGCTGCACAGGTGGGTACAACTACACTGTGGGTACAAAGCACGGCTTCTTCCGGCCTGATCTGCTGTGGCCCATTGCCATGGGTGGCATGTACCTCTTCAGCCTCCTCATCCTGCTGTATGTCATCCAGCAACGCCTGCAGGTAATTCTATCTGTTGAGTCATGGTAAAGTTTGCATGTCATTCAGCAGCGCTTGTCGGTAAGTCTATGTCTTAAGTCATGGTATAGTCTGCATGTCATTCAGCAGCGCCTGCAGGTAAGTCTGTGTGTTGAGTCATGGTGTAGTCTGCATGTGCATGAGCATGCAGGCGTCGTCTATTGATGCTGTCTACCCTGAAAGAATGCATCAAGATTGCCTTATTACTTACCAGCTCAGGTCACAGGGTCTTATCGGCTTTTAGGTCACTGGCTCCTTAAAGGTGTCTGATGATGTGCTTGATGTCTGATGCACCACCTGGTCATTGCAACTGCTGTGTGTATGGTGACTTCTGGAAAGAACCCCTGGTCCTGTCACATCTGTAGACCTTGCATCAAGTCAAGCCTCCTGACCAACGTCACCAAACCATCCTCAACTTTCCCAATGCAGTTGTATTTGCTGTGTGTTGACCAGCAGCTTTACAGCAAATCACTCAGAATAATCCAGAGCATTCTCTGCCTGTACACAAAATGCAGTGAGGTGAAGCATAAATTGGATGAGCATGATCTGCTTTTTACCTTTCATCAGATGCACGGCTTTCTGCAATTGACCTTTGCTTCGGGCAAGGCAGCAACAGGCATGATGTTGCTTCATGCTGCCAGATCTTGATCGCAAGGCCTACATCCCTCACATACCAACTTGGTCCCTAACTTGCAAGCACTGGGTGAGGGCACCAGACAGCACAACATTGCTGAATGCCAGACCTT
>JAABUS010007702.1_pt1 | contig 12198 bp, 9 predicted proteins | sample 5560161 | NCBI WGS metagenome assembly JAABUS01 (sample SAMN10711885, study PRJNA513376) | rock metagenome | isolation source: Antarctica rocks | place: Antarctica: Victoria Land, Trio Nunatak nord | collected 2016-01-04 | reverse complement strand
AAGGCGGTCATCGGGTCCTGAAAGATCATCGCGATCTGGTTGCCGCGAATCTGCCGCATCTCGTCATCGTTCAGCTTGAGCAGATCCTCGCCCTTGAATTCGATCGACCCGGCGGTGATCCGGCCCGGCGGATCGGGGACCAGCCGCATGATCGAGAGCCCGGTGACGCTCTTGCCACAGCCGCTCTCCCCAACCAGACCCAGGACCTCGCCCGGACGGATAGAAAAGCTGACATCCTCTACCGCGTGAACAACACCATCCTGCGTGTAGAAGCGTGTTGTCAGCCCCTGCACGCGCAGCAGATCGGGCGTGGGAGCCTCGCGCGGTGGCGGGAAGACCGGCAAGATTTGCTGGGACATGACCACTGCCTCCAACCGCGCCGCGCGGGCGTCGCGGCAACTGCCATACGCGAACAATCTATCCAGAGAGAATACCACGGCGGCAGATCTGTTGCGCGGCAGTGACAGGCAACGACAGTTAATCTACGCCCGCCCTATAGCCCGACACGAGCAACCCGCCCGAATAATTGTATCAGCCCGCATTACCGTTCTGTACGCCGAACGAACGCCTCGATACCATCGAGGACGCATGGCAAACCAAACGCGAAGTCATCCAAAGCGCGCTGCAATGATATTCGTCGCTGTCAGCGGGCGGCGCAAAACCACCATCCTGCTCCACAGCGATCATCGTCGGATGAAGCGCGGGATCGAAATAGCGATCGAAGATTGCCTCACGCGTTGCCCACCACTGGTCATCGTTCACGCCAGTCTGCCGCCCCGCCAGCGCCGCAGATCATCGAGATCGCGGAAGCCGGCAAAGAGGCGGTGATCGCGGCACTATCGCAGCGCTCGGCCAACTTCGGCGCGGCGCGCGAGGCCAGCATCGAGATCGCGGAGTATCTGCAAAGCCTGGAACAGCAGGGCTAAAGCGACAACGCCGCTACGGTCGCTCCATCACGAAGCGGCTCCGACGCGCAAAGCTGACCCTGGCCATGCCATTCGTGGCGGATACCGCGCATGATCAGCGCACAGTCGAGCGTCGCCGTCCCTGGTGGGAAACGCGCCGGATCATCGAAGAAGCTCGATGCAACCCGCTCGATCGCGAAGGGGGCGACTTGCCAGCCCTCGCTCCGCAACTCCATCCCATCGAAGCGACCCGGATCGCGCGTCGCGGAGTATCCCAGCGCCCCCAACTCGAAGAAGCGTGATGCCGCCACGACCGTAGGAAAGACGGAGCTGTCAGGCAGCGCATCGGCGGGGTGCCCAGCCAGACTGACGCGCACCACGCCGTCGTCGCTCGCGATGTCGAGCGCCAACCGTTCTTCATCGTCGTGCGCCGTGAACCGCGCGTGGTGCTGCTCGCCCGGAAACAGCCGCCCGCCGAGGAACGCGTTCGCGCGGGAGTTGCTATCGCGACGCGGGATATAGACCCCTTCTTGTGCTGCTGCATCCTCGCCCCATTCGACCGCGATCCGGTGGGCGGCATTCTCCGAGCTGATCCCCACGATCGCGGGGAGATGACGTGGCCGGATTTCTTCGAGGCGGATGAGGCAGATCCCGGCAATCGCCATACCGTCCACCAGCTTCGGGCGGAACGGCGCAGGGAGGAGCCGCGCGATCACCTCGGGCGCGACCCGGTAATTGACCAACAGCCGCCGTGCGATGACCCCTTGAATGATCGGCAGTTGCATCAGAGCCTCCTCGCCGAACAGGCTACGTAGCGCCTCATCTGACGAGTGCGCCACCGCCACACCGTACTGCAAGCGTAGCATATCGCGGCGGTGAAGCATGACCCCGCCCCGCCGCTGCGGCGGCGATCCTCCCCTGAAGCGTGGGGGTAGAAAGCCCCCCACCATGCAACGGCTCTTCCGCCTCTCCTCGAATGGGCGGGCGCCCTCTGGGCGGCGGGTGCTGCCCACAGGTTCTCGACCACCCCTGTGGTGGCGGCGGGGGTGAGGGCCGTCCCCCCGCAACTGTCCGATAGCCAACACCCTTGACAGCTCCCTGGCGGTGCGTTATCCTCTCCCTTGGTTGGGGAGTAGCCACCCGTGCATTTGAGTGCGGGCCAATAGGTCGTCAAGACAGAACGATGCGTCGTTCTCGGCCTATCGGTAGGTGCAAAAGGCACCGACAGCAAGACCACCACGACACTTGTTGCCGTGGGGTCTTTTTTGTGTCCCGGCCCCCACGGCCTCTGCTCAGGAGGCTGGGTCTTGAACTGGCAAGCCATTGTGCCCTACGCGCTGTTTCTCCTTTTTGTCGTAGCGATGCTTGCCATCGACCTCGGCGTCTTTCACCGGACTTCCCACACCGTCTCGATCCGTGAAGCGGGCACCTGGACCGTGGTCTGGATCACCCTCGCGATGCTCTTCGCCCTCGGGTTGTGGTTCCGTAACGGCAGCGAACAGGCGCTCGCGTTCGTCACCGGCTACATCATCGAATACTCCCTCAGCATGGACAATATCTTCGTCTTCGTGCTGATCTTCGGCTTCTTCGCCGTACCACCAGCCTACCAACACCGGGTGCTGTTCTGGGGGATCTTGGGGGCGCTAGTCATGCGCGGCGTGATGATCGGCCTCGGCGCGGCACTGATCGACCGCTTCCACTGGATCATCTATGTCTTCGGCGCATTCCTCGTCTTCACCGGGATCCGCATGGCCTTCCACCAGGACGAAGAAGTCCACCCGGAGAGTAACCCGGTCGTCAAACTCTTCACCCGCTTCGTCGCGGTGACGCCGAACTACGAAAAAGATCACTTCTTCGTTCGCCACGCCGGCAAATTGCTGGCAACGCCCCTCTTCGTCGTCCTGATCATGGTCGAAACGACCGACCTGATCTTCGCGGTCGATTCGATCCCGGCGATCTTCGCGGTGACCACCGACCCGTTCATCGTCTTCACGTCGAATGTCTTCGCGATCCTCGGCCTGCGGTCGCTCTACTTCATCCTACGGGGCGCGGTCGACAAGTTCCACTATCTCAAGATCGGGCTCTCGGCGGTTCTCACCTTCGTCGGGATCAAGATGCTCGCCGGGTACTGGTATCATCTGCCGGTTGGCATCTCGCTGGTCGTTATCGAACTGCTCCTCGGTGGCGCGATCATTGCATCCTTGGTTCGCTCACGGCGACTGGACGGCAACCCCGACAGCGGCGCGACTCCGCACCCGACCAACCCATAATCTACCCCTAACGTTTTCGTCGGCGCGCAACGGCTGCGCGCCAACTCGCAGCGCCGCACGATGGAGGACACACCGCAATGGATTGGCTGACCAACCCCGACATCTGGGTCGCCCTGCTCACCCTGACCGCCCTGGAGATCGTCCTGGGTATCGACAATATTGTTTTCATCTCGATCCTCGCCGGGAAGCTGCCGGTTGATCAGCAAGCCAGGGCGCGACAGGTCGGGCTCGGCCTGGCACTCGTCACCCGTATCCTCCTCCTCCTCTCGCTCTCCTGGGTCATCGGCCTCACCGAGCCTCTCTTCACCCTCCTCGGGCGCGGGATTTCGGGGAAAGACCTGATTCTGCTCCTCGGCGGCCTTTTCCTGATCGGCAAGAGTACCCATGAGATCCACAATAAGCTCGAAGGTGAGGAAGGCGGCCACAGCGCGAAAGCGGTGACAAGTTTTGCCAGCGTGATCATCCAGATCATGATTCTCGACGTCGTCTTCTCGCTCGACTCGGTTATCACCGCCGTCGGCCTGGTCGATGAACTGCCGGTGATGATCGCCGCAGTAATCATCGCGGTCGTGATCATGCTGATCGCCGCCGGCCCGGTCAGCGCCTTTGTCGAGGAACACCCGACGGTGAAGATGCTGGCGCTCAGCTTCCTGCTGCTGATCGGGACCTCGCTCGTCGCCGAAGGGCTCCACTTCCACATCCCGAAAGGCTACATCTACTTCGCGATGGGCTTCTCGGTCCTGGTCGAGGTGCTGAACCTCCGCTCTCGTGGCAAGCGCAAGCCGATCCACCTCCGCAACCAGTACACCGACCCGGCGACCACGGAGAACGGCGAGACAGTCGCCAAGCCTACGGGTGCCGCCGGGCACTAATCGCGGCCCGTACAAGCGCATAGCACACAAAGACGCCGCCGCCCTCATAGCGAGAGCGGCGGCGTTATGTGGCGGGAAGGGGGCTGGACCTCTCCCCCAGCCCGCCGCCCAGAGGGCACCCGCAACGCGGGGAGGGGTGCCGCGTTGGAAAGGCAATGCCTTATCAGTAAACCAAACACTCAATAGCGTGCCTCCCTCTCCCTTCAGGGGAGGGGCCGGGGGAGGGGTTGTCTACCTACGAAAATGCCTGCACGCCCGTGATCTCGCGCCCGACGATCAATGCCTGGACGGTATCGGTCCCTTCGTAGGTGTAGACCGCCTCCATGTCGGCCTGATGGCGCGCGACGTGGTTCTCCAGCAGGATGCCATTACCGCCGAGGATATCGCGCGCATCGGCGCAGACCTGGCGCGCTTTCAGGGCGTTGTGCCCTTTCGCCAGCGAGGCCATTCCCGGCGTCATCTGCCCGGCTGCGAGGAGCTGGCTCAGGCGCAGGCAGAGGAGTTGCATCGCCGTCACGTCGGCCAGCATCCGCGCCAGCTTGTGCTGGATCAGTTGCCGCGCGGCCAGCGGCTTACCGAACGATTGCCGCTCCTTGGCGTAGGCTAGCGCATATTCGTAGCAAGCGGCGGCGTGGCCGATCGCCTCCCAGGCGACGCCGTAGCGGGTGGCGGTCAGCACCTTGGCGGTGTCCTTGAAACTGTTCGCCCCGACCAGCCGATTTGACTCCGGTACGCGCACCCCTTCCAGCGCGATCTCCGCCTGCCAGACGGCGCGCTTCGATGTTTTGCCGGTGATGACGGTGGCCGTGAAACCGGGCGACCCCTTCTCGACCAGGAAGCCTTTGACGTGACCATCGGCCTCATCGCGCGCCCAGATGATCACAACGTCGGCGAACGAGGCGTTGCCGATCCATTTCTTCGCGCCATCGAGGATCCAGTCGTCGCCATCGCGGCGGGCGCGCGTCGTCAGCGCCACGGCGTCAGAGCCATGCTCCGGCTCGGTCAGCCCGAACGCGCCGATCTTCTCCAACCGGGCCATCGCGGGCAACCAGCGCTGACGCTGCTCCTCCGACCCGAGCATGGCGATCGTCCCCATGACCAGCCCGGAATGGACCCCGAAGAAGGTATTCAGGCTGCCATCGCCGCGCGCCAGTTCGGCACCGACCAGCCCGGCGGCGACTTCGCTCATCCCTGGGCAGCCATACCCCTGGATCGTGCCGCCGAGGATCCCGAGTGTGCCGAATTTTTGAGCGAGATCGAATGGAAACTCGGCCCGATCCCAATAATCGTTGATGACCGGAATGATCTCTGTATCGCAGAAATACCGCACCCGATCGCGGATCGCCCGCTCGTCGTCGGTCAGCAACGCATCCATCAGGTAGAAGTCGGTGCCGACAGTCGCGACCGGGATTGTGCTCGTCATCGTCTCGTTCTCCCGAGTGTCACCGCCGCGACGCACGAAAAGCTTTCTTCGTGTGCCGCAACGCTGCGCTCCTTACATCCGCAGTGAGTCAAACCGACGCCATTACCTTACTGATAAACAAGAAGACGCCCGCCTTGTTGTGCTAACAAGGCGGGCGTAGGCGATCACAGCCTTACGCTGTCGGATTCTCGTCGCTCGCGCCCATCAGCAGCGCGTTATCCGGCGAGAGTTGACGGCGGGCGATCACCATCGCGGCATCGAAATCCTCCGCCTCGATAAAACGATGCTCCAGATGCCGCAGCCCAATCCGATGGACACCCATCCAACTGCTGCGTTGCTGCATCATTTGCAACCGATCTTCGCTCGCCGCCGTTTCCACTTCCTCTTGTGAATAGAATTCCTCATCGAGCAACGACCAGGCGTCGGGGAGCGATTCCGGGCCGGTGAAGGAGCCATCTTCCCGCCAGATACAACGGGCTATGAATAAGGTCATCGATCATCCTCTCGCTATTTGTCGCCGCCAGCGCGGCCCCTGCGCTATCCCACGACTCAGCCTTGCAATGCCCTTGCCACGAGACAGAGAGACGGCGCAACGGTTGCCCGCCGCGCCGCCCCTCGCTGCTCGTCTCGTCGTCGATTTCGTCGTTACGGGCGCTGCGCCCCGACGTAGTGCTGCGACCAGTAGGCATCGGTGAGACTGCTGATCACCGTACCATAGCCCTCACTCCGCGCGTGAATGAAGCGACCCTGGCCGAGCGCGATCCCGTTATGGGTGATCCCAGGGCCAAAGGTATCGGCAAAGAAGACGATGTCGCCGGCCTGTTCCTGACCGACCGGGATACTGGCGCCGACACGATACTGCTGCGCGGCGGAACGCGGGAGCGAGATCCCCGCTGCTTCCTTGTAGATATACCCGACGAACCCGGAGCAATCCCAGCCTGCCGGGGTGGTGCCGCCGTAAACGTACGGCGCACCCAGGTAACGCTGTGCGGTAGCGATGATCGCCTGGCCGCGATTCCCGGCGGCAGGCCCTGCGGACACCGGCCCCGCAGCGGGGCTGGCCGACGGCTGGGCGCTCGCTCGCGCACTCGGCGCGGGGGGCGGTGCGGCAGACGGTGCGGTACTCGCGGTCGGCTTCGGCGCAGCGGTCGTGGAGGGGGCCGTCGCGCCGCCCGGTGCGGCGGTGCGCGCCAGATGCTCACCCAGCACCCAACCTTTGACCCCGGCGAAGTCGATCCCATACCACGGCGCACCGGTGGCATCGGCCTGCGGGCCAGCGGTGATCAGGACAACGGCACCGGCAGGGGCCGCTGAAACGATCGGGGTGTCGAGGCCCGGCTGGGCGCGGATCCGCAGATTATACCCATCGGTATCGACGATCTGTGCATAATCGCCGGGGGCAAATGCCGCAGCAACCGGGGCCGACAGCGGTGCCGGGGCGGCGGGGGCGGGCGGCAGGGCGACGGGCGGGGCCGGGATCGGCATTGCGGTCGGGGCCACAGGAGGCGTAGACGCCGGGGCCGAGGACGGCTTGGCGACCGCCGCACCGAGCAGGCTGCTGGCGACCCACCCGAGTACGCCGGTATAACGGACGGGCATCCACTCATAACCTTCGGCGGTGCGCGCCGCGCCGGTCAATTCGACCTCGGCACCTTCCGGGATAACCAGCAAGACGGCGGAAGTAGTACTCGGCTGTGCCCGCAAGCGTGCGCCGCGCCCGCTGGTGCCCGTAACGCGCGGGGCGGCTCCCCCGTTAGTAATGGTAGAACCGGTATCCGGCGTGGCCGGGGCCGCAGGCGGCGCACTCGCGGTGGTGGCGGGAGCAGCCCAGGGGTCGGCGGGCGCGGCGGGCGCGGCGGGCGCGGCGGAGGCGACCGGCGCGGCTGGGGCAGCGGGGACAGAACCCTTCTCAGCAAGCCACTCGGCGGAACTCCAGCCGGTCGCGCCGCCACCCTGGATCTTCAGCCAGGTGGTGCCATCGGCGGTGGTCTGTGGCCCATCGAGGACCGTCACGATCGTCCCCTCGGCGAGGGCACCGACGACCGGGAACTGCGGCCCGGCACCGCTCCGCATGGTGAGGAGATCGCCTTCTGTCGTGATAACGACAGCCTGACCACCGATGCTGGGTTGTGCGAAGGCTGGAATTGCGGTGAAGAGACTGAGAGGAAGACTGAGGAGGACGGCGAAAAAAGCGAGTGACCAAGAGTGCGCTCTCGTCATTCGGGCAACTGGAACCATCGGAGACTCTCCTTCCCTGCGGGACGCCGAGCGCCCCACAGCATAAATGCTGGGTGGGAGAGTGCTGGAACGGCGATTTGCTGCCCGTAATGCGGTCAAGCGGGCTACGCCTCCCTAACCCTGAAACATCCACAGCCGAACGCGTACTCCGGCGCAAGCCGGGGTTTGGTCGGTTGTGACAGTCGATCGATTGAGCGCTAGCAGATTTGCTACGCACATCATAGCGAAATTGTGGCATTCGTCAAGGCATTTTCAGGACAGAAACTGGTACTTATCTACTAAAAGATGCACAAATGATGTACGTACCCCGCGAAAAAGCTGCACATCCGCGCGTTTGCGCCGTGCCGCAGTCGTGCTACGATGCCCCCAGCGAAAAATTTGTCGGCGACGTGGAGCACCTTCGCCACCTAACTTCGATGGGGGATCAGGACCATGCGAGACGATTTGCTGGACGCAGTTGACGCGGCGCGTGACGAGATTATCGAACTCTGCCAGGCGTTGGTCCGGGTGCCCTCGATCAATACCGGCGTGATGCCAACCGGCAACGAGACCCCCGCCGCCCTCATCCTGCAAGCGAAGCTCGCCGCCGAGGGGATCGACTCGGAGATCCTCGAATCGGCCCCGAATCGCGGCAACTTCATCGCCAAGCTCGCCGGGAGCGCCGGTACGCCGCGTCTCCTCTACCTGTCGCACACCGATGTCGTGCCGGTCGAGGACGAGGGGGCGTGGACCCACCCACCATTCGGCGCGGAGATCCACGAGGGACGGATCTACGGGCGCGGCTCGAACGATATGAAGAACACCGTCGCCGCCGAAGCGATGGCGATGATCATCCTCAAACGTGCCGGGGTCCAGTTGCGCGGCGATCTCGTCTTCGCATCCGGGGCCGACGAAGAATCGGGCGGTAAATGGGGCTTCGCGTGGTTGGCGGAACACCATCCCGAGAAACTGCGCGGCGATTTCGGGATCAATGAGGGCGGCGGATCGCTGGTACAGGCCGCCGACGGTCGCAACGCCTACCTCGTCAGCACCGGCGAGAAGGGCCGCCTGGAGATCGTCATCACCGTCAAGGGGCGCGGCTACCACGCCTCGCAGCCGTGGCGGGCCGACAACGCGATCTACAAATCGCAGGAAGTCCTCAACCGGATCGCCGCCTACGAGCCCGAGCGCTACGTCGATGCCGGACTGATCGCCCCGCTAGCCGATCTCTACGGTGTCAACGAGACGATCACCGCCGAGAATGTCGATCGGGTCATCGAGGAGTTGAACGAGCGGAACCCGAACTGGGCCTCCACCCTGAAAGCGATCTCGCGGATGACGTTCGTCGCCTCGATGATCAATGCCGGGGTGAAGTCGAACAGCGTCGCCGAAAGCTGCATGATCACCTGCGACGTGCGGACTCTCCCCCACCAGGACGAAGCCTATGTCCACGCCCAGCTGACACAACTCTTCGCCGGGCTCGACGGGGTCAGCTTCGTGATCAACTACACGTCCATACCGAGCGCGTCCCCCTACGAAGGGGCGGGCGCGGCGTTCGCCGCGCGGGTGCGGGACGCGACCTGTATCGCGCTTGGCCGCGACGACCTCGATTTCGTGCCGAGCCTGACCGTCGGCTTCACCGACTCGCGCCTCGTGCGTCATCTCTGCCCGGTCATCTACGGCTTCCTGCCGAGTCACCCCGACGCCGATCCAACCAAAGGCGGGGCGCACAATATCAACGAGTCGACCGATATCGAGTCGCTGATCCTCTCGACCAAGATGCTGGTGGCCCTGGCCTACGACACCCTGACGTAAGTGCCACGGCTACCGGGCGCGCCTTTGCTGTAAGTGCCACGGCTACCGGGCGCGCCTTTGCTGATGGAGTAAGGGCGCGCCTACCTACTATCGTTGCTCAACCAAGGAACACGTCGATGGCCGACGCGCCAGCCGCATGGCTCACACCAGAAGCCTATCTCGACCTTGAACGGGGGAGCGCAGAGAAGCACGAATATCTCGACGGGAGACTCGTCGCGGTAACTGCGGCGAGCCTTGAGCATAGCCTGATCCAGTTCAACCTGATCGCAAACCTTAAGCCGCAGTTGCCGCGCACCGGCTGTCGCGGTTTCGGCGGCAACACGCGCGTCAAGAGCGGTGCCGCGCCAATCTACAGCTATCCCGATCTCGCCATCGCCTGCGGCGAACCGGTACTCGGCCCCGACCGACCCGACACGCTGCTAAACCCGATCCTGCTGATGGAGATACTGTCGCCTTCAAGCGAATGTTACGACCGCGGGAAGAAGTTCGCCCTTTACCGGCTCATCCCGACGTTGGAAGAATACGTCCTCGTCGCGCAGGACACCCCGATGATCGAACATTACATCCGGCAAGACGCTGGCACCTGGCGCTGGTCTGCAATCGAGGGACTGAACGAGACGATCACCTTGCCCACGATCGGCTGCACCCTCCTCCTCGCCGATGTTTATGAAGGCGTCCCCCTCGCCACCGCCGCCGAGACGGCATAAAGGATCGCCCGATCACTGGCATCCGTGGGGCCATAAGGTGCAGAATTGCACGGTATGGCGATACAAGGAGGTATCCAATGGTCGCAGAACCACGAATATATCTCACGCCAGAAGCCTATCTCGATCTCGAACGGCAGGGCGAAGAGCGGCACGAGTATATCGATGGCACCCTCGTCGCGATGGCCGGTGGGAGCGCGCAGCACGGCCTCATCCAGGTCGGCATCAGCAGTCTGCTGCGGACCGCGCTACGCGGTCGAGGCTGTTATGTCTACCCAGGCGACGTCAAGATCGGCATCCCAACGGCCAATATTTACACCTACCCGGATATTTCCGTCGTCTGTGGCACACGCCAGTTCGAGGAAGGACGGCGCGATACGCTGCTGAACCCGATCCTGCTGGTGGAGATCCTGTCGTCCGCGACCGAGCGTTACGATCGTGGGAAGAAGTTTGCCCACTATCGCCGTATCCCGACGCTGGCAGAGTACGTCCTCGTCACGCAGGATACCCCGCTAATCGAGCACTACGTCCGCCAGCCGGATGGCACCTGGCGCTGGACAGCGGTCGAAGGTCTGGACGAGACGATCACCCTGCCGACGGTCAAGTGTTCACTGCCACTCGCCGAAGTCTATGACCAGGTGGAGTTCTCGACCGAAGAGTGAGCGAACCGATGCGGGGCTTCCGAGGCGAAGGTATCCCGAGCGGCAGCGGGACGTTGCGGCCCGAGACGCCGCGCGGCACAAGGACGCCCGCCTTACCCACGCCGACCGCATACCCGCGCGCCCAATCCAGTCGCTTACGCCTACTCCTCATCGTTACCCTCACCGCACTCGGACTCCTGAGCGCCGCGCTCTACTACGGCGCGCTCGTGCGGCCATATCTGCTGACCCACTACGTCGCGGAACCGTTGCTCGACCTCGGCAAGATCGGTGGGTACGACCCGGAGGCGGGTCGGCGCTACACCCTGCCGTTGCTAGCCCTCTGGGCGCTCTACCTCGTCGCGGGCGCGGTGGCGCCGTGCCTACGCGGCGAGCGTGCCCTGCTGGCGCTGGCGTTCGGTGGGGCGCTCGGCTGCGGCGCGATCCTCCTCTGGCTCTACCCGATCACCGCCGCTGACATCTTTAACTATGCCCTCTACGGACTGGTACAGCACCGGGGCGGCAATCCGCTGGTCGTGCCGCCGGACAGCGTTATCGGCCCTCCGCTGATCGGTTACTCGGCCTGGCCGCATTACCCCTCGCCGTACGGGCCGCTCTGGCAAGGACTGGCGTGGCTCATCACCGCCGTCACCGGCGAACGTCTGCTAGCCGGGATCGCCCTCTTCAAGGCGCTCCTACTCACCTGCCACCTGCTGAACACCGGCCTGATCGCGCGGATAGCCGCCGCGTCGGGCGTGACGCGACCGGGCGTCGCCGCGCTCCTCTACGCCTGGAATCCGCTCCTCCTCTACGAGACGGCGGGCAACGGCCACAATGAGATCGTGCTGCTGACCGGATTGCTGCTGGCCCTCTGGGCGCTGACCACGCGCCGCGACGCGCTGGCCCTGCCGCTGGCGACCCTCGCCGCGCTGACGAAGCTGACCGGTGCGCTCTGGCTGGCCCCGCTGGCCCTCGTCTGGCTGCCGCGCGTCTGGCGCGAACGCCGCTGGGTCACGCTTGGCGGGGCGCTCGGCGGGGCACTCCTGCTCGGCATCACCTGCTACCTCCCCTTCTGGGCGGAGGGGCACGCGCTCGACGGCGTGCGTCGGCAGGCCGATCTCTACACGACCTCGCTGGCCGGGCTGGCGCTAATCGCCAACGAGCGCCAGAACTTCCCCATCCCGCCGCAGCAGTTGCTCGATATGCTCAAGGGGCTGGCGCTGGCGGTCGTCGGGCTGACGATCCTCGGCGGTCGCCCGCGCGACGATTCGGCGGGCGAGGCGGCGCGGACGGCGTTCGACGTCTCGCTGGCCTATCTGCTGATCGGTGCGCTCTGGTTCCAGCCGTGGTATCT
>JAABUS010007701.1_pt1 | contig 12199 bp, 14 predicted proteins | sample 5560161 | NCBI WGS metagenome assembly JAABUS01 (sample SAMN10711885, study PRJNA513376) | rock metagenome | isolation source: Antarctica rocks | place: Antarctica: Victoria Land, Trio Nunatak nord | collected 2016-01-04 | reverse complement strand
TTCAAGCACCCTACCCATTTTAGAAAATCATGGGACAATTCATTCCCTGGCCCAACGTTCTAAGGAATTACATGTATCCGTTGACGCTGATGCATACATGAATGATGTGAGTCCCCTTTATTGGGTTGTGCCCTTACCGAATTTGATTTTGTGACATCTGCTGAACAATATAAGATCGTCAACAATGTCACACTACTCTTCCACAAAAGTTATTTGAACAGTCAAGACATTAAGCGGGCCCAAGAAAGACCATCACCTGTGCGGCGGGAGATCCATCCAGATATCGTTCGACGAGTCCCTACCGCAACGACCATAGTCATCCCTAATGATCCAGCACCACCTGGTACAGAGTGGGACGAGTCTATCGCAAACGATGCTGGAGCCAGAGCCACTGTGAAAACTGCTTGGAACGAAGCTATACGCATGGCAAATCTCGCCGCCAATGGTCTCCAGAGTCTGCAAATTAACCTCAACAACCAAAACTTCAACCCCAGTGACCTGGACAAGCAAAAAGATTTCATTGCTAAACAATCCCCGCCGTGAGTCTTATTTGTAGTGTGCCTCTGCATGACTCTTGCATCGCTGACCTGTTTCTAGGATGGCTCAGATGTTCGGAAGCCTTCCAAGCCTACTACCAACGGTGCTGGACGTTTTCAACAAGATGGTGAACAATATACCAAATATTAACAGCGGCACTAGAAACGGTAACGTTCTCCGTCTTGCTCTGGGCAAAGACATCAAGGCAAAGAACGGCGCAACTAGGATCTGTGGGAATCAAAATTCCAACTGTGATATCTATGCGGCTACTTATATCCCACATATGACCGATGGTATACCAAATGACCTCCAAGGGAAATACCGATTTGCCGATTCCATGATAGTGTTCTGCCCGTGTTTTTTCCTTCCCGCTTCGGATCCCAATGCTCTTCCATCTGATCAACAGGCATTGAGCTCAAAATACCTCCTCGATAAGTTGAGAACTCCAGGTATGTCCGCGCTGTACAAATGCATTCACTCAAATACAAACATTGAGCTGACCCTCCTCGCAGGCCAGACCGTCGTTCATGAATGGGCTCATCTCACTTGGATACAAAATGCGAACGTCGGTTTGCCTGAGACCTATGGATTTAAGCAATGTGCCGATCTCTACATCGCAAACAATGGCGCTGTTGATGTCTTAAAGAATGCTGATAGTTTCGCAAACTTCGCGTCTTATCACGCTTATAATCAAGAGCCATACGCGCCCACAGATGGGAGACCAGGGTTCAGTTGCAAAGATGTATGGCCTAGGCTGGGGGGCAACAATGCAGTTTTCAGCCCTGATAAAATCAAGGATACATTCCCTTGATTTAAGTCGATGTTGGCTGGATCATTAGTGGGATCCTCGCAGCTCCTAGTTTTACCGATTTGAGAATATGTGTTGCAATTTCATTGATGATGTTTCGACTGAGTAAGTATTTGAGCCATTGTATCAATGCTAGAATATGAAGCTGTGAAGGTTGAATCTGGACTTGACCTGCTTGCAGTTTTCATCTTAAATAGACTTTATAACGATCCAGGATAATAGAAAGCTGCTTCGGTTTTCGATCTCGCGGATGGGGTCGAATAGTGATTGATCGCCGCTGAATCCCCGATATTGTGGTTCAAAAATCTCTTTGGTGAGGGGGACAGGTGTGTGGATACGGCTTGTTATTTGTCTTTTAAGGATGGAAACCTACCTTAGTCATGAAAGTTTAGTGTGGAAATTCCGGCCCTCGGCTGCCATGCGATTTTGCATGGAACGTGGCCCCCAATGATGAAGCTCCCCGTCCGCCTCATGACAGAATCTCTACACATAGGGACTATCGTGAGTGGGGCCTCAATCCCTTGAACCAAACGACAACATCATAGACAAGGAAATGCCTTTTCACAGTGTTTTACCATCTGTTTGTCTAGTCGATTATCTCATTGTCGCCTTTTTCATCTTTGTTCGTGAGCATTTCTTCCATCAATAGTGATCCCCATCCATGGATGGCTATATCCACTAGTTGTGTGCATCGTATACCTTTTTACCATCGGCTACTCAGAAAACATACAAGAAACCCCCCCTGGATCAGCTTAGCTGGCCTATTAAATCACGCAGACGTACATAGGAGACATGTTGAATCTTTGACATTCAAGAACAATCAAGACGTAGTTCGGGTGCGTGTCAACAGCACGGACTATAATAGTGTGGACTCCTCCCTAGCTAGTGCTAAAATCTTATACCTGAAATTCCTTAGCCTATTACTTTGGGACAGCTGCAATTTAAGGCAAGTCTCCTCCGCCATCACTTTCGATACCGGAGCAATTCGCTCAACCCTACTCAAAGCTTTATGACTTCAGGACCCCGTGGAACAGCTCACACGGTTTCTCTGTTACATCTTCGACTATAACCTCCACGCCCTCGCCCATATGCTTCTTTAATCTCCACTTCTTCATCCGGTTCATAGCCGGCCGCCCTTTCCATTCTCCCAAACCTAGAATCTTCAACTCCCTCAGTCTCGGCCACTCTGTTCGCATAAGTGCCGGTAGCACAATTTTCACGAATCTTTCATCCATCGGCTTCATATCCTGTGGCGGTGGTCGGATACACCCAAATGTCTGCTCCAGTGTGCCAGCTTTCACATGCGAGATGAGTCCCTCAGAGACCCCTTGCTCAAAATGGAAAGACTGCAGAGTTAGAGAGACACATGATATGAAAGAGGCCAGCTCTGCGTAGCATTGCACATCGGCGGAGGTATTTCGACCCTTGCGATTGTGTATCCAGCCGGGTTTGCGGTAATGAAACGATGTGAGGGCGGAACACTGGTGTTCGATGCGCGGAAGGATGTAACGCATTGTGCCGGGCAGTCTTTGCACCTTCACATTAGGGTTAAATGGGCGGGTGTAATAGTTGAAATTATCTTGGGTTGTGGAGCATTCCTCAGGCCACTTGCCATGGCATGGGCCAGGGTCCTGCAGGTTGTCGAGGGAAAGATGCTCGAGCTTAGAGAGGCCGACCGGATGCAGGATTGCCATCACACTCTCGGGGTACATGATTCCCGAGAGGCGGATGTGTGTTGCGGCAGGGAACAACGGCGCAGGTGGATCCCGAAGGTATGCCCAGTCCCAGGTCTCTTGGTAGCAGGCCAAATCGAGCTTCGTGACATTGGTAAAGGTTTTAAAGGCATCCCACATGTGCGTGTCAGGCCAAACAGCATCTCGTGTTTGTTTACCAGGCATGTAGCCATCAGGATCGCAATATGAGCGGATTGTCCATGAGAATTTATGTATCAGTTTTCCGATGTAAGGGTTGGTGAGTACAGTGGAGAGAAAGGCGTGCTGTTTGCGGCTCAAATCTGTCAAGTCGAATCCAGGTGGAAACTGGTCAGACCAATAGTACTGAATGCTGCCATTGTGGCCCGTGGTGGGAAGGCGGCCTCGGTTATGGACGCTGAGGTCAACAGAGCGGTATTTGAGAGGAAGGAGAACCTCAGCATGCAGTGTTTTGCAGGTGGAGGAAAGAGCACCTAGGGATGGGAGGGTGCAGAAATCTAGGATATTAAAGAGAGTTTCTGGGGCAAGGGCAATGAGAAAGCAAAAGCCTGCATGGCTCTTTGAGGCTTGGACTGGTATTTCCATGATGCGCGAAAGTGCTACGGGTAAAACGATTGATATAATAAAACCCTTAGGAATTTATCCTCTGTAAGAAGGTCGAAGAGTTTGTCATTGAAAAGGATATCTTTGGCGCCGGTCAAATCAGTCAGTGATACTTTGTAAATCTGAGAGCGGACAATTGTGTTTACGTGTCTACATCGACCCATATAAATTTCACATCCAATGTATTGAATCCTTCGAACCCCCTCAATTGTGGCAAAGGTCGAAGCGATGGATGTCTTAGAGAGTAGCAGGCACGGCAGGCAACAGCGCGAATCCTTACCTTATTCACTAGCCTAATTTAGCGCAACGCTAACTACCTTAAGGATCTTGTATTCGACGATGCAAGGAATGATAGACTAATAAGTATAACAGCTACCTACTGTAGGTAAGTACAGGTAAAATCTGGTATCGTCTTTATAGCTAGGGCTAGCACATAAAACCGAAGATCGTTCTGATACCGTGATATTTCAAGCTTGAGGCCAGCTTACAGGTTCACCTCAGCCACTTTCATGCGGCACATCTCGAGCTGACAGTCTAGCGTGAGTTACCTTGGAAGAGGAAACTCGAAATCCTCACACCCCGGTTATGGATTCTAACTATTGCGGGTGACAGAATTCACGGCTTAAATAGCAGTAAGACCTCCCAGCTTTCATACGTCGTCTCCGCGCGCATGACTACCTTTCGAATATATAAGTCACTAAACGACCTCGTCATATAGAATGCTACAGTACAGATTTGTTTGCCGGACGTTGTCACTGCTTACTAGAAAAAGCCTGCTGCTGCGGTGTACTGGTACGTGAACTACCACCGTCCGAACCTCAATGACGACTTCTTTAACACGGTGGACTTCGCACGACTCGGCATTCAGTGAGTCTATTTAGATCCAGGACGTCGCTATCAGCCGTCTGATTTGACGTTAGAATTACAATACAATGATGATTACGTCCGTTTCACGCGGGGCCGCTTCGTTGTCAATGAAGGGTTTGAATTGTCTCAGCGATACGTTCACTTCAATGTGCAAGAGCTAGCTCGTATTGCGGCGGAAGCTGTAGGCTCAGCGTCTTGTGGTAGTATGGAAAAGCACCCTGATGGATTGTACAACAAAGCTTTGCTGCTGACTATGGAAGCCGGGACTCAAGTCGTTGCCAAAATCCCTAACCCAAACGCTGGACAGCCATATCTTACGACCGCAAGTGAGCTGGCAACAGGAATTTGTAGGTATCCTTGACTTCACCAACAAGGAAGTATATTGATGGTTTTCAGCTAAGGACCGTTCTGGGAACTCCTGTCCCGAAGGTCTATGCTCGGTGCTTCAGAGCTCAAGATAGTACTATAGGTGCCGAATGTATTTTTATGGAGAAGCTATCAGGGGTTCGACTAGGCATCAATTGGGCGGGCGTTAAGGTCGAAGACCGTTTTACTCTTCGACCTACTACTGCTCGCCCGAAACCGTCTCGTAGATGGTGAAGCAACATATCTTGCTCAAGTGATAGATTTAGTGAACACATGGGAGGAGCTTCCAGGCGTTCGCATTCGTGGCGGTGCGCCGTATCCATTCCAATTCTCCAGGGAAGAGAAGGCCGAGATAGAGGCCAATGTCAACGGAGCACTGCGCGGGATGGAAGCAATGTCCGCGGTGCAGAAAAGGTTGGGTGGGTTGTCTCCAGAACGAGGTATAGTGCGTGTGGACCAGTACGAAGAAGCTTGTGATGCACTGCAGCAGGTCAAAGAACAGGTCAACGAGTTTTATGCGCGTAGCGAAAGTGACAGACAAGTCTCGAAAGAAGCTTGGCCATTTGATGATGAACCAGGGATCTTCTACCATATACGTTTCTTGTTGCCGCATCCGGAATATTGGAAGCGCAAAGTTCAAGCGCAGGCCAGCAATTCACCTTCGAGGTCAATGGCGCTTCCCTTGATGATGACTCCTGCCAGCGATAGTCCTCCCTCGTAGGAGAGCCAATTGTTCAGCAGGTCACAGCAATATCACTGTTGAATATGAGAGCCTGAGGATGTCTCTGCAGATGAGCCGAACGAAAACAAGAGTCATTCTATGGCTGAGTTATGAGATAGAGGCGGACAAGAGTCTGGAAAGAAAAGAGACCTCTCAATCCCTTGTCATCAAAAATCTACTTGCAACCAGGTCAGTATTAGTGTACACGACCTGCCCTGATCAAACTTATCCGTTATAGAACGATGAGCAGGGCTTGTTCGTGACTCGGATATCTAACTGGTGTTTGTGCTTTCGGTCTCCCCTCGAGGGTCGTGGCTTGATTACCGATAAAAGAAAAATCAAGCATTAAGGCATCCTCAAATCTTGACCATGGTTAAGACATGGCAATTCAAGATTGGGTTCTCAACGTCTTGCCTGCGGGTGCCACCGTAATTCCTTTGGGGGCAGAGTTTGCGTACAGTCTTGCTTTTAACCAGCATTTCGAATCAGTAATGAAAACTCCAGGGTCAAATAAGTCAACGGCTACCTATACCAAACATATCCGCGTGTATGGATTATACGTATTTCATATTATCATGTGGTCGCAATTACCAAGCCTCAGCCTTCGCTTGCGCAAAACGTCTATCAATGCTTGCGAGATAGAGCCTCGAAAGATCATGGGGCATCAATGCGTTCCCAGTCATTAATCAAGAGTGTTGTCCTGGAAGAAAAGAAGAGCCAAGTTAGACATCACGCTTTTGGCGCTGTATGGGGGTGTCATATTAGGCTCGCGCAAACAGCCACAGATTGCGTAAGTATGATCCACTTGTGGTTTAGAACAAGACCAGCTGCTCACCTATGTGAAGAGGACTGTGCTTGTTACTGAGCGATGGTCCGTTACTCAATGGCATTAAGCCCCCCTTCAAGTAGATAATTGTCGGGCAGCACCATCTAGGACCCAAGAATTGCGGGAAACGTCCGCCCACCGGTAGCGCTATTGTTATGGGCCTAAGTGCTTCTTCGTCGGTGTTTGCCTGTCAATGTTCCCACTACTTAAGCCCTTGAATATGGCTTACCATCCTCTTTGTTGGCCCTAGGTACGGTACTTCGCTCCAACCGCTATCAAATCCCTTTGGCCCGCTAACTCCCCGACATGTCTTCATAGCCCAGCTAATAGAAGGGCCAACTACTTAGCTTCACATTACCGGTGCTCGAGGCGCACATCACTGCCCAGCCCTTATGATACAGGTGTTATGCACATCTTATACTATATTATTTCTTTCAAGAATCTAGCAGCATGGCAGTCTGCGAAGACGGTAATCTACTGAAGCCGAGCAGCTTATAGTATCCAACACAACAGGCTCTAGTCCACCAGCGAATGCTCCATGAAGAGAACTATGGCAGATGCAGCAAGGAATGCTCCCTGTTAGCATTTTACGGCCACGGTCTGGCAGCAATTTTGGCTTTCCCTGTTAGCGCATGAGGCGGTCACGTATCCTTCGCGTGCGCATATTTTGGTGCTGACCGTAAAGGATCGATACAGATGAGTCCTTCAAGTTTTCCCAAGGTGCCCTATGGAGTAGTACCTTGGTGTGCTTGGCACCTTGATGTCGTAAAAATGGTTCTAAGCCCGATGGGGAATGCCGAGGCAGATTACATAATGAACACCATCTTCTGCTTCGACTCTCGCTCTTTCAACCTCCTCATCATTCGCGCCATCCAAGCGCTGATTCAATGGCAAATTATCGCGGTACTATGCGCCGTATCTCGGATAGCGGTAATAGCTCCGACGTAACTGCCGGTCACATCTTCTGGCTGCCCGCGAAGACAAACTGCAATAAGAGCCTAGTCGACGATCCAGACTTAAACGACGGATGCTTTAACCATCCGGTCCTGGTCTTAACCGCAAATTGTGACCTGCAGATGGCAGTTGTACTTCTTGTCAATTAAATAAGAGTCGCCAGGTTAGTCTTGTTCGCTTTGCTGACTCCCGAAGCTTACATCATTCCACGGCCAGAGCCTTGACGAGAAGTTTCCGAACAATGTCGCTCTGCGCAACCAGCACCTACCCATCTTCCCATCCACGCCGCATCATGACAATGGCATTCAGCTCTCTCTTGCCAATAGTCTAGAGCTGCGGAAACAGAGCTACGTCAAAACAACATGCTGCTACACACTGGACTACAAGCTCTTGCATAATTACGACCACAGCGGGACACCATATAAGCTACGCTCGGACTCCATGGAAGAACTCATGGCCTACATTGGTACCACTCTACCCCGAAGACTTCGCGAAGTCCTGGACTATCAGCAGACCAAACACAATCGGCGAGGCTGATGTTCGTAGAAGTGGCACGCCGAACTCGATTGCTGAAACACGCACAGTACACCCTCCTGTTCTACTGGATATTCCTAGCCGAATATTCTTCAATCTGACAAGTTGGCCAGGAACCACACTACTACAATCCCAAATAAATCTCAACTAGATGAGCCCACCATTACCAAAGAAAAGAAATCATCACGATTCTACTTACGGCACCTTGACCATATGCTGGCGCGGCCTCCTCAATATTGTAATTTAGCAAACCGTGGAACGGCCTTCTATATCGTTCGCACGTCAAGGTGCTATCGACGACTCCAAATTTTAGTGGACTTCGGATAAGGTAGGCTCTATCGTAGCTGTGCATACCTGGTCCAGCACGCCGTCTTCTCTAGGATTTCTTCTTGAATAGCAGAGCGGTGTTGTTTTCTTCAATGTTTCAGAAGAGTATGTAGAAAACAGCCTTGGGCATAGGCTTTTTAGGGTCTCCCCGATATACATGTCTCTCTAAGCCGCTAGACCAAATGTATTCACGGTTAAAACCTAGCAATAGATGTCCATACATATACTTCTCTACGTCGCAGCAATTGTCGGCTTTTCCATGTCTCGTGTAGCCGCACTTAACTGCTTCATCCAACATTTTGGCTGGAATTTTTAATACCGTGGATCAGCTTTCTTCTAGATTTGTTGCATTTAACCTATCAAAACGATAATCTACAGATGCGTACTCGTGACACCTTGACATATGTTTCAGAGGGCGTCAGATCTCACAAAAAACTACGCTACGCATTCTCAGACACAGGTTACATGACAACTCCAAGTCCCTCAACCGAAAACTCGAGATGAACAGCACTCATGCATCCCAGCGCTGAGATAACTTTAGGCATAGGCTCACCATAGGGCAACGGTTGCACTATAGATGAGTAATTCGACGATATCAAAATACAATCAGCTGCCGTCGATGTCTAAGAGGTCTCTGAGTATACATGGACCAGATGATGTCTGTATATTGAATGACTGAAGGGATGGCACAAGAATAACAGACTATATTTCAAATGCCTGCATCACACAAGTAGCGTTAATAGAAATTGAACTTAATCGATACCTGAGTGAATTCATGAATACCATTACTCGTACATGTATGGTAATCTATTTGTAGGTTACCCGGTAGTCTTGACGCGCGTTTCCGTGAGCGTTTATCTTCCCGAGGCGGTGATATCACTGTGCATGCCAAGGTCTTTTTCTCATCCAACCCAAATTCCGCAGATCTTCACATCATCGGCGACGATGCAGAGAAACAGTAGCAACCGAGGACGGAACGGTTCTTCTCAGATAGGGGAGTATGACGCAGAGCAGATGTCGCTGTTAGCAGATGATGATGAGCAGGATCAGTCCTGGACTGATGATCAACCTTGCCCGCCCAATCCTCATTCCAACCTACCCGTCTATAATACCATCCACCGGTAAGATCTCAAATGTGCAATAATTTTCTCGTGATATTGCAATGGATGAGATGTCGCTAATCCCTAATTGCATTCCAGCGTTCGTCAAGACATCATTACCTGCATTGATGACCCATATAGTCTTGAGCAGTTGAGGTCTCCGAGGATGAACCTCTCAACAGTAAGGCCTCTTGTAGATAAGTTTTATGATATGAAAGACATTTCAATAAGTACTGTTCTCGTGACAATCTACTTTTGTTGGAAGCGTTTCAAATTTTACTAACTAGGTAATAGTCTACTGTCTTCTTGTAAACAGGGTGCAGTTCTTGCGCGAGCAGACATATCAATCTCATCATCAGAGCGTCAACATGACACGCGGACTCCTGTGTGAACTTCTCGCCAATAGGGTGTTGCGGCGATTTGACGAGGATAACCCCGGACGTCGAGGCTTACTTCTGCTGGCTAACATTCTAGTTGCTGGATTTGAGCCTTTTCAAAATGCGCCCGACTACATTCTACAGGAAAATAAAGCCTTCCATTGGGCCGTTCAAGTAAGGGGCGGTTATGAGAGAAAGTCAACCGCATTGGAAGTTGGTATTATATCCGGGTCAAAGACCTTTTTAAGTTCCTCAGCGTGCCAGAAAATTGTTGATGCTATATATCATGGGAGAATAGTGTACACGCCTTCCTCTTTCATCGATATCCTACCGGATCACTATAAGCACAAACCCATCACTCTCTATGACCCCAGGAAAGCTCCACTACTAAATCAGTATCGGCTTACTGTACCGCGGACAAGAAACATGCTAGATGTCTTTCAATTCCTTGTGCTCCTTGTCTTGTATGTGTTGACGATGGAAAATCAGGAGAACACCGATTTGACGACTTACGAGATACTCTTTGTTATTTATGCTTTCGGATGGGTATTGGAGGAACTTGGCTCAATTCTCGAGCACGGATGGCAAATCTATACGCAGAACCTCTGGTCGTTTCTGGATTTCGCTTTTGCCGTCCTCTACGCTTTCTACGTTATCCTTCGAATACAAGGCGTAGTAAGTGGCAACGTGAAATCAAGTCAAACAGCCTTGGATATACTCTCTTCCGCTGCGCCTGTGCTCATACCACGACTTGCATTCAACTTGATGCCCGAGAACATGCTCTTTGTCTCGCTCAGGGCAATGATGGCGGACTTTGCTGTCTTATCGGTACTCGCTGTCTGGTGTTTTGGGGGGTTTTTGTTGTCTATGATCTGGCTGAGCGATGGGTATCATCATGCAATCACAATCTCTAAGTGGATGCTATGGGTAATAATCTTTCCCATAAACCATCAATCCCCTTCGCACATAGAACTCTGATGATCTAACTTCACCTCTTAGGTTTGGTTTGGCCTCGATGGCACCGGTATTCAGAGATCAGTGGACTTTCACTGGCTACTTGGCCCAATCTTAATGGTCACTTTTGCCTTCCTCGGCAACACGCTCTTCCTAACAATACTTGTATCTATGCTCAGCAACACTTTCTCCAATATTGTGTCGAATGCGACTGCGGAGATACAGTTCCGACGGGCAGTCTTGACCTTTGAAGGTGTCAAGAGCGACGCCATTTTCGCATACCAGCCACCATTTAACGTACTGGCGTTATGTATTCTGCTGCCTCTCAAATGTGTTCTTTCGCCGCGGTGGTTCCATAAGATCAATGTCACAGGTATTAGGATCCTCAACGCACCCTTACTTCTTGCCATTAGTGCATACGAGCGTAGGTCGTTGTGGGCCACCGTTAAGCGAAAGTCTTACCGGCCCTCACGCCTGAGGAGCCTGTTGTCTTCGTGGGACTTCTCACGATTCTCTGTGCACGGCGATATCCAAGCGGTCTTTGACTCGGATGTGCCCATCGAGGTTCTCGAAGAGGTAACGGAGGAGAACAATCTAAGACCCAACAGTCTCGAGAACGGCAATCCTCGAAGAGCAATTAAACGCCCCGGCGCCTCTAGCGGTAGTACACATCAGAAAACGCCAAGCCGAAGAGAATCGATCGGACCTTTTGCCGGGCTGACGGAACATCTGACGGAAATACTACAAGATCATAGTGGAAGTGATGTTCAAGAGCGATTGCGGAAAGTCGAAGCATCCACAAAACGAATTGAAGAACTACTTGAGAAATTATGTGGAGAGAAAGAGGATGAAGCAACCGGAGGTTAGAGCTTGGTTGAAGGCTTTTGGAATGGGTACCATGATTTAAATCACAAGAGAGCGGCAACTTACCGTCAATGCCCTCATCGGATTCGTCCGCATTGATGGCGAAGGTGTGACATACTACAACACTATCTATCATGACTTATTAGGGATGGTTGCATTGCTTGATTAGAGACGGAGCTCGAGGCTGGTCGCGGAGATTTCTATATACACAAAGTAATCTCATTGCCCAGCCTAACCTGAGTTTTTTGTATGGGTGAGGAACCCGTGTCCAGTAGCATATCGGTATTATCATTTCGTCTGACACCTCACATCGACCAGGGTTGCCCAAACCCCTCCCGAAACGCCAGAGCACGAATCTCGTTGCTCTTTCGAAAGTTCTTTCCACCCCAAAGCCCCAGGCCAACCACCGCCGGGCGAGGCAACTGAAGCCATTCACAGTATCGGAGCATTGCAGGCAACCCAACTTGGCTGTTTGTCTAACCTCACCCTAAATGTCACCACTAGCCTACCTTCACCTACCGACTATTGGTATATGAGGGTCAGAGCGAATATGTGCATATATTGACTATCTAGTAGGTGAACTATGGAGGAAGGAAGAAGTGGGCGAAGGGTAAATACCCATCCACTAGCGCCGGATCAATGCGGAGAT
>JAABUS010007700.1_pt1 | contig 12200 bp, 9 predicted proteins | sample 5560161 | NCBI WGS metagenome assembly JAABUS01 (sample SAMN10711885, study PRJNA513376) | rock metagenome | isolation source: Antarctica rocks | place: Antarctica: Victoria Land, Trio Nunatak nord | collected 2016-01-04 | reverse complement strand
CAAGATCGATGACTCGACGTACGGCATCTTCGACGTCTTCCCCGGCGCGGACGGCCGCCAGGCGCACCTCGACGGCCCCATCGCGGCGGCGCTCATGGCCAAGGCCGACGACCTGCTCAGCTCGCCGCCAGAGATCAAGCCGGTCGACGTACTCGCCGCCAAGCTGTAGGGCCCACCGTCCTCCCTGCCCGAGGACAGGTGCAGCCGAAGGGCATGATCGATCTCGGAAAGAAGGCGCGGACGGGCTGGACGTGATCGCCACCACGGTGATCACACCGCGGGCGCCAGGAAGCGCTCGACGTCCGCGGCTTCGGCGTCCAGTGCCGACGCGTCGGCGGGTGGCAGCTGACCGAACGCCGTCAAGACGACCTTTTTGGCCGGCATGCCCCAGGTGGCCACGGCGCGGCCGCGGACGAGCGCGAACGGCCGGAAGATGCCGTTCATGGTCACGAGCGCCGCCTCGTGCGCGCCCAGGATCGGTTCCCGCGACGTCCAACCCAGCAGGAGCGGGTCGAAGGCACCCAGCAGTAGCGGCGGCGGAAGCGGCTCGTCCCGCTCGTGGCCGGCCAGGTCGAGGAGGCCGTCAGCGCGCTCAGCCAGCTCGGAGCCGATCCCCCCCAACCCCCGCCGAGCGTCGCGCAGCGGCAACCCCGCCCACCGCGCGAGGTCGCGATCCGTGGCCGGACCGTGGCCCGCCAGCTAGCGACGGGCCAGCTGCGAGAGAGCGGTCTCGCGGTCGACCGGCGGGGGAGGAGCACCCAACCAGTCCCGGACGAGGACGTAGGCGTGGTCGCCGCCGAGCATCGGCCCCCGTACGGCGATGCCCCGCAGCGACGCCTGCGCGAGGATGTGTACCAGTGCCTGGCCCTGGACCCGCACATCGGCCGCGGCGATCCGTTCCCGGAGCTGGCCACGGGTCAGCGGCCCGTCGTCGGTCAACGAGCGTTCGATCACCTCAACGCCCCGCTCGGCCGCGGCCGGCGACACGCCCTCTTGGGCGAGCCGGCGGGCACTGCCCGTGAAGAGCGGCGGCGTGGTCAGCGCGTGCAGCCACCAGTAGTCCTCGGTGCGGACCAGATGCAGCGTGCCGCGGTTGAACCAAGTGATCACCAGCGAGCGATCGACCGTCAGTGCCCGGTCCACGTCGGCAGCCCTCAGGCCCGTCGTACGCGCCCGAATCGCCAGCCGCGCTCCACGAGGGTCCTGTCCCCTGTACGGCGAGCAGCCGCTCGACGACGTCGACGGCGCTGCGGGCCGGCGGGCCGGAGAGCAGCTGGGCAGCGAGCCGCTCGGCGACCATCCCGGATGACGTCAGCACGGGTGCATCATCGTCGCCGCCGCCGCCGAGGTGCAGCGGGCCGGGCGTCGTACCCTGACGCCCCATGGACACCGGGATCGGCTTCTTCTCCACCCACGACGCCATGGACCCGGGGTCGCTGGCCCGCCTGGTCGAGGAGCGCGGGCACGAGTCGCTGTTCTTCGCCGAGCACACGCACATCCCGGCCAGCCGCGAGACGCCGTACGCCGGCGGTGGTGAGCTGCCACGCAAGTACGCACACACCTTCGACCTGTTCGTGACGCTGACCGCCGCAGCGGTCGCCACGACGAAGCTGCGGATCGGGAGCGGCATCTGTCTCGTCATCGAGCGCGACCCGATCACTACCGCCAAGGAGGTCGCCAGCGTCGACGTCCTGTCCGGCGGGCGCCTGGAGTTCGGCGTCGGCGCCGGTTGGAACCGCGAGGAGATGGCGAACCACGGCACCGACCCGCGCCGGCGGATGGCGATCCTGCGGGAGCGGGTCGAGGCCATGAAGGCGATCTGGACTCAGGACGAGGCGAGCTACGCCGGCGAGCACGTCGCATTCGAGCGCATCTGGTCCTGGCCAAAGCCGGCGCAGCGCCCGCACCCGCCGGTGCTGGTCGGCGGCAACGGTCCCACCGTGTTCGACCGCGTGCTGGCGTACGGCGACGCCTGGTTCCCCAACTACGCTCGCGGCGACGTGCTGTACCGCGCCGCCGAGCTGCGCGCAAGGGCGGATCGCCCGATCGACCTGATGGTCATGGGCATCCCGGCCGATCCGGCCGCGCTCGAGCGCTTCGAGCGGGCCGGCTTCCGCCGCGCCGTGCACTGGCTGCCGTCGGCCGGCCGAGGCCCGGTCGAGCGGGCGCTGGACCGCTACGAAACGGCGGTCGCGGAGCTGCACGGCGAGTGACCGCCGCCGAGGCACGTGCCCGGTTCGCCGCCGCACGGGTGGCTCGGCTGGCCACCGCCGATGCCTCGGGGCACCCGCACCTGGTGCCCATCGTCTTCGCCGTGTCGGCCGAGACGATCTACAGCGCGGTGGACGCCAAGCCCAAACGCACCACCGCGCTGCGCCGGCTAGCCAACGTGGCCGCAAACCCAGCGGTCGCCGTGCTCGTCGACCACTACGACGATGAGGACTGGGACCGGCTGTGGTGGGTGCGTGCCGACGGCACCGGCCGCGTGATCGCGCCCGACGACGCAGAGGCACGTCGGGCGGTGGCGCTGCTGGCGGGGCGCTATCCGCAGCACCGGAACAGCCCGCCGACCGGGCCGGTCCTGGCGGTGGACGTGACGCGCTGGTCGGGCTGGTCGGCGCGCTGACGTCCGTACCGGAAGGCCCCGAGGGGCAACCTGCGCCCCGGCGAGGCCTCCCGGTCCGAGCTACCTAGCGCAGGCGCCACACTGCGCCGCCGCCAGGAACGACGGCCAGCACCGACACATAGAGATGACCCTCGTGCACCGCGACACCGCCGGGCAGCGGCACCTCGATCTCGTGCCGTTCGCCCTGCTGCGGGATGACTGCGACCCGTCCGGGGGTGCAGCTGTGGTCATCTGGCGGGCAGCCGGCGAACAGCTCGGCGGCGTAGACGGTTCCGTTGGCGCCGACCGCCACGGCCGACACGGTGGTCAGACCGTCGATCGTGCGCACCACCCGCCCGGTGTCCGGGTTGACGACATAGACCTTCGCGGCACCGGGGACGAAGCTCGCCAGCGTCCCGACGTAGAGCATGTGGTCCGGGCCGACCACGACCGAGGTCGGCACCGTGTCGAAGCCGTTGCTGCCGTGGCGGTAGGGGAAGACGTGCAGCGTCGAGATCCGACCGTCCCGCGTCACCTTGAGCAGCGAGTTGTTGGCGGCGTCGACGACGAAGATCGTCCGGTCCATGGCGGCGATGCCGTACGGGTTGCTGTCCGGCTCGTGCCCAGGGTTCGGATGCGCGAAGCTGTACGCCGCGATGTCGGCCACCGTGGCGACTCGATCTCCGCGTCCCTCGGTGATCACCTGGCCGGCCTGGCGGGCCAGGGACCTAGGCAGCGAGTTCGGTGGCGCCGCCGTGATGATCCCGTACGGCTTGCCGTCGGGCGCGAAGTCGATCGCGTCGAGGCCGGTCGCGAAGCTACCGTCCTTGCCGGCGAAGGAGAGCAGCCCGGTCACGACCCGGCGGCCGCTGTCTGCTCCGGCGGTGCCGGGGTGGCGGACGCCGGTGATCGAACCGGTGTTGCCCGTGCAGGCCTTTCCTTCCGGGCCGGAGAAGCACTTGCCGGTCACCGTGGCGTTCACGGCGCCGCTGCCGGCCTCGGCCACATAGAGGGTGCCGTCCGGGCCGAAGGTCATCTGCCGCGGGTTGTTGAGATGCTCCGCGATGGGCACGGGGCCGCCGGAGCCCGCCGCCGCCGCGGGCACTGTGGCCGCGAGCGGTAGCAGGCTCAGTAGAGCCAAAGGAATGAGTGCGCGTTTGCGCATGGGAACCCCCCCGGGTGCCAGTTGACACGACCCGATAGTCGCGCGCAGTCGGAACCTACATCCGGGGTCGCCTTACCACAATCGCCCAATCGCCTACGGCCTGGCGGTGCGTCGGGCCTCCGATCGTGCCGGCGGAGGCGGCGCTCCCCGAGCGGGGCCCTCGGGGTCACCGCTGCGCTGTACGGAGTGTCGAAGCCTCCCGCGCCGGCCGAGCTCGAAGCCATTGCGGCGCCATGGCGACCGTTTCGGACCTGGGCCGTCGTATGCATCTGCGCGCCCAAGGTCCCAGAGCGTCCCAGAGCGTCCCAGAGCGTCGCGAGTGCAGGGCGAACGAAGGGCTGACACCTGAGGACGCACCCGGTGATGGGGCAGAAAACGGGCCACACCCCGCCAAGGGCTACGGTTCGAGCAGACGCCCAGTCGGGTGCCACCCAGATCTGCAAAGGACACGCATGGTCACCGTCGGACTGCTTGCCACCCTGTCCGCCAAGCCCGGTAAGGAGGAGGAGCTCGCCAGCTTCCTGGCGGGCGCGCTGCCGCTGGCCGAGGCCGAGCCGGACACGACGGCCTGGTTCGCGATCAAGATGGATGACTCGACGTACGGCATCTTCGACGTTTTCCCTGGCGCGGACGGCCGGCAGGCGCACCTCGACGGCCCCATCGCGGCGGCGCTCATGGCCAAGGCCGACGAGCTGCTCAGCTCGCCGCCGCAGATCAAGCCGATCGACGTACTCGCCGCCAAGCTGTAGACCCACCGTTCTCCCTGCCCCGTGGAGAACGCATGCACGTCGTACGGCGTGGCGCCGAAGCCCTTACTGCTGGGCGCCCAGGCGACAGGTGCAGCCGAAGAGCTTGATCGATCAGATCCGGGTGTCCGGCTGCGGAGCCGCGCGTCCTCGGGGGGCCAGTGTCAAGCGCCACAGCGCGCCTACCTGGCCGGATACCGCCGTTGGCTAGTCCTCGAACAGCCCGCGCCGTCGCGCGACGGCCACGGCTTCGGTGCGTCCGCCGGCGCCGAGCTTCGCAAGGACGTTGGACACGTGCACGCTCACGGTCTTGGGGCTGATGTAGAGCTGGCGGCCGATGTCACGGTTGCTGCGCCCCTGCGACACCAGGGCGAGCACTTCTCGCTCGCGCGCGGTCAGCGCTTCGTCGCGGCGCGAGGCCACAGGCGCTGACGCCTTGGCGCCCGGACCGAAGGCGCGCAGCTCGGCCAGCAGCGGTGCAGCGCGCAGCCGCCGAGCGGCATCGCGGCCGAGCGATGCATGCTCGCGGGCCTCGGCTGCCCTACCGGTGGCACGCAGTACGGCGGCCAGCCGAGACCGCGAGCGCGCGGCCTCGAAGACGTGACCGAATCGCTCGAACGTCACGACCGAGTCCTGCCAGGTGGTGACCAGCTCTTCCTCCGGCGGTGCGTCGATGCCGCTCAGCCACCGAAGGCGGGAGTGCTCGGCCCGAACGCGGGCCAGCCAGGCGTCGCCTTCCGGACCGCGGCGCCGGCCGCGGATCAGACCGTGCTCGGCCGCCGAGGTCGCGGCCTCGGCCAGCTCGTCGCCACGGTCCGCCAGCTGAGCACGCGCCATGGCACCGGCCCGGGTCGCCTCGGCACACAGCTGCCCGAGCATCAGCCCGCTCAGCCGGATGCGCGCCTGGAACCAGGGCTGCTCCCACAGCTCCCCGACGCAACGGACGATGTCGTCGTGAACCGCCGTCGCACCAGTCACGTCACCTCGGTCGCCGTACAGGTCGATCGCTGCACCTCCGCTCAGGATGGCGATCATGCCGTCGCGGTCCCACCAAGGCCGCAGCTGCGGTAACAGCTCGATGGCCCGGTCCTCACCGCGCCCGGCAGCCACCGACATGCCGACCGCGGCGAGGAGCGTTTCGGACATCGCCGGTGGTAACTCCGCCGTGACGTCTGCGGTGCGGATGACCGCGTCCCAGTCGCCGCTGACGTAAGCCACGATGCCGACCATCACGCGCGCGTCGATGCCGTGCGGCGCCCAGGGTCGACCGGTGGCCCGTGCGCGCTCGGCTGCCGATCGGTAGGTGGCCAGCGCCTCGGCCAGATGACCCAGCTCGTAGTGCAGGCCGCCGAGACTGAACAGACCCCGCAGCTCGGCCGCCACCTGGCCGGCCGTTCTGGCATCGGCCACGGTGTCCGCGAGAACGCGTCGGGAGGACTCCGGGTCGCCCGCGCGCTGGTCGAGGCGGGCCAGTGTGGTCGTGGCGTCGGCCACCACGTCGGGCAAGTGCAGCTCACGGGCGATCTGCAGCGCCTCGCCGGCCCACCGGGCCACCTCGTCGTCGGCGAGCCGGTCCGCGCTGGCATGGGCGTGGACCGTGAGCACATGCGCCCGCAGCGAGCTCGGCGGTTCGGCCGGGACCAGCCGCATGGCCTCGGTCGAGATCTGCAGGACGTCGACGCCGCCCGTGTCGAGAGGCAGCGCGGCGGTCGCGAGGGCCAACAGCAGCCGGGCCCGTTGCAGCGCCGGTGAGTCCGGCGCAAGCTGGCGAAGCTGGTCCTGGACGAGCGCCACCGCCCGGAACGGGTGTCCGGCCGCGACCGCAGCCTCACTCGCCCGAATGGTCAGGTCCACGACATCGACGAGCCCGCCGGTCGGCGTACCGGTGTGGGCCACCAGGTCCAGCGCCGCCTCGTAGTGGTGGACGGCCTCGGTGGGGCCGCCCACCGCCATCGCCTCATCGCCGGCCTGGACACTCGCCCGGACCGCGGTCGGCACGTCGTGGGCGGCACGGGCGTGCCGAGCCAGCTCCGCGGCGCTGCCCTCGACGCCGTCCCGGCAGAGGGCTTCGGCGTACGCCGCATGCAGGCGGACCCGCTCGCCTGGGAGGAGGTCGTGATAGACCGCCTCCGCGAGCAACGCGTGGCGGAACGCGTAGCCGTCCGCGCCGACGGGGATCAGCACGTTGCTCTCGACCACCGCCCGTACCGCGGCCTCGAGCGTGGCGCCGTCGAATCCGGCGACCCTGGCGAGCAGGCCGTGAGAGACCCGCCGACCGGCCACCGAGGCGGCCCGGACCACCAGCCGCGCGGTGTCGTCCAGCCGCTCTAGACGCACCAGCAGCAGGTCCGCGAGGTCGGTGGGCAACCACGGGCTCCCCAGCTCCGCCGCCGCGACCAGCTCTTCGGTGAAGAACGCGTTGCCCTCCGCGCGCGCCACGATGCCGCGGACCTCCGCCTCCGGCATCGGAGCCGGGTGCAGCGCTCGAACCAGAGCGCGCACCTCGTCGTCGGCGAGCGGCAGCAGCTTGAGCCGGCGTACGCCGGGGAGCCGGGTCCATTCGGCGGCGACCGCGCGCAGCGGATGGCGCCGATGCAGGTCGTCGCTGCGGTAGGACGTGACGATCGACACCGGCGTGGCGAAGCCTCGGGTGAAAAGGAAGCTCAGCAGCTCGCGGGACGAGGGGTCAGCGCAGTGCACATCCTCGACCAGCAGGAGGAGCGGGCCAGCCGCGCTGAGCCGGCCGAGAGTCGCGTGGACAGCCTCGAAGAGCTCGTTGCGGTCCACCCGCTCGGGGTGACCGCGGTCGCCGTCGGAGAGCAGCCGACGGGAGGCCATCAGCCGGGACATCGCCGGGGTGGCTTCCACCAGCGATCCCGCCAGCTCCTGCGACTCCGCCGCCAGCCGACCGAAGATCTCACTGAACGGCAGGTAGGGCAGTGCGCTGTCGCCGAAGTCCAGGCAGTGGCCGACGAGCACCCGCCAGCCGGCCGCTGATGCGCGCCGGCGGAGCTCGCCGAGCAGCCGCGTCTTGCCGACCCCCGCGTCCCCCGAGAGCAGCACGGCGGCCGGCTCGGCTTGGTCGATCCCCGCCATGGCGGCGAGCCGGTCGAGCTCGTCGGCTCGCCCGATCAGCGGGCCGGAGGTCGCGAGTTCCACGGGCACGTCGGCCATCACCCCGTGCACCGACATGTCGGTGATCCCACCCGCCATCGATTATCGACGGCACTCAGGCGCGTGCCCGGGCTGGCCGGTGGACCGGCCTCTGCACCGCACGGGAGGCCGCGCTGGAGCGCCGGTCGCGGCGCGACGCAGCCAGGTTCGCGTTCGCCCGGGCGAAGTCTGCCGCGATGCGCTCGCGGCGGTAGGCGATCTCGGCGCTGGCGAATGGTTCGACGATGGACAACATCTCTGGTCTCCTCTGTCGACTCGATCTGACGTGCTCGAGCCTGCGGATCTGAGGAGTCCCGCCACATCGGAACATTTCCCTATCTGCGACCGCGGCTGCCGGCGCATGCCTTAGGCGACGCGCGCTGCCGGCGGGTGTGCAGTAGTCGACGAGCCGCCGAGGGGTCACCATGGCGGGACGGCGGGCGTTTCGTCGTACCGGAGGTTTGCCGCATGTACGACTACGACCTGCTCGTCATCGGTTCTGGCCCGGGCGGTCAGCGGGCGGCGATCGCCGCGGCCAAGATGGGCCGCCGGGCCGCCGTCGTGGAGCGGCGCAACATGCTCGGTGGTGTGTGCGTCAACACCGGAACCATCCCGTCGAAGACCCTGCGGGAGGCGGTGCTGCACCTGACCGGGCTCTCACAGCGCGACCTCTACGGTCAGAGCTACCGCGTCAAGCAGGACATCACCGTTGGCGACCTCAGTGCCCGCACCCAGCACGTCATCGGTCGCGAGACCCAGGTCGTACGCAGCCAGCTGTTCCGCAACCACGTCGAGGTGATGACCGGCTCGGCGTCGTTTCTCGACCCGCATGCGGTGGCCGTGCGGCAGCCGGAGTCCGACAACGAGCAGCACGTCACCGCCGACAAGATCGTCATTGCCACCGGCACCCAGCCGGCGCGCCCCGGCAACGTGGCCTTCGACGGCCATCGCATCGTCGACTCCGACGGGATCCTCTCCCTGGACGCCATCCCCGACTCCATGGTCGTGGTCGGCGCCGGGGTGATCGGCGTGGAGTACGCGTCTATGTTCGCCGCACTCGGCACCCGCGTCACCGTCGTGGAGCGGCGCGACAGCATGCTGGAGTTCTGCGACTCCGAGATCGTCGAGTCGCTGAAGTTCCACCTGCGGGACCTGGGCGTGTCCTTCCGTTTCGGCGAGAACGTCAAGGCCGTCGAGGCGCGGGAGCGGGGGACGGTCACGCTGCTCGAGAGCGGCAAGAAGATCCCGGCCGACACCGTCATGTACTCCGCCGGTCGGCAGGGCACGACAGCTCCGCTGCAGCTGGAGAAGGCCGGGCTCACGGCCGACTCGCGCGGTCGCATCCCGGTCGACGACGACTTCCGGACCGAGGTCGAGAACATCTTCGCGGTCGGCGACGTCATCGGGTTCCCCGCACTGGCTGCCACCTCACAGGAACAGGGCCGGCAGGCGGCGCACCATGCCTTCGGCGAGGCGGTGCACTCGATGTCGCAGCTGCAGCCCTACGGGATCTACACGATCCCCGAGATCAGCTACGTCGGCCGCACCGAGGGCGAGCTGACCGACTCGGCAATCCCCTACGAGGTCGGCATCTCTCGCTACCGCGAGCTGGCCCGCGGCCAGATCGTCGGTGACTCCTACGGCATGCTCAAGCTCCTGGTCTCGACCGAGGACGGCCGGCTGCTGGGCGTTCACGTTTTCGGCACCGCCGCTACCGAGATCATCCACATCGGCCAGGCCGTCATGGGCTGCGGCGGCACGGTGGACTACCTCGTCGACACGGTGTTCAACTACCCGACCCTGTCCGAGGCCTACAAGGTCGCCGCGCTGAACGCCGTCAACAAGATCCGCAGCGTCGAGCACCTGCTCGCGAGCAACGCCGAGCCGGCCGTCGACCCGCTTCCGACGCCGGACTGACCGGACGGTTCAGCCTGGCCGCCGCCATCCCGACGCCGGATGGACCGCGCGCTGCAGGTCGGGCAGCTCCGCGAGTACGGCGCTGCGCAGCTGCTCGCGCCCGCTGGTCGGGATGGTCCGCAGCCAGTGAGCCGGGAGATCACCGACGACCGCACCCGCGCAACAGCTACTGGGACATGTGGGGGCTGCCGAGGTTCGACTCGATCGACTGACCGCAGGCTCAGTGCGGCGTCGTAGGCGATGGCCAGCGCGACGCTCAGTTGACCTGCCGGTCGCCGTCCCGCCAGTACGGCTCGCGCAGCTTGAACTTCTGCACCTTGCCGGTCGCGGTCCGAGGGATCGACTCGACCAGCTCGACCGAGGACGGTGCCTTGAACCCGGCCAGGCCCGCCTTACAGTGCGCGATCAACTCCGCCTGGTCGGCGTGCGCGCCGTCGGCCAGTACGACGAAGGCCTTGACCGTCTCGCCCCACCGTTGGGACGGGACCCCGACAACCGCGGCCTCCGCGACCGCCGGATGGTTGAACAGCCAGTCCTCCACCTCGATGGAGGAGACGTTTTCCCCACCGGTGATGATGACGTCCTTCTTGCGGTCGGAGATGTGCAGGTAGCCCTCGTCGTCGATCGAGCCGCCGTCGCCGGTATGGAACCAGTCGCCTGCCAGCGCCGCCGCGGTCTCCGCGGGCTGTTCCCAGTACCCGGCGAGTACGACGTTGGACCGGGCGAGCACCTCGCCGTCGGCATCGACGCCGATGCGGCAGCCGAGTGCCGGCGCGCCCGGCTCGCGACAGCCTCTTCGTCCGGTCCTCCTGCCCCAGCGCGTCCTCCTCGGCGCGGCCGCGGTTGACGGTGAGCAGCGGTGAGGTCTCGGTGAGGCCGTAGATCTGCATGTACTCCCAGCCGAGGTCGTTCTCGATTCGCAGGATCGTGCGCGACGGTGTGGGCGCGCCGGCGCAGATGATCCGGACGCGACCGCGACCCGGGATCTCACCCGGCCACGCCCCGGCCGCCTCCAGGATGGCGTTGACGACCGCCGGCGCCGCACAGAGGAAGGTCACGCCGTACCGGTCGACTCGGCGCAGGATCTCCGCGCCGTCGACCTTGCGCAGCACGACCTGCGGTACGCCGAGACCGGTGGCGGTGAACGGCATGCCCCAGCCGTTGGCATGGAACATCGGCAGCGTGTGCAGGTAGACGTCGCGGTCGGTGACGCCGGCATGCAGTCCGAACGTGGTTGAGTTGATCCAGATGTTGCGATGGGTGAGCTGCACGCCCTTCGGCCGTGCCGTGGTGCCGGACGTGTAGTTGATGGTCGCGGTGGCGTCCTCGTCCGGCTCGGCCCACGGCTCTGCCTCCCGGTCGGGACGCAGCAGGGCGGCGTCGGACTCCGCCCCTAGCACGAACCGGTTCTTGGCCGTCACCGTCGCGAGCGCCTCGTCCTGCTCCGGGTCGACCAGCAGGGTGGTCGCGCCGGAGTGCTCGACGATGTAGGCCACCTCTGCCGGCTGCAGCCGGAAGTTGATCGGGACCAGGACCCGGCCGTAGCTGGTCACCGCGAAGAAGAGCTCGAGCAGCCGGGCGGCGTTGGGCGACACCACGGCGACCCGGTCGCCACTGCGGGCGCCCAGTTCGTCGAGACCGGCCGCCAGCGACCGGACCCGGGTGCCGAAGGCGCCGTAGGTGAGCTCGCCGAGCGGCTCGGCCGGCTGCGCCTGCTCGTCGACGACGCCGATGCGGTCGCGGTAGACTAGCTCGGCGCGGTCCACGAAGTCAGCGGTGGTCAAGGGCACCTGCATGACGCCTCCCGCCTGTGCTCCGACCGCCGGCCGGGGTGCGATTCCATTCGACCAGCAACCCGGCTCGCGGCCAAGTGGTCGAGCGCGTTTGCCGGTCATCGCCGCGAAGGCGACCAATGCCCCGCCGCAGGAGCCCACCTGACACGTCCGTCGCCCGGGCCGCTCAGCGGGCGTAGCGTCGAGGGCCTGCCCAATGAGAGGACGTGCTGTGACCAACGTGGATGGACTGAGCGCCGCCGCGGCGTCAGCCTTCGGGCAGCGGGTCGAGCCGGGGCGCAGGCTGGCCGACGACGCCGGGCGGGTGGCCGCTGCCTGTCACGACATGGCGCTGCGCTTCCACCGGGGCGGCAAGCTGCTCGTCTTCGGCAACGGCGGACCGGCCACCGATGCCCAGCACATCTCCGTCGAGTTCGTCCATCCGGTGATCGTCGGCAAGCGGGCGCTGCCCGCGCTGTCCCTTGTCAACGACGTCGCCACGGTCATGGGGGTGGCTCGCCGCTTCGGCATCGACGAGGTCTTCGCGCACCAGCTGAAGGTGCTCGGTGACTCGATGGACATCGCGCTCGGCGTCTCGGCAGACGGCGACTGTCGCAACGTCCTCCGTGGGCTGGAGACTGCTCACGACGCGGGCATGCTGACGCTGGCCCTGGTCGGCGCGGGTGGCGGCGCCATCGGCAGGAGCCCGGCGGTGGACCACTGCTTCGTCGTGGCGTCGGACAACCCGCGCATCGTCAAGGAGGTCCACGTCACGACCTACCACGTGCTGTGGGAGCTCGTGCACGTCTTCTTCGACCAACCGCAGACCCTCGACGAGGAGG
>JAABUS010007699.1_pt1 | contig 12202 bp, 10 predicted proteins | sample 5560161 | NCBI WGS metagenome assembly JAABUS01 (sample SAMN10711885, study PRJNA513376) | rock metagenome | isolation source: Antarctica rocks | place: Antarctica: Victoria Land, Trio Nunatak nord | collected 2016-01-04 | reverse complement strand
CCTTCCAAAGCGCAGGACTGGTTGTTTGAAGACATCGTACACTTAGAAACCATCCGCAGTAAAGAATACGACCTTTATGTTAAAATCCTGCTTTATTTTTTAGACCCTGATTTGATCAAAGGCAAAATCCAAAATATAGACGCTAAAAACAGCAAGCGCGAATTTTATAAACCGGACAAAACCGGCTTTCATTCTTCCAAAAAAGTAATCGAACTGGAAATTTTACTGGCAATGATCCTGGATCGTCCAACTATTCGCCATCAGTTGGTTGCCGCAGTTTGTGCTACGGAAAGCTGCACGTATCAGCAGCAGCAGCAGTTGATGGATTTGCCTTCTGTGGAGTTGGCCATTTTGTTTATTTCGGGGACGATGCCGGACGGGACGATACTTTTTGCACCTGTCCCGAACCTGATTTTTACGCGGGATCTGGGCACCATCATCAACAACCATATTTTGCTGAACAAACCGGCAAAAAAAGCACGGTCGCGGGAAGCTTTGCTGTCAAAATATATCTTTTTCAACCATCCTTTGTTTGAAACTTACTGGCAAAATATAATTGAAGTGCCGCAGGCTAAAGATCATTTTTTGATTCCCCAAGGGGAAATTGACCAGCAAAATACCTTGGAAGGCGGCGACGTGATGATGATCAGCAAAAACCATTTACTAATTGGTTACGGGGAACGGACCACACCGCAGGCAGCCAGTGAAGTAATCCGGATTTTGTTTGAGAAAAATGTGGTGCAAAAAGTTACGGTGATCAAACTTCCGCACAAACGAAATTACATGCACCTCGATACTGTTTTTACCCAGGTAAAAAAAAATATGTGGGTTTTGCTTTCTTCGCTTTTTAATGAAGAAGAAACCACGCCCGAATTTTTGCCGGTCAACCATTTGATGGAAACCAAAAAACCGGATCAGCCGGAAATCATTCAGTTTGAAAACGGGAAAATCAACACGCCGAAAAGGTTTAATAAACTGGAGGATATGCTGAGCGATATCAGCGAAAACGAATTGGAAAGCACAGAAAAAACGCAATTTATTTATTCCGGCAACAATGTTTTTCCCTATGATTCGCGCGAGCAATGGACCGATAGCTGCAATTTATTAGCTTTAAAAGAAGGCGTGGTTTTGGGTTATGACCGGAATGATAAAACGTTGTCGGCTTTCAAAGAACAAGGTTTTACAGTGATCAAAGCATCAGATTTACTTCAGAAATTTGAAGACAACGAACTACAGCCCAACAATGTCAGCAATACGGTAATTACTTTTCCTTCGGCAGAACTTTCCCGTGCACGCGGCGGTTTTCATTGTATGAGCATGCCGCTTTTCCGGGAGGGGTTGTAAGTGGTGTGTTGTGGGTTGCAGGTTTTAAAACTCAGATCGCAACTTGATACCGGTTAAACCCTAATTGTCCCTAAACTGGCTTTTTATCGCCTCTCAATATAATCCGTCTCCGCTCCAATCATAAATATTGCAGGGCTTTATGTTATACTTTTGTATTAGTTCACAAAGCTTTAAAATAACGTCTTTTTCATGATGCTCAGTTATGCTTAGCTTTTTCCACCATTTAATAATAAAAAAGCGTTGGCATTGTAAATGGATGATTTGATACAAACCACGATATTTACCATGTTGAATTATTACTTTGGTCATTGTTATTGATTATTTTATCACACTATTATCCGTTTTCACAAGGGTTATAAACAGGGGTAGTAGCCTGATTTATATTAAGATTAACCTACAAAAGGAAACTTTATTACCATCGAAGAAAAAAAAATAACGGCAATAATCAGCGTATTTATGAAATGTGATAAAAAAAAGACTTAAAGCCGATCTAATTTTTGTCCGGTCTGTTTTTCATGCTTCTTTTATCGTATAAAAATCCTATGCTTTTTTAAATATCCATGCATAAACTGATTTTGATACGATAAAAGAAGCATTGTTTTTTTCAAACATAAATTGAATATAAGCCCTTATAAAAAGACACAGCTATTTTTGAAACTGACAATTAAACAAAAATGACCTCACATATCCTTATGGTCCGGCCAATCAGTTTCGGTTTTAACGCCCAAACTGCCGAAAGCAATGCTTTCCAAAAAAAAGGCAAACAAACTGATGTGCAGCAAAAAGCTTTGCAGGAGTTTGATGCTTTTACAGCAATCCTGCGGGCAAACGGCATAGAAGTTACGGTGATGGAAGATACGCCGGAACCGCACACGCCGGATTCCATCTTTCCCAACAATTGGATTTCTTTTCATGAAGATGGTTCTGTTTTTTTATACCCGATGCAAGCCGAAAACCGCCGGCTGGAACGCAAGGTTTTTAATACGATAAAAGAAGCATTTGAAGCTAAGCAGGTTTATGACTTGAGTTATTTTGAACAGCAAAACCAGTTTTTGGAAGGAACGGGAAGCATGGTTTTAGACCGGGAAAACAAATTGGCTTACGCTTGCCTCTCCCCAAGGACCAATGCTGAAGTTTTGGTAGAATTTTGCCGGTTGTCCGGTTATAAAGCTGTTACTTTTCATGCTACAGACCAAACCGGAAAAGCCATATACCATACCAATGTTTTGATGGCAATCGGAGATCGGTTCGCTGTGATTTGTTTAGATTCTATTCCGGATGAAGCAGAAAAAACATGGGTAAAAAAAGCATTGCAGTTAGCGGGCAAAGAAACCGTAGCGATTTCTTTAGAGCAAATGAACGCTTTTGCCGGAAATATGCTTCAACTTAAAAACCAATCGGGGGAAAGTTTGCTCGTGCTGTCGGAAACTGCTTTTCTATCCTTAAAAGAAGCCCAAATTAAAACTTTGGAAAAATACGGGAAGTTAGTTTACAGCTCTTTAAACACTATTGAAACCAACGGCGGCGGCAGTGCGCGCTGCATGATGGCCGAGGTTTTTTACCGGTAAAAACAGTATCCGCCCCCGGCTAAAACCGCTGCATAAATATTACGGCTGGATGTTGAGAAAATCCGTATAAAAAACTACACATTTGCCAAAATTTTAATAGATGCAGAGCTACGAAGAATTCCTGGACCTGAGTGTGGGTTTCCCGCAGGAGGGTTTTGAAATTATTGATGATGAACTATATTTTCAGGACCTCAACCTGATGGAAATGATCGAAACGTATGGCACGCCGCTGCGGTTTACGTATTTGCCGATCATCAGCAAAAAAATACAACAGGCCAAGTTGCTGTTCCAGTCTGCCATCGTCAAAAACAATTACCGCGGCTCGTACAAATATTGCTATTGCACCAAAAGCTCGCATTTCCGCCACATTGTGGAAGAGTCTTTAAAAAATGACATCCACTTAGAAACGTCCTCTGCGTTTGATATGCCGATGATTGATGCGCTGGAGAAAAAAGGCTCGCTGACCAAAGATATTACCGTCATCTGCAACGGTTTTAAAACTTATCAATACAAGCAATATATTATTGATATGCTGCATGATGGCTTTAAAAACATCATCCCGGTGCTGGACAACAAGGAAGAGTTTAACCTGTACGATGACGAAGTTGAGCTGGACACGCCTTGCAACCTGGGTATCCGCATCGCTTCGGAAGAGCAGCCGGATTCGCAGTTTTACACTTCGCGGTTGGGTGTGCGCATGGAAGATGTGATCGATCTTTACAACAATAAAATCGTTTCCAATCCAAATTTCAAGGTAAAACTGCTGCACTTTTTTATCAACTCCGGTATTTCCGATACGCCGTATTACTGGAACGAACTGGAAAGATATGTAACGTTGTATTGCAAGTTTAAAAAGATCAACCCGGATCTGGACACGCTGGATATCGGCGGCGGTATGCCTTTCAAAGATTCCCTGATTTTTGATTTTGATTACGAATACATGGTGAACGAAATCGTAAGCCGGATCAAAGAGATTTGTGCCGAAAACGATGTTGTGGAACCGGATATTATTACGGAGTTCGGGAAATACACGGTTGCAGAAGCTTCCGGGATCTTGTACAAAGTTTTAGGCCGGAAACAGCAGAACGACCGCGAAAAATGGCTGATGCTGGACGGTTCTTTTATCACCAATCTGCCGGACGTTTGGGCATTGAACCAAAAATATATTTTGCTGCCCATAAACAATTGGGACACGGAATATGAGCGTGTTAACTTGGGTGGAATCACTTGCGACGGTCAGGATTACTACAACCAGGAAGCACATATGAACAGCGTTTATATGCCCAAAACACGCAAAGTGCAATATCTTGGTTTCTTTAATACCGGCGCTTACCAAGAAGTTTTAAGCGGATATGGCGGCATTCATCATTGCTTGTTGCCTTCGCCGAAGCATGTTATTATCCGCAGAAACCGCGACGAAACTTTTAACTTTGATGTTTTTGGTGAGGAGCAGAATAGTAAGCAGGTGCTGAAGATTTTGGGTTATACGACTTAAAACTCTTTCATATTAAGACTTTTGCACAATGGTTTGGAACTTGCGGAAGTGGGGGAATTAGAAAGCATAAATATGCATTTTAGCTGTTTTTCTTAAGGGCGGCATTTTTTGTTTGTAGCGTATCACTTAGTATGACGCACAACTCATATCTGAACGCACTTTTTAGTTCGCCTATTACAAAGCTAAAATTTCTATATACTTCGAAAAGTATAACGTCTTTAGAAAATTCTCATTTTATATTTTGAGAAAGTTCAGCTCTTTTAAAGATCTTAATTGCCTCACTAAAACCAGCCTACTTCTTTTACAAAACTTTTTTCGTTAAAAGAAAAGTTCAAAGCAGTTTATTGTACCGCATCAAACTTTAAAATCACACTTGCCCTTCCAGCATTGACCATAGTATGTGCGTTCATACTTTTTTAAATTGGTTTCCCCGCTATTTTCTTTCTGTGTTTCTTGCCCCATTCTGTCATCATTTCAATTATTGGCTTTATTGTTAGGGAATATTCAGTCGCTTTGTATCCTACTGTAACAGGAATGGTGTTGTACACGGTTCTTGTAATCATTTGGTTTGCTTCTAAATCTTTCAGTTCCTTTGATAAAACCCGGTTTGTAATTTTAGGAATATCACTTTGAATGTCCTTAAACCTGTTTTTTCCGTGATTTACTGAAACAAGAATTTGCAATTTCCATTTTCCGTTTATTGCCGTATAAAAGTCTTGTAAATGCTTTATTTTTTCTTCCATGTGTTCTTGTGCCATGTGGTATCCTTTTGTATATCGGTATCAAAAGTATACAAACTGATCCGTAATTTTACACCAGAAATAAAAAATAAATCAAAATGTCAAAAAATAAAATTACATTAGTTACTGGCGGAGGCCGTGGTCTTGGAAAAGAGATGGCTTTAAGTATCGCTAAAAAAGGGATTGATGTTGTACTAACCTACAATAGCAACAAAGATGCCGCTGACGAAGTCGTGAAAGAAATTCAGGCACTTGGGCAAAAAGCAACAACACTAAAACTCAATGTTGCAAATGCTGCTAACTTTGATGGTTTTATGTTGGAATTACAAAAATCATTAAAATTAGTATTCAATGATGAAAAAATTGATTTCTTAATCAACAATGGTGGCTTTGGTGCCTCCAATTCATCAATTGCAGAAACTACCGAAGAGCAATTTGATCAATTAATGAATGTTTACTTTAAAGGTGTTTTCTTTTTTACACAAAAAGTATTACCAATCTTAAATGATGGAGGTGCTATCGTTAATATTTCTAGTGGATTGACCCGGGCTTCTTCCCCAGGGCGAGGTGCTTATGCGTGTATGAAATCGGCTGTTGAAACACTTACAAAATATTTAGCCAAAGAATTAGGAGGTAGAAACATCAGGGTCAATGTTGTCGCTCCTGGTGCAATAGCCACCGATTTTGGTGGTGGCTATACAAAAAATAACCAGCAAGTGCAGGAATATCTCAAGTCAATTACTGCCATTCCGCGAATTGGCCAGCCGGATGATATTGGAGGTATCATCGCATTTTTATGTACCGACGACGCAAAATGGATAACAGGTCAACGTATTGAAGCGTCAGGCGGTATGACTTTGTAAAACAGAGTGCAATTTTTGTACGATAATTAAAATTCAAAGTAATGGATACCAATATTCAAAAATTGATCACCGAAATTGAAAACAATACATTGTTGTGGGATGATGTAACTGTAGGTATTCACAATATGGGTGGTAAAGAATTTCTGTTTCGCAAAAAAGAAATCGGACATATACATTGGAATGGTGATTTGGATATTCTGTTTGGTAAACAACTGACTAATGAATTACTTAAACTTAATTTAGTTCAACAACATAAGTATGTTCCAAGTGAAGCAATTACGTACCCTGTTTTACGTGAACAAAACATCCCATTTGCTGTTTCTCTTTTACGATTCTCCTATTTAATTCAACAAAAAAAAGCATCTGCAAACAATCATCAAATTATAAATGATATCGAAGTTGAATTGGATAAAATTTCGTTCTATCCACTTGTAAAACATTTAATATAAAGGAAAATGCTGTCTGTCAAAAGTCAGCATTTTTTGTTTATCAGGGATATCAATAGTATAACGCGCAACAAACTATTTGTCCTGCCAATCATTCTATTGCTGTAAATTAACAAAATGAAACCAGCAGCAGATTCTACCTTTCAAAATCTCTCTGCCATGCGCCGGCAGGGAGATTTTTTTGCAGATAACCTAATCGCAGAAGTTTTTGCAGATGACAGTCAAAAAGCAAGTTTCCGCTCTTTTTTAGATTCCCTCACCTACAACCATCAGCTTAACCGGCCTGATGATTTTTATGCCATAAAAGAAGTATTCATCCGCGCAGCAAAACTGCCGGATTGGGCCGACCAAAAGCTAATGAAACAAGGCGCAGCTTTTTTCGCCGTTCACGCTACGGCCATCATGAATTTGCTGGGTTTGCTTTCGCTCCCTTATTGTTACGCTGCGGCAGACGGCGCAAAAGTTTTGGATTTGTCCGAACGCATCCGAAACAAACCCGAACACCGTTTAGGCGAAACCGCAGATTTTGTTTGGGAAGTAATGGCGCCGGATGCTTTTAAACCCGATGGAAAAGGTTTTACCAGCATTTTAAAAGTGCGTTTGCTGCATGCCGCTATCCGGTTTTATACCGGTAAAAGCAGCAAGTGGAATGCCGATTGGGGATTTCCGGTTAACCAGGAAGATATGGCAGGCACCAATCTTTCTTTTTCACTGCTTGTTATTCGCGGTTTGCGCAAATTCGGTTTAACTATTGGCTACCAGGAGCAGCAGGCATTTATGCACTTATGGAACGTGATTGGTTTTTTGCTTGGGGTAGATGAACGTTTGCTGCCCGAAACCGGCAAAGAAGCCTTGCTGCTGGAAGAAGCTATCCGCCTTCGAAACTTTAAAAGTTCTGCTCATGGCCAGTCGCTCACCCGTTCGCTGCTTAACTATTTTTCTGCTGTGGATGCTGCTTTTCCCAAAAAGGAAACCATGCAGTTGATGCGCTATTTATTGGGAAATGAAGTGGCAGATCTATTAGCGCTTCCGCCACAACCTGCACCAATTGCTATTGTAAGGCTTTTAAAATTGATTAACAATTTTCAGTTGTTCCGGCAAAGCAATTCCAGGTTTGCTTATCAAAACCAACATGCTGAATTTAAAAAAACACGTTCTGCACCGGCAGTAAAAAAACTTTCGCGTTATACTTTGCCGGTTAGTTTAACATCCTGAAAAAAGTATGCTAAAAGAAGCATTAATTTAAAGCGGTCCAATTATGACGATACTTCTTTTAACCCTATATATTTTGATCGGGGCTTATTTTGCTGGTTTGTTAGGTTCGTTAACAGGTTTGGGCGGCGGTATTGTAATCATCCCGTTTCTTACCTTAGTGCTGGATGTAGATATTCATTATGCCATCGGCGCTTCATTAGTTTCGGTAATTGCCACTTCTTCCGGTTCGGCAGCTGCTTATGTAAAAGAAGGCATCACCAACATGCGGCTGGGCATGTTCCTGGAAATTGCCACTACTTTGGGCGCAGTTGGCGGCGCTTTTTTAGCGGCTTATATCCCTACACATTATATTGCCATCATTTTCGGGCTGATCCTGATCTTTTCAGCCATCATGTCCCTCAAAAAAAAGAACATGGAAGCCGATCCAACTTCAAGCCAACCTGCAAAATGGCTTAAATTAGGCAGTTCTTATCCCGATCAGGGCCAGCAAATTCAATACGGTGTACGCAATGTTTTTGGCGGTTTTGGGTTGATGGGCTTTGCCGGCATGATCTCCGGTTTGTTGGGCATTGGTTCGGGAGCCTTAAAAGTAATTGCGATGGACAACGTCATGCGTATCCCGTTTAAAGTTTCTACCACCACCAGCAATTTCATGATGGGCGTTACTGCAGCGGCCAGCGCAGTGGTGTATTTGCAACGCGGCTACATCGATCCGGGTTTATCTATGCCGGTAATGCTGGGCGTAGTTTTTGGAGCGATGACGGGTTCTAAAATCTTGGTGAAAGCGAAATCAAAATCGCTAAAAATAGTTTTTGCCGTTGTAATTTCAATTCTGGCTATTCAAATGATTTACAAAGGTTTAACCGGAAATATATGAGCAGCGGAAAAAAGGTTTTTAAGGACACAGATGTGCAATTACTGATTGGCAATGTGCTGCGTTGGGGCGTGATTATTTCCATGTCGGTGATTTTTACCGGAGGATTAGTTTACATTTATCGGCATGGAAGTGAAACGGCTTCTTACCAAAAGTTTATCGGCGAACCTGCTTTTTTAAAAAACATAAAAGGCATTATACAAGGCGTTGTGCAGATAAAAGGCCGGGCCATTATCCAAACAGGAATTTTATTGCTGATTGCTACACCAATTGCCCGCGTGCTGCTCTCCATCGTTAGTTTTATGCTGGAAAAAGATTATTTGTATGTGGTGATTACGCTGATTGTTTTGGGAATTATTATCAGTAGTATGGTAAGTGGGATTGGTGGATGAAGCAAAACTGGAAGTTATAAAGGAGCACTAAGTCAAGCGTTTTTCGAACTATAACATGGATGATTTAAAGTGGTTAGTAGTTTTGTCCGCTTATAAATATTGCTTATCCTAAATATTTAATCTTACCTAAATTAGCTACCATTAATATAAAAACGGAAGTAATTCCCCTTAATTTTTCACCCTTCCTTTCTCACTTTCAGCACTTCCGGTATTTCGTTTCCGCGTTCCGTTTAAAGATTTTCCAAAGTTGTAGCTAAACCCCAATGTAAAAGCCTGGGAATTAAACCGGTTTCTAAAAGAAGAAGTTGCGTTGGGAATAAAGTTGGTAACCCCGTCGGCGGTGTAAGTATGTAAAATATCCCTGGCGTTAAACCTTAAAGCCCCTTTATTATGAAGTATCTTTTTCTGAATCCCGGCATTCAATTGCCCGACCGGATAATTAATCTGCTGCCCGGTAGTTCGGCGCATCACATAGTAGCCGCTAATTTCCGCACTCCAACCAGCAGGAAGGGTAAACTGGTTGGTCATATTTCCTTCTCCAAATGTCGAAGATTGATCTAAGTAAGAAGCATACAACTGACCTTTAAAATGAGTTCTAAACACCTGTACATAAGTATTAATAAACCACCATTTGGCAGGTTCTAAAGTTAAATTAGCAGATGCCCCTACATAGGTAGCTGTGCTAATGTTACCTGTTCCGTCAATAAATACATTGCCTTGTTGCCGTACAATTTCACTCTGCAAGTTGCTAATATGATTATAGTACAGTGCGGCACTGAACATACTTTTATAATTATAACTTAATTTGTAGTTATCTGAAATTTGTGACTTGAGATAAGGATTACCTGCCGAATAAGTAAATTTATCAGATAACAGAATAAAGGGGTTCAGATCCTGGTAATAAGGCCTGCCAACTCTCCTGCCGTAGGAAGCCACCAGTAAATGGGTGCCTGTACTATCTAATTTGTAAGATACATAAGCAGTTGGAAAAAGATTTGTATAATTTCTTGTAAAAGACGAATCAGCATGTAACTGATTTCCCAACTGATGACCATTAGCATTGGTATTCTCTAAACGCAGCCCTCCTTGTAGGGAGAACCGGTTAAAAGCTTTACTAAAATTTAGGTATGCCGCATTGATGTTTTCTTTATATAAAAATTGGTTTGAAAGATTGTAGTTAACCGTACTTACATTATTATTTACATCAAAATAATTAGCTGCATTATCCGTATTTACATAACTGCTCTTTAATCCGGCTTCCAGTTTTGCTTTATTTTTTAATGGATATGTATAATCGGTTTTAGCGGAGTAGATATTGATATGCGTAGGCAAATGATCAGTAATGACCTGTGTATCTGTTAAAGTGCCAGCCAGATTAAAAGTTTGGTTTAAAAAAGATTGGTCGTTCTTCGCATTGTATTTCAAATAATCAAGGTCAAAAGTGAGGGCTTTACCCAAACTATCATACTGATGGCTGTAATTCAGGTTAACGCCTCCATTATTAAAGTGGCTTTTACTTTTATTTTCTGCTGTTACTACTGAACTTAACGCGTAATTCTGATCATACAAATTGTTTGTTGACGGGTTATCCAGTATTCCTGGAGACAGTGTACCAGTGAAAACAACACCCCAGGTAGTTTTAGGCGTTAGGTAATAATCCATGCCCAACTTCAAATTGGTGTTGTTGTTTTTTGGCTTGATGTATTGGGTTTGCTCAAATGCAGAGCTTAGGTTGCCGCTGTTATCAAAATAATTACGGTTCAAATCCAACTGCCGATAAACCTGGTTAAGACTATGGGAGATATTAGCAAACAAGTTCACTTTGTTTACCCTATAGTTTAGGTTTAAGCTTTCACTGGTCTGTCCGTAATGTGCCTGTCCATAACTTACTGAAAAGGAACCGTTAAAACCGGCAATCTTTGATCTTTTAGTTTTGATGTTTATCACACCTGCATTCCCGGCAGCATCATATTTGGCAGGCGGGTTGTCCATTAACTCAATCTGGTCTAAGGAGGAGGATGGAAGCGTTTTTAAATACGCTGTCAGGTTAGCCCCTGAAAGATAGGTAGGTTTCCCGTCTATCAGTATCAATATGCCCGATTTGCCCTTAAAGTTAATAGTACCATTTCCTTCCACTATTACTCCGGGCGATTTCTCTAAAACTTCCAAGGCATTAGCGCCATCGTTAGAGATTAAAGCACCAACATTAATAATCGTACGGTCAATCTTTTGCTCAATAAATGCTTTTTTACCAATTACCGTAACTGCTTTTAAGGTATTTGTTTTTGCTGACAAAACAACATCCGGCAATTGAATTACTTGCTGATCTGCCAGGGTTATACCTATAGACAAGCTATCCATCCCAACCGCAGAAATACTTACTAAGTAATTGCCTTTTTCATTGACCTGAAATTTAAAGTGCCCACCGGTATCTGTTATAGTTGATTGAATTGACGTATTGGAATTTACCTTTTTAATATTTACTGTTGCATTATCAATAGCTTCCCGGTTAAGCCCAATTACCCTTCCTTTTATTTCGTAAGAAGTTTGCTGGGTAGCTTTTTCAATTAAAATGCTATTATATATTTGGCGAAAGGACAGGAACGTGTTATGAAGTAATTCTTGTAAGGTTTGTCCCACAGTTTGCGGGCCAACAACCGTATTAAGGTTGGTCAGGTTTTTAATGTCCGTTCTGCGGTAGTAAAACTTGAAAGGCGTTTGCCGTTCTATTTTCTTTATAGCTGTCTCAAAAGACACATAACCGGCATCAAGTGTTACCTTCTGGGTAAACATACTTTGCGCTTTAACAGAAAAAGCCAGCAGCATTTGAATAGACGTAAAGGTTAGGATGACGCTTACAATGCTTACACGCATTATTTTTATAATTATTGATCTGTTTAATAGTAAATAACTGGTTGTGCGGACACATAAATTTCCCGGTTTCCGCAGTTGTGCAGAAAAATCCATATTTTTAAAAAGTTTTAAGTTGATTGTCAAATGATTTAAAACATTTTCCGGTCATTGCAGGGAAACACCTGTGAGCTGGTTGCCGCCGGCTTACAGGTTGTTTATCTGCTTACCCTGCCTGGCAGAATAAACAGTAAGTGTTAATTTCCTTACTATTATATCTTATCTTTTAATGTTAGGTTAGTAAAACTTAGAGCCTGTTTGAAATTTGCTTAATAAAATCTCCATGCTTCTTTTATCACCTAAAAAACATTAGGCATTTGGCTTTTAATTTATTTAAATTAATGCAGGCACCAAT
>JAABUS010007698.1_pt1 | contig 12202 bp, 15 predicted proteins | sample 5560161 | NCBI WGS metagenome assembly JAABUS01 (sample SAMN10711885, study PRJNA513376) | rock metagenome | isolation source: Antarctica rocks | place: Antarctica: Victoria Land, Trio Nunatak nord | collected 2016-01-04 | reverse complement strand
GCCTTCCTAGTAGCTAGATGACGCATCCACCTAGTACTAGTTAGTACTAGATGGCCCTGTATATAGGCAGGCTTCCTTCCATAGTTAATCTACATCTTTCACCACCTCATCCATAACACTTTTATAGTTAGTTTTCAATATTACTGCAATGATGTCGCGATCTTTGTTGCGAAACAGTTTACAGACTTGACAATTCCATTGAGAAAAAACGATTTACAATGCAAAAAATCTTCCATGACAAAATATCAAGAAACCAGTTTTTTTTAATGCACGACAATTCAATGTTACAATTATTATCGTAATAAGATAAAGAGCATATAATACATTACAAATTGAGAATATCTAAGATAATTAATGTCTAGAAATTTATCAAGATTCAAGAGTTGCTTTAATATCTAATTACTAAATTATGTTTTACGTTACAAGATTACGAAAAGACATAGAAGATTTTCGCTTATTTTAATGTATAAGATACACTAAAAAAAGGTATTCGTCTATACTACTAATGTCTAAACCGGTTTTCTAAGATTATTTTTTTCTATTGACTTGTACCAACATTATTATAAATTGTGTTACGATAGTCCTAAACAATTTCAAACTATTATAGTACTTGTAATGCCAATGACCTAATGGACGACAGTGCCAGGCCCTTGTAGTAGCGGCTTGGCGCCGTGCAGAGTTTTCTCCCTGAGGATTCCCTCCTGGAATCCTCACGGATTAATGCCTCTCTGAACCATAGTTCTACATCTTATGTAGTCCCGCCTTGTGCGCGCCGGTGTAGCGACGTCTTGTCACACGTCCGTACACAGCCTCACAGTACTTCGGAACAGACTGTTGAAGAATAATTTACACGCATATTCCCCGTTTAATCACGATCAGAAAGCGTCGACCTATTAGGGCCTGTTTTTGCACGGTCTTCCGGCTAAGCATACCTCCCTGTAAGATAGAAATTCTATTCGCATCAGCTACCTTTAAAAAGCCAAAACACTGCACCAGACATCCGATCTAGTGATATACCCAGCGATGACACTGTACTCCCCACCGACCCACTAAATACAGAACACTCCAGCAGTTACCTCAAGGCGTACTGATTCTATCACACATTCCGGACCAACAGCGGAGCATCATACCCAGCAGTCGCATGCTCAATGAGCACCGGTCCTGTCCTCGGTCTCTCAATTGCCCCGTTCGCGGAAAAGTTACGGGCCTTCTCCACATCTTCTTGTTTCGCATATGCGGGTCCATTGTCTTTGGCAGTCAAGCCAGCGATCGGCGACCCAGTCGCACGGTCCGTGCTACCAGTCGGATGGCTGTTGTAGGTGCCGTTATTTCGTGTATCAGTCATCTCCTCATCGCTTTTTTCGCTCTTTGGCCCACCGACCATCTTCTCCCCAGTTTCGTTCTCAAGACCCTTGGATTTCCGTCCATACGAGATGGCCAGTACAGCAACATAGAGCAAGAACATGACGCCCGCGATGACTCCATATGCAATCTCGCCCTTGACCGTATTATCAGAGAGCTGCAGTCCCAGTCCACCATTGATGACAGCCAGTATAAGCAACGCTCGACCATACCAAATGTGGCCGGTGATCCAGAATGTACGTCTATGCTCCTTGACGTAGATCACATGGTGCACGTAGCCCAGCACTGGCTGGATTATCAGTAGCCCTATCACAATGGTGCCGATGATCGGGTGACCGTTGCCAGCTTTCCACTGCCCACTGACAGTCGCCATCCAAGCTCCAAGTCCGACCGCGGCGAGTGCGACCATGTATGCAAAGACCTGGATCCCAGCGTGGACCCATACGAGACCTTTGAAGGAGGTCAGGCGGATCAGGAAGACCCCTAGCGGCATGAAGAGGACGAAGGCGGCGCCCATAAGAGTAGCATGGGCGATTACCACGCTGTCATAGTTGGAAGGTTTCTGGTCTTGAGCGGAAACCAGTGACGCTGCCTTCCATTAATTGACAAGATTACTTAACGTCCAGGAGGGGATTCGGCGTACCCAGTCCGAGGACTACGGCCAGCTGTGAAAACTGCATAGCTCTAAGACGTTTTTGGCTTATAATTTAGGAGAAGCTAATGTCAACGGAAGCTCTTCTAACGCGTCGTCCAAAGAAAAGCTGAGTATCAATCAATGAAGAAAGTAAAGCAACGCAAACATATATGGGGTGTAAGCTGGGGAAAGAGCAATGGATGACCGGAGAACAGCGCAATTACCACACCACTGGGATAGGGACTCTCAGACGCGCCAATGCATGTTGTTTGATGTGTCCCCCGAGAACGTGCATGCCCAATCAGGAATGCTGACTTGTCCGCATGCAGCCATTTTGGGCTCGCTGCGCCAACCTGTGCAAGTACCCTTGCGGTTGCGGCAGCTTGGCGAACTTGCTCAATGACGCTTTGCCTATCGTTTGATCTGGTCGGAGAGCTCAACGTGCTATCGCACAAATGTCGGATGGTTTGCATTATGTGTCGAATTTGTTTGTACACACCCACTGGATCCGATCTCACTCGACTAGCCCCAATAGTCGTCCTGCTACTGGGTCCCATTCATCGTCCCATCTTCTCCTACCTTCCTGGATAGCACCTTCCTTCAGCGAGCGCAGTCCAGACCCGTTGCTGCCAAACAGATCCATAAGAATGGCCTGTAGTCCTTGAGCGTTGGAGAAGCTCGTCCCGTTCTTTCCATCTTTCACGAGCTCCGGCCAAGCTTCAAAGTCACCGTAGCCAGCTATAGGCAGGCCGGCTCCGAACATGTCGACAACCTTCATGGGCAGATCGACTCCGCTAGTGCTTTGATGCAGGCTAACACCAAGGTCCGCAGCGCTCAACAAACTCGCGTACTCCTCTGTGCTAAGCCAAGCCGTGCGGAAATTGACCATCTCAAGCTTGTCTTGAGCTTTCAGTAGCTGGATCCGATCGAGAAACTGATTTTTGAGCGGTCCTTTGCCCGTGATCACAGCGACAATTTCCGGTAGGTACGGATGCGAAGTCATTGCCAGATCAGAGTACGAAACAAGAGCGTCAAGGAGCACGCCGAAGTCTTCATCCGGCGTCCAGGAGGTAGAGCTGACAAGAAGCTTGGTTTTCCCAAGCTCGATACTTTCGGCGTAGTCAGCAACCTCTGGCAAATTTTTTAAGGAACTCAAACGCTGTTCTGGGCGTAAAGGTCGGAAACTCGACGTCGGACGATCGTGAAGAGTGAATACAGGAGCACTGGTGCGGTAATCACATCTTATCACTCGTGCCATTGCGTCTGTCACGGTTATGTGAGCGGTCGCAAAGCGAGAGCATATCCGCTCGTAGAGACTTGAGAATCGGACGTAGGGATGTTCCCTGCCAATTTTGAGGCCGAGGACTGTGTAACCAAGGTTATGCCAATCGATTACCAAGCCAGTATGGCGTAGAAACGAGATAACGCCGGCAACGGCAAGTGTAGGTACGGAAGGTGGGTTTTGTACGAGTAACCACTTTGCGGGCTTCGTCCGGTATCCAAGTACCATGCACAAGCTCCATGCTTGGATTAAAACCTTCAAAAGTCCGAGAATTATGATAGCCCATCTATTGCCAGTCTGTAGGAAGGAGGGCGGAGATGGTAGAGAGTAGATCTGGATCGAGGGATTCGCCTTGATGTCGGGATGCAGGGTGGTTTTGTCTAGGACACCTATGAGATCGACGAGGCCTCCGTGGCGAGCAATACTCAATGCATGGTACTGCATCCGAGGACTTCTCCCTATATCTCCCAAGACAAGCACCTGTACTCTGATCTTGCTTTTACCATCAGAGTTCCTCACCTTAGCGCCATGCTGGGAGGGCAACAATAGCAGACAGACGGAAATGAGAGTAGAGATGAGCACCAAGAATGGCAGAGAGCTTTCGAGAAATGTCATATAGAAATCTGTCGTAGCAACGACGCGGTTAAGGAAGGTATGAAGTAGGGCATCAACAGCGATGACAGCTTGCTCATGATGATGAAGAAGTCATTTCTACGCCAACCAAAGCAGGGAATCTGCTGTTGACGATCAGAGGAGAAATCTGCAAACCGTCAGTCTGCATGGAGCTAGAAGTAGCTGAGTCCCAACTTAGAAAATTGCTCCGAGGCAGATCATTGTCACGTGCAGCATACTTCCCCTGACCGGAAACGGAAAGCGTATAAGGTACTATAATGTTGCCCAAGACTGACACAAAGCCACCAGCAATACCCACCAGCGTCCGATTGCATGATACCCTGCCTTGTGTCAGAGACTCGAAGGTTACAGATCCAAGACCAATAGAAGTGCGCTGACTTCCGCAATTGAGCCATACCTACCTCACTCATGCATGATACGACTGCCCCTTCAAGCTGCCCACTGGAATGGGGAAGGTGCTGATGATGGAGACAAGCTATGCCATACCCGGCGCTGTGCACGGTAATGGACATGTCAAGGGTCACAGCAGGAAGTCAGTGTCAGAGAGGCTCCCTTTGGAACCAACATCTTCAAACAGTGGCCCGCACCTGAATGGTTATCAATATACGAGGGAAGCCAAGCACCACGCGCATAGCCAGTCATTACATGTACAACCACAGAAGGACCCAGAGAAACCAAGAGTAGATCATTCTCGATCGAGATCACACTTACCCCCACCAAGCCTCCCTCCAATGGATACCCCCAGTGTGAGACCCAAAGGCAGAAGGTTCAGTTCAGGACTTCCCACTCATCTGAAGATCGAGCCCACCAACTATGGTTTCCGGTCTTCGAGCAAGCCTGCGTATGCGACCTCGAGCGAGGGCGTTAAGAGGTATGATTTCTCCCCCACGAGGTGAGGGCATGAGGGCCATGCTGATAGACTAGGCGACATTGGTTCACCATTCCTGAGCTCGCAAGCGCGATACTTGTACCTCTCCCTTATAGTCTATTATCCATTGCGAATAGCCTGCATACCGGGTCGAGCTCCTTGAAAAGCGCTCTAGAATCAGGTTCGCTGGGAACGGAAGCTCAGGAGGAGGTCATGCCTACCACATCGATACCACTGGCAGCAATAGGACCCGATTTACTATCTACGTGCGCGGTTACTGCTGGCACATTGTTGCTTGTCGGAGGCACTGCTAGAATACGCGGACTCTTCAGCGGGAGTCCCGAACCCAAGCCAGGTGCAATAGGCCATCGAAGGACTGGAAGCATACAGGCGAAAATTATGACTATAGGCGGTATCCGGAAGATACTGGCGATATCGTTCAGTATCGGCTTGCCGTTCTACACCACCCTAAAACTCGGAGGTGTTGAGACTGGTTTGGTCCTGTTGACCGCACTGGTGACAGATATGATGGGCTCGGGCGACAAGCTGAATCTTGCGAGTACGGGAGGCCTGAAGCGACTGCTGAAGTCCAGGCGGTGGACGATGGCAGCGATCTCTCTCCAAGCCATCTATAATCTAGCCATCCTGAACAGCGGCACAGGGCTGGCTGATAGGTTTTCTGGGCTCGTTGCTCTTTCTCTATGTGTGCTTATTCTGCCGCCGCCGTTTCCTGCACACAGTTCAAAGAAAGACTATATCACGTCCCCAGCCGAACCTCCCCCTTCTTCCGGCACAAGCATTCTCACGACATTGAAGGAAATACCGACGACATCTAGCGCAATACTACCTGATCCAAAGGTGTCTTCTCTGACCCTGAGTCCGAATGACATCGACCTGACACTAGCAGCCGGCACCTTGACCGGGCTGCTCACCATTGTATCATATGTTTTCTCCTCGATACCCAGCGCTAGCGCAGTTTCAATGAACCTCTTAGGTGGGGGGATTTTCACCATAATTACGGCAGCCCTATCGTTGACCATGGCGCAACCGCAGAGTCTACGGGAAAGTCGGGGCATTGGGCTTTTGATTGGATCTCTTACTTCTTGTTCTCTATTACAACTCCTGGGACCTACACCATGGATAATCTCTGCATTTCAGGCCGCTCTTATATTCTTGTTTTCTGCAGCAACGATCAAAGATACCCATTCATCGCGTTCTTCTACGCATCACACACACGGCCACGGTCATGGCCATTCTCATCACGAGCATCCCGATAAGCACTTGGGCCACCATGATGAACCTTCTCGGTTTTCCAAATATGTCCTCGGATCTTCTCAGAAATGGCCTCTACTGCACAGCATTCTAGTAGAAAAAGACTCGAGGAGAATCTTCTACTTCATGATGTAAGTCACTCCAAAGATTTTAATGCGGTGCCGAGCTAACCGTCTACCTTAGACTCAACTTCACCTTCATGCTCGTACAGACTTTCTATGGAATAGCTACTGGATCTTTAGGCTTGCTCAGCGACAGTATACACATGTTCTTCGACTGCCTAGCCCTGATCGTCGGCCTCAGTGCCGCTGTCATGAGCAAGTGGCCTCCGAGCACCAGATTCCCGTATGGGTTTGGAAAGGTGGATACTCTTGCCGGGTTCGCCAACGGCATCTTTCTCATGTACGTCGCTGGTCCAAGATGATTGGTGCGCAAGCTAACGAACCCACAGGCTTATCAGCATTGAGATTGTATACGAAGCCATCGAGAGACTAGCAGAGGGTAGTGAGATGCACAGGCTTGGCGAACTACTGACCGTCAGTGGTCTTGGTCTGATGGTGAATTTGGTTGGTATGACTGCCTTCGGCCACGCTCATCATGGACATGGACACTCTCACGGAGGTGATGACCACAGCCATGACCATGAACACAGTCCCGCTCCTCTCGAGCATTCAGGGCATTCGCACAACGATGACGGCCAGCACGATCATCAACATCACGACAATCATGATCATACCCACCTCCACGATCATCTCCACGCTTGTCCATCGCCATCACCCCATGGGTCCATACCAGCAACACCCTCGAAGCCCGTGCACGCCCACTCGCATGCTCACGGCCATCACCATCATCATCATCATGGTAACGAGAACATGCATGGGATATTCCTCCACATCCTTGCAGATACCATGGGCTCAGTCGCCGTCATCATATCCACTCTCCTCATCTACTTTTACGGCTGGTCGGGCTTCGACCCCATCGCCTCCGTCATCATTGCCGTCCTCATCTTCGCGTCTGCCATCCCGCTTGTCAAATCATCGGCAAGAACGTTGCTACTCACGATCCCCGAGGACACCGAGTTTGATCTCCGAGAGGCATTAGCCGGAGTCAGCGCTCTGAGAGGCGTCGTCGGCTATGCAGTGCCGAAGTTCTGGCTCGACGAAGGGGAGGAAAGACGAGTGCTCGGAGTGATACATGTCTTCGCTGCAAAGAACGCAGACATGGAGGATGTGAAAGAAAGAGCTGTGGCGTTCTTGAAGACAAGAGGGATGAATGTCTTGGTGCAGGTGGAGCGGGAAGGATCCGGGAGGTGTTGGTGCAGAGGTGGATTGAGAGCTGGTTGAAGGTTACAGATCCTTCGGGTCTATTTTCTACGTTATCTTTACCAAAAGGGGCTTCTTTGCCCCGGTAATGCTGTGATATGGACAGGCCAGCGGTCGCTGTATGGACATCCGAGCCTAGCATGCATTACTGATAGGCATTTAGCATCTGGGAGGGGAATTAATCGATGATCGAGATGAAGCAAGCTTTCAGACTTCAGCTACTGTTGTTGCAGTCAACACGAGCTCAGCGTGTCTTCTATGGATTGCGAGTAGAATGACATGCGACAAGATGAAAACTCAAGAGAATTAGGAGTATATTGTAGCAAGTCATCCCGTAGGCATACACGATGGAGCCTTAAATGTAGTGACTCGTAGGCATACCTCCCTCCTCTACAGCCTGAGCCTGAGCCGCCAAACACTCGTGAAAGCCCTCAGTTTACAATTCCGTCTTCTTCGCCGTCGGAACCCCCCCCCATCTTCCATGATTAGCCACATGACCCCATCTTTCTATACGAGCGTCGGACAACCAGACGCATTGGCTCCGAACGTGAGTCGATGCTCAGCAGTCAGCCCATCGTCGGTGACACGCCATCAGACTGTCCCTGGCGAGTTCTCCTGTCTATGTATTGCCTTGAAAATCTCCATTCCACAGGTGGATTTTTGTATTCGGTATCCCCTGAGGCAGCCATCACGTGATACGGGAACTAATCCGCCTAAAGTACTGTACGCTTTCAACCAGTCGGAGTAGCCCACCAATATTGAACCGACTGGTTGAAAGCGAGCAGTACTTTAGGCGGATTAGTTCTCGTATCACGTGATGGCTGCCTCATCACCAGACGAGGGGATATACCAGTACGGCAGGCGTCACATTGAGCACCCCAGGATTGTTTTCAGCGACGGCGCCTTCGGAGTTCGGACGGTCATGGAGGTAAGAAAGGTGATGGACTGGGCCGAGCATTGGGGGAGATTGGGGAGATGGCGACGCACTGTCGATCTGGCTATGGATCAGTTGCTTCATTGATTCTTTGAAGCATTGTCGAGGCCAAGCCAGTTTCACAGTGCATTCACCACGTGACCGATCCGGGGGCTGAGTCGACCGAGCCGCTTCCTTTGACTGCCTCCCTGCTGCCTATTTCTACTTTCTTCTGCATTACTCCTGTTTCTCGGTCCACATCTGCCATTTCCAACTTTCCAAGATCATCGATACCAACTCACACTGCTCTCAAACCCTTATCTTCCACCCGTCAACTTACTTCGTCCACTCCTCAGTCAGCGCAGCATGTCTGCAGTCGTACACCACCTCGTGAGGCGAGGCTTCGAGGCCACGCAGCAGAACTGGCAGGATGTGTCCCCACAAGAAGACCAGCCTGTTGAGCAGATTAGGCGTATCCCCACTTGGGGCGTTGCTGCTTTGTGGGCTACCTTTATGGCCTTCATTTTCCTTCAACTCATGGTAAGTCAGGCTCGAACGACCTCACGATTTGTTCGACTGACTTTCGCGCGATAGATCAAATACACCTACGGCGCCGTGGTAGCTACGCTCACTACCGTTGAAACTCCTACAGCAACAGCCTTTCAAGTCGACGCACCCGAGTCTGACGAGATGGATCTGCTTCTAGACCAGAAGCCATCCGAGAAGGCTGCTCCGGCCGAGCCAGAAGTCTTCCTTATCAAGACCAAGCCCATCACCTCTAGCATCCGCGCTACAATCAAGCATCTCCGTGCTCAAGCCGGTCCGTGGTCTCGATTCCGCGGTCTCTCCCTCGCCATCGTCTACCAACTTTCCTTCGGCTTTTTCATGAATCTTTGCTCCGGCGCCTACGTCTCCCCATCGGCGCGAGCCCTTTTTGCGATCCTCTTCCACACCATCTTGGCCCGCTTTCACATGACCTGGACACACGTTGTCATCAGCAACCCCAGCACCAAGAGATGGTACCAGAGGCTTCCTGACCGCAAGTCTGCCCTCAAGGTCTGGGGTCCTACGGCTATCTGGGCCGCTGCCGAGCAGCTCGCTTTGTACATCCCCGCCGTGATGTTCAACCTTTATGGCCTTCACCGCTATACCGAAGATCCAAATCACTTCCGCACCGTGGATTCTAACGCTCGTGCCAGCGACGTGTCTCAGCTCTTTTTCTGTGGCGCCGTTGGCTTGTTCATTATCTTTGCCATTGTCTTCCCTGCCGAGGTCACCCTCACTCGGGTCCAGGCCTCGATGTTGCCCGAGGAAGACGAGCCTATTGTGCCCTTTGACCGGACCTTTGGTGGCAAAGTCCAGCCAGGTGGATGTGTGAAGATGCTTGACGCATGGAGGACGTTCGATTGGGCTGCGAGAATCCGCCTGGTCACGCTCTACGCCAAGATCCTTGCTATCCAGATTACTACTACGCTCTTCTTTGTTGGTCTCGTCATCGGTGAGCTCAGACTCATTATGGGCGATGATCTCCACAAGGTTACCAAGATGGCTCACGAGAGTCTTCGTATCTAAACATACTGGGTACGAGACGAAGAGTTGAATGGTGCTTTCCGGTAGGACCCATATACATATAGCCAAGGTGCCGATCGGGTTGGTGCTTGTTGGCAGGTTGTCGTTGAAGACTGCCTTCGTCAGCCGAGTCAATTGTCCAGCTCATTGACAGGGGATGCAGACTCCCAGAACCTGGCTGCCAGAGTGCACGGATGCAATACGGTGCGGGCAACGGGCGTACCACTACTGCATTGGTTCACTTCACTGTCCTTTCCGAATAACCTGGCGCTCTGTAATATACGGTCATAGATTATGGAGCAATGCATTTACTTACGAAGTGCGAATCTAGTAGAGTACGTTCCATGTATGGAATGAATCCCTGTAAATCGTCCTCGATGCCTGGATTACCTGATAAGCATCACCCTCTTCGTCGCCTGTACTAATCACGTCCTTTCGCGTATCAAGAACATGCCATGCATTCATCAAGTTTCCCCTTCGGCACTCAACCCACCCCGCGGCGCGCCAATTAATAAACCGTCTACGACATGCCAGCCGTAGATCAATCAAGGGCTGCGGACGATGGCAGCCCCTCTGCCATTTGATATGTTCCACTAGTCCGAGACCATGCCGCGGTTTTAGGGCTTGATACGTCACATGTAAACCAGCCCTCCTGCTTCTTGCTTCTTCGTCTACTTTTCCTCCTACCATTGCTGAGGTACTCTCTTCACAGCAATGTCTTCTTCTTCCTCCTCCTCCTCGACGCCCTCACTCCCCTCCACAGAAGAAGTCAAGCAAGAAGTCGTCGCAGCCACCAAATCCTCGCTCTCCGGCCTGCGCTCCCTGGCAGCAGGCGGTGTCGGCGGGGTATGTGCCGTGCTCGTGGGACACCCCTTCGACCTCGTCAAGGTCCGATTACAGACTTCGGAGAAGGGTGTCTACAATGGCGCAATTGACTGCGTTCGCCGAACCGTTGCGCGGGAAGGCCTTAGACGAGTACGCTGTTGAAGCAACCAGACGACATACATTACTGAATTGCGGACCAGGGCCTTTACGCCGGTGTCTCAGCGCCACTGACAGGCGTGACGCCAATGTGTGAGGACTCTCCGCAACTCTACCGTTCCAAAGCCTCGCTAACCCCTCGCCCAGTCGCCGTGAGCTTCTGGGTAACCCCCCCCTCCATACTCCCTCTTCCCACGGCCCCCCTCCATCCATTCTAAACCCCCCTCCCCTCCCCCCAGGGCTACGACGTCGGCAAAACCCTCGTCCGCTCCTTCTCCCCCCAAACCTCCGCCTCCACCCCCTTCACCATCGCCCAAATCGCCACCGCCGGCTTCTTCTCCGCCATCCCCATGACCCTCATCACCGCCCCCTTCGAGCGCGTCAAAGTCCTCCTCCAGATCCAAGGCCAGAAAACCCTCGCCCCCGGTGAGAAACCCCGCTACGCCGGCGGCGTCGACGTCGTCCGCCAGCTCTACAAGGAGGGCGGCATCCGCAGCGTCTTCCGCGGCTCGGCCATGACGCTCGCGCGCGACGGGCCCGGCTCCGCGGCGTATTTCGCGACTTATGAATACACGAAGCGGAGGATGACGCCGAAGGACGCGGAGGGGAAGCCGCAGGGGGAGCTGAGCTTGAGTGCGATCACGGTGGCGGGGGCTTGTGCGGGCGTGGCGATGTGGATCCCGGTGTTTCCGGTGGATACGATCAAGAGCAGGTTGCAAAGCGCGGAGGGGAGGCCGACGATTGGGGGAACGGTGAGGGGCTTGTATGCTAATGGGGGGTTGAGGGCGTTCTTCCCGGGGTTTGCGCCGGCGATGGCGAGGGCGGTGCCGGCGAATGCGGCGACGTTTTTGGGGGTCGAATTGGCGCATCAGGCTATGAATAAGATGTTTTAGGAGTGGGTGTGGGGGAGGAGGGAAATGTATATATGATGTATGCAAGCAATTCCCCGAGTCGTGCTCGGGGGGAAGAATCATTGACAGCTCACCCCTGACACCAGAGCAGAGAAACCACACATGCTCATCAGATTCGCATCCACTACCTCCACCATCTCCATCTCACGCCCCTATGGTGCAACGCGCCGCCTGATGAAACCCATCCACCAACATCTCCCCAATCCCGGTATCAGAGAGAAATCACCTTCCCACCACAACCCTCCCTCGAACAAACCATACAACGAGTTTCCTGCTACCCACAGCATCACCCCCAACACATCACACAAAGACAACCAAACCACTCCTCCAACCATCATACCATCCCATACTCGCGCTCCCCATACTCTCAACCCGCCAAGCCCAGGTTGATCGCCCCGTCCACATCGCATAAAGTAAGCTCATTGATCCATCTCGCCCCTCGCAGCCATGCGGAC
>JAABUS010007697.1_pt1 | contig 12202 bp, 10 predicted proteins | sample 5560161 | NCBI WGS metagenome assembly JAABUS01 (sample SAMN10711885, study PRJNA513376) | rock metagenome | isolation source: Antarctica rocks | place: Antarctica: Victoria Land, Trio Nunatak nord | collected 2016-01-04 | reverse complement strand
TGAATCTTGATTTCGATGTCATACTGTTAATACATGTACTTGATAAAGACAACGAGATCGTTTGCTTCATGAGCACTTATTCAAGCATTCAGTTTCGTGCTGATGCTGATCTTGATCATTTCGTGATCGAAGAGCAACGCGTTAGTGTTCTCTTCTTCGATATTTGACGATGCATTCGTGTCTTCTTCTTCTGATGCTGTTCAATTCTGTGATAGAAGTGATTCTCTTTCAGCATTTCGAGTTTCATAGCGAGTCGTGCTCACTAATTCTGATTCTAATTCTGTGCTTTTAATCATTGTGTGAGTAGAAAATTGCTGATTGAAATTCAACTGAAATTTCTGGTTTCAGTTCTAGAACAACACGTTTATGTTCTTCTGTTCTTCTGTTCTGACGACGAGCTCAGTAAAGAGTTAGTCTAGAACAACGCGTTCATGTTCTTCTGTTCTGTTCTAGAAATTTCTTGATTTCTAACAAGTCTTCTGAACTCGATTTTCTGATTTCGATTCTGATTCAAGTTTAAGTGATGTAGCTTGTTTTTTTATATCGTTTACACATCGATAGCAAGATTAATGAGCTTTGAACTAGTGTTATGAGTCTGCATAGAGCAAATCATATGAATGTATTCTAACTAGAAGTTCAAAGCTGAAGAAGAAAGAAGATGCAACACGTCGTGAGTTTTACTCACGAAGACACGCTAGATCGCTAGCGTGTCAACATCAGCTTTATACTAGTCTATGATAGTCTGACATAATCTATGTTAGATTAACTCGAAGTGCATGATTGCAACAATAGCATCATGATTTGCTTTAATCAAATTGATTAAAGTTAAATCTGAACTCTGATTGATTTAGACATGTTTGTAACATTACTTTTCTCTTTGAACATTCATGTTTGCATGAATAGAAAAGAAATAAAAGCAAAAAATTCATCATGTTTTCAATTTAGTGCAACTTATTTGAATATAGCTTGTGAAATTCATTCAGAACTTTCTTCGAGTCATTGAATTCTTCTTTATCGACATAGTATCATTCGTCATCATGATTTATCTTGATTCATTTGATCTTGTATTGTAGTCTTTCTTTATAACGTCTGAAGTTCAATATATTGTCTACTTTTCAGTGCTTTTCATTCTCTTCAATGATCATCAATTTAAAAAGTTCAGAATGTTGTTTCAATAAAGAGTCATTTGATGAAGATTGTAGATACTTTGAGCTGAACACTGAATGTATATGCTTCATGCTTCTAGATAGCTGAAGACGATAGAAGATTTCAACTTTGACTGTGATTGAATAGAGATTGAGCTGCTTGTCTTTCAAATCTTTGCATGATCTAGTGATTTTGATGTTTTCAAAGACTAATCAAACTTGATCATTTACTTCATAAATGACGTCTCGTCTATGCTTGTTTATCTGAGCTTCAATGATCTGCTTGATCTTTTTCAATTGTTGATGATCAAAGATAAGAAGTTCACTCATTTGAATGACAATGTCATCTATCTTTCTAGTCTCAATATGTTGATGAATCATTTTATAATCAGTCGTATTTAAATTGAAACTCATTCAAGAGTAAAAGTCTTTATTGAAGTAGAAAGAGATCATCAAGATAGTCAAGAATGTATTGAAATTATCATTGAATTTCATCATTGAAAGTCATTTAGCTCAGTCATTCTGCATGTAATTGCAGTAGATTTGAAGTTCGCGTTCAACATCTTGATTAGCTTGTTTCAACTGATCATCAATCTCTGAATGATAAACTATTGATAAATTGACTTTGATCTTCAATCATTTACAAAGACTTTGTTACATGATTGATATGAACTGAGAGTCTCTATTTGAAACGATAGAACTGAGTAGATCATGAAGTCAATAAACGTTTCATAGCATGATTCATACTGTTTCTTTGATTGAGATGTCATTGTCTTCTCAATGACAGAGAACATAGTGATGTTCTTTGAAGAGACGACATATGATCATGCAAATGATGTTATAGTTTTTCGATAAAAATAGCTCAGTGATGAAGTTCATAGCTATATCTTGTCAACGCTGCTGAAAGATTGATAGAAGCTGAAGCAAATCATTTGTAAGATGCTTTGCTTCGCTGATAAACATGACAGTTTCAAATGTATTGTTGAATAGTTACTCAATGATCTGATCAATAGTAAAAGCATTAAACTAAATCAATCATTTGTTTAATGTCAGAGTGTAAGATTGATGATTAATCGTGAATTGTTTGAAGCAATTTTGTATGCATTTGTTTTAACATTCATAGTAGACTCTTTTTGAATAAAACGTTGTCAATAATTTGACAGTTCTTTAGCTTCATGTCATAAAGCTTCAGTTCTGTTAGAAATCAATTTAAAGTGAGTCATAAATGTTACAATTCTATTCTTCGTCTAGTCTTTATCTGATTTTATTCTAATCAAGTTTAGCACAGAGCTGAGAAATATACATATAAGAATTGAGTTCTTTTCTGTAAATACTTTTCTTTCTTAGCATTTATCTATTAGTTAAATGACACTTTTATGACTCGCTCTAGATCAATTTCTAACAGTAGATAAATGCTAATCAACTACTCTGCTATCAACATGTAGATGATATGAAATAATCTACTTCTATTCAGAAAATTCGCAAGAAATTCTTTGAATTACTTTTATCAAAATACATCTTCAAATTTACTCAAATTTATCAAATCAATCACTCAACTTTACTACAATCAAATCTATTTTTATCTTTCTTACAATGATACATGACTCTGAATCAGTTGAGTCACAAACAGCTTGTCTGCTTAAAAGCATTGCTAATAAATGAGTTTTTCTTATTTCTGTCGATGCTTCAGCGAGATCTCAGAATGTCGCTATCTCATGAAACATCAACACAAGTCAACAACTTCGTCAATGAGCTATTGATCAGTCAGATGAAATCATCAAGATGCTGATCGAGCTAAGAGATCAATGAGACATGACTTTGAAACTCAACAAGCAATGAATCAATGTTCAAGTTGATCACATCAAGAGACTTGATGAGTTAAAAATCAATCAAATGACAATAAACACTCAAGAAGAGACTATCATCAATTTACAAGAAAAAGTCTTGAGTCTAAAAAAGAAACAGCGTTCAGCGAATCAGTCTCAATCTCATCAGTCTACAAAATCTCTATCTCGTCAATCTATCGAGAATCATACTTGACGTAAGTCATTCACTCTATTCAATAATGATCATCACAAGTTCTTCAAGTTTTCAAACTCATTTATATTCACTGATGAAGATGAATCAACATGAAACAGCTGAAGAGTCAAGATGAATGACAAGCTTCAGACAAATGTTGATCACTTCGATAATGAGAATATCTGTATTATCTATGTGATATCTAGACTAGAAGATGATGCTGCTGAGCATATTTTCGCTTGACATCATCATGATGCTTTGCATTCTTACATTTTGATCTACGAGCTATTTGAGCATCTGAAAGAAATATACGATAATCAGAATAAGAATTGAAAGTGTCGTTGCAAGTACAATGCTCTGAGACAAGCAGAAAAGTCTTTCAATGTTTTTTACTTCAACTTTATGAAGCTATTCAGCTATCTAGAATACGACGATTGCACTCTGATGAACAATCTTCAGAATAAGATCAACAATTGCTTGCAGAATGCTCTATTGATTTGCTTGAAAGATTTTATCATTCTACATCATCTCAAGAGCTTTCTTCAGAGTGTGAATAATAAACAGCGAGTCAATTATCAGCTTTGAAATAAACGTTGCATGATCATCATCAAAGTCATCATTGCATCTGAAAAGCGCGTTACTCTTCTGTCAGCAGTGATGACTTTGATAATTGAATATGTCAAGTCGACTATCTTTTCTACATCTGAGTCAGTCAGATCATCTATCGTTTGCTATATCTGTAAGACTTCAAGTCACTTGTCAAAGAACTGCTCTCAGAACAAGATTAATACTTCTGCTTCTTGAGCTTTCATCTTTCATCTACATGAAATCATCATTTTGAAACATAAAGAGAATGAGAAAATATCTTCTTTCAAAGATAACGAGGCAAAAAACTAGAGACTTTCATCAAAGATGTGATGAAAGATGTGTTAATTTCTTCAACGACAAGCATGTCAGATGATTCTTTTGCTTCTGAATCTTTGATTACTGAATATGTACTTTCTAGCAATGAAATTAGTTACTCATTGAAGTCATTGATAGACATCAAAGCTGCTGACTATTCATTCATTGATGAAGTGATCGCGCAGATTGTTTGTGATCAGTTGCAAATTAAATCTCTGACTTTGATCAAAGCGAAGTCAATTCGAGAATTTGACGATCATTATGCTAAGAAACTCATTACTCATGTCATTTATTTGAATCTGACTGTTCAAGATCATACAATTGATACAACTTCTATGTTAATCACTCAATTAGATCAACATTAAATGATTCTTGAAAAAACATGAATGAACAAAATCAATCTAGTAATTGATATGCAAATCAATTTTCTTCGATTTTCGAATTTCATCTCTAATCATAAATCGATTGTTCTATTCACAAGCAACAAGACAATCATGAAGCAGAAGAGTTTGACTTCTACTCATATACTGAAGAGATCTTTCACTACATCTCAACTCAGTCTGAAATCATTCTCTTTCAGTCAGTTCAATGAGAAGTCAGTTAAACTAATTGAACAGTTAAAATCGTGCAACGCGACTTTAACTAACGTCAAAAATTCTAAATCAACGTTCAGTCTGAATTCATTCTCTTTCAGTTCAATGAACATAGCAATGATAGAGACAGCAACATATAAAATGTTAGTCAAATGATCAGACATCAAGATCTTTGCTGTTATCATCTTGAAAATCGATCGACTCATAACTACAGTTGAAAACAAGTCTGAAGAAGTGAATCTGCATGAGCTTTTTCACGCTGAAGCTCTTGAGCAAGTCAAGATCAAGCTTCTCTCTGAATATCACGACTATCTAAATGTCTTCGATCGAGCAATGATCAATCAGCTATCATTGCATCATTTCTATGATCACAAAATTGAGTTGATCGATGAAGAAACATCTTCGCGAAGCAAACTATATCAGATGTTTGATCACAAGCTTCAGAAGATAAAGAAATATCTGATTGAACATCTGAACAAAGAGTTCATTTTCTTCAGCTTCACATCATACGTCTCGCTCATTTTGTTCATTGAAAAGAAAGACGAAAGTTTGCGTTTCTGCGTTGATTACAGAAAGCTCAATGCTTTGATTAAATGAGATTGCTACTCTTTGTCATTGATAGACGAGACTTTCACTTGTATACAAGAAAGCAAGTATCTAACTCGATTAAACATCATTGTCACGTTCAACAAGCTACACATGCACTCAGATAGCAAAGATTTGACTATCTTTATTATCTTTTTCAACTCATACAAATATCATGTAATGCTCTTTGAATTAATCAACGAATCGACATTCTATCAACACTATATGAACAACGTATTGTTCAAATATCTACATCAGTTTTGTCAGATCTATCTAGATGACATTATCATCTACAGCAAGATCTTGAAGAAACACAAGCGACATGTACAATTGATCTTGAATAAACTACAAGAAGCTGATCTACAGATAAACATTAATAAATGCAAGTTTCATGTTCAGAAAATCATCTTTTTAGAACTTTTGATGTCAATCGAGAGACTTAAGATGAATTCACAAAAGATGCAAGCAGTCGTTGATTGATCTACATTCAATAATCTCACTCAGATACAGTTCTTCATTAACTTCTGCAATTTCTATTGATGCTTCATCAAGAACTTTTCGAAGATTGTTCATTCAATGATTCAACTCACTCAAAAGAAGATCATATTTGAATGAAATGAAGTCTGTCAAACTGCATTCAATCACATGAAGAGATGTATGACTGAAACTTCTATACTTCGTCACTTTGATCAGACTTGCGATTTCATTCTTGAAATTGACTCATTTAACTACGTCAACGATGAAGTTCTGTCTCAATATGATGATGAAGATGTTTTACATTCAATTGTCTTTTATAGCAAGAACATGTCTTCTGCTAAATGCAACTACGAGATATACAATAAAGAACTGCTGATCATAATTCAAGCTTTTAAACACTGATGATTCAAACTGAAGCTGATCAACATTTCTATCAAGATGTTCATTGATCATCAAGCGCTCATCTCATTGATGAAAGACAAGAAGTTGAGTGAACAACAGATGTGTTGAGTTCAGAAGCTAGCTGACTTCAACTTCAAGATAATGTATTGATCTGATAAATAAAACATTAAGATCAATGCATTAACTCGTCAAGCTGACTTCATGTCTAGAGATTTCAACGATGAATGCATTCAATATCAAAAAACTACTATTCTGACATTAAATTGAATGAAGATTGCTGATCTAGAGAAGAATAATGATCAATCAATCTATAAACAGATTCTTGAGATTAATAAGATTGACAAGAATTGTACGCTACTTCGCGAAGTAATAGCAAGAGACAAAGCACAATATAAAGATATCAAATTGAAGAATTGTTGAACTCAGAATGAAATCTTGTATCATGATAGTCAGCTATGAGTCTCGTTCAACGAGCTTTTACAAATGAATCTGATTTGTGAAATATATGATCAATCATCAATGAATTATTCTGAAATTCTTAGAACAGTGAAGATCATAAAGCGAAATTACTATTGATCTTCTATGTGAAAAACGATAGATCAATATATTCAAAACTGCTACATATGTCAACGTTCAAAGACATCAAGAGATAAATCAAACAACTTGCTTCAATCTCTATCTATATCTGAACAGCGATAACAAAACATAGTCATGAACTTCATTATTGATTTATCTGATTCATATGATTACAACGCTATTCTGACTGTCATCTGCAGATTATCAAAAGAAAGACATTATATCTCTTACATCATTGATGATGAAGATATTACAGTCAAAAAGACAGCTGAAATGTTGCTTCAATGAGTATATCAAACTCATGATTTACTCAGCTTCATTGTATTCAATTGAGATTCTCAGTTTATCTTCATTCTTTGAAAGTTTCTTTGCAAACGACTGAGCATTTCTCTTTGATTGTTTATCGTTTATCACTCTCAGATTGATGATCAAAGCGAACGAGTTAATCAGAATGTCGAGCGATATCTTTGTTTCTTCTGTTCATACATGCAGAATGACTGATTCAAGTGACTATTTGTTAGAGATCAGCATAGAGCGAGTCAATATGAATGTCATTTAACTAGAAGATAAATGCTAAGAAAGAAAGATAGCTACAGAAAAGAAGCTGATTACATATATGTGTTTCTCAGTCAATGCTAGACTCAATAAAAACTAGTCAAGATGATGAAGTGAGAATAAATCTGACAAGACTAGAAGACTGAGTCTGACAAGATTAGAATCATGACACTATTCATGATCGAGTTTGTTAACAATAACATCTTGTCTTCAGTCATCTTCTTGACTCTCTTCTTCATGAACAAGAACTTTCATTCTCGTATGAGCTTCGATTCTGACATCATTGAGTATGAAAGCATTCGCGAACGCTTGCAGATTGATCAAGTCAAGAATATATTTGAATAAATGAACAAGACATTGATCTTCACTCGTGAAGCTCTGATCAAAATACGAAAACAAATGATAAATCAAGCTAATAAGCATAGAAAGAAGATCAATTATGAGATTGAATCAAAGATATTTCTGAACAAATGAAACATCATTACAGCAAGATCTTTCAAAAAATTGAATGACAAGATGCTCGACTCATTTCAGATCATTGAGTCTGTTGACTCATTTTATAAGTTGAAACTATCAGAGATTATGTGTATACATGATGTATTTTATTCAGAGCTTCTTTGTTCTGTTGTTGATGATTCTCTGTCTGATCAAAAGAATGAATCTTCGAGATTAATAGTGATAAACGATGAAGATGAATGAAAAATCAATGATATACTGAACTTTCAATGCTATAAAAGACGACTTCAATATTGAGTCAAATGAAAGAACTATGACAACAATCTCAACTGATATAACGCTGACGACGACAAGTTTATGAATGCTCAAGAGATGATTGATGAATTTCATATCAAATATTCAAGAAAAGTGCATTAGAAAACAACATTCATGCAAACATGAATAGTCAAGAAGAAAAAGTAATGTTATGATTCTATTCTTCATCTAGTCTTCATCTGATTTCATTCTAATTAAGTTTAGCACAGAGCTGAGAAATACACATATAAGAATCAAGTTCTTTTCTGTAGATACTTTTCTTTCTTAGCATTTATCTATTAGTTAAATGACACTTCTATGACTCGCTCTAGATTGATTTCTAACAATAGAAATGTCATTTAACTAATAGATAAATGCTAAGAAAGAAAAGTATCTACAGAAAAGAACTTGATTCTTATATGTGTATTTCTCAGCTCTGTGCTAAACTCAATTAGAATGACATCTTACACATATGATGCAGAATTTCAATGATATCATTTCTAGATCAGATTTTCGCTAGACTTGATTAGAATGAAATCAGACGAAGACTAAACGAAGAATAGATGAAAACTAGAATCGTAACATTACTTCTCTTTCTTGACTATTCATGTTTGCATGAATGTTGTTTCTTAGTGCGCTTTTCTTGAATATTTGATATGAAAGTCATCAATCATTTCTTGAGTGTTCATAAATTCATCGTCGTCAGCATTATATCAGTTGAGATCGTTGTCATAGTTCTTTCATTTGACTCGATATTAAAGTCGTCTTTTATAGCGTTGAAAGTTCAGTATATCATTGATTTTTCATTCATCTTCATCGTTTATCACTATTAATTTCGAAGATTCATTCTTTTGATCAGACAGAGAGTCATCAATGACAGAATGAAGAAACTCTGAATGAAATACATCATGTATATGCATAGTCTCTGATAGTTTCAACTTATAAAATGAGTCAACAGACTTAATGATCTGAAATGAGTCAAGCATCTTGTCATTCAATTTTTTGAAAGATCTCGCTGTAATGATGTTTCATTCATTCAAAAACATCTTTGATTTGATCTTGTAATTGATTTTCTTTCTATGCTTATTAGTTTGATTCATCATTTGTTTTCATATTTTGATCAGAGCTTCACAAATGAAGATCAAAGTCTTGTTCATTTGTTCAGATATATTTTTGACTTGATTAATTTGCGAGCGTTCGCGAGTGCTTTCATACTCAATGATGTCAGAGTCGAAGCTCATATGAGAATGAAAGTTCTTGTTCATGAAGAAGAAAATCAAGAAGATGACTGATGACAAGACGTTATTGTTGACAAACTCGATCATGAGTAGTCACTTAAATCAATCATTCTGTATATACAAACAGAAGAATCAAAGATATCGCTTGATGTTCTGATTGACTCGTTCGCTTTCATCATTGATCTGAAAATGATAGATGATGAACAATCAAAGAAAAATGCTCAGTCGTTTGCAAAGAAACTTTCATAGTATAGAGATGAATTGCAAACTTCGATCAGATACTATGAAGCTTGATAAATCATGAGTTCAATATACTCATTGAATCAGCATTTCAGCTGTCTTTTCAGCTGTAATATCTTCATCATCAATGATGCAAGAGATATAATGTCTTTCTTTTGACAATCTGCAGATGACAGTCAGAATAGCGTTGTAATCATATGAATTAGATAAATCAATAATGAAGTTCATTGCTATGTCTTGTCATCGCTGTTCAGATATAAATAAAGATTGAAGCAAGTCATTTGATTTATTTCTTGATGTCTTTGAACGTTGACATACGTAGCAGTTTCAAATATAACGATCTATCGTTTTTTGCATAGAAGATTAATAGTAATTTCGCTTTATGATCTTCACTGTTCTAAGAATTTCAGAATGATCAATCAACGATTGATCATGTATCTCACGAATTAGATTCATTTGTAGAAGCTCGTTGAACGAAATTCATAGCTGACTATCATGATACAAGATTTCATTCTGAGTTCAACAATTCTTCAATTTGATATCTTCATATTGTGTCTCGTCTCTTGCTATTGCTTCGCGAAGTAGCATACAATTCTCGTTGATCTCATTAGTTTCAAGAATCTGTTTATAAATTGATTGATCATTATTCTTCTTTAGATCAGCGATTGTTGAAATCGTGTCTAGATCATTCAATCAAAGAGACTCAGAGCTGATATGTATGTATTGTTCTTTAGAGATAACTATAACAAGACATTAAGAATACAGAAGAGAAAGAGTGCGAGCTCTTCTATAAATAATGACTTGAGGCTGCGCTAGACTCGATACAGATGTGATGTAATATGTCAGATGTGTTTGTTTAAAAGAATGATGAAAGAAATGAATGAAGAAAGTGCTGAACAACGAGAAGAAGTGCTGAGAATGATTCAAAGAGATGCGCTAGATTCAAACTAGACATAGCATCATGACTTGTTTTAATCAAATTGATTAGAATTAGATCTGAACTCTGATTGATTCAGACATGTTCATAACATTATTTCTTTCTTTGAACATTCATGTTTGCATAAATAGAAAAGAAATAAAAGCAAAAAATTCATCGTGTTTTCAATTTAGTGCAACTTATTCGAGTATAGCTTGTGAAATTCATTCAGAACTTTCTTCGAGTCATTGAATTTTTCTTTATCGACATAGTATCATTCATCGTCACGATCTATCTCGATTCATTTGACTTTGTATTGTAGTCTTTCTCTATATTGTCTAGAGTTTAATATATTGTCTACTTTTCAATGCTCTTCATTCTCTTCAATGATCATCAATCTAGAGAGTTCAAAATGTTGTTCTGATAAAGAATTGTTTGATGAAGATCGTAGATACTTTGAGCTGAACACTGAATGTATATACTTCATGCTTCTAGATAGTTGAAGACGATAGAAGATTTCAACTTTGACTGTGATTGAATAGAGATCGAGCTGCTTGTCTTTCAAATCTTCGCATGATTTAGTGATTTTGATGTTTTCGAAGACTAATCAAACTTGATCATTGTTACGAAGCGTGTCAATATTGAATAGAGTCTAATCAATAGACTCTAGAAATTTCGATATGTGAACAAGAAACAACGATGTTTCAAATCGAAATATGCTGAAACATTTCATCTATTCGAGCTCTAGCAAATCGACTACTTCGTCTCTTTGTTCATTCTACTATAGATACAGCTCGAAACTGTCTTCTTTCTTCTGTATTCTTAGTTTTCTAGTTATAGCTATCTCTATTGATCAAACATTCTATTCAGCTACGCATTATCTCGCTGCAGTGTGATTAGATTCTAGGCACGATTTCAACATTAAACTAAGAATTTGTTTATCACACGATATCGATTTCATTATTCATTCAAGCTACTCGACGAACAACAAAACGAGTATAAAGAAATTTGTTTATCTGATGATCGACGACATCGAAAGACAGAACAACATCAGAAAATCAATAAAATCAACAAGAACATATGATCGTTGAATTGCTAGAGAATCTATCGCTCATTCAGTAGCATTGATTCACTCGATTAATAGAATCGACGATAAAGAATCTTCGTGAATTGCTTGAGAATCAACTCATTCTCGTGAAGCAGACGAGTGAAAATAAGCTGTTCAACTTTCTTTCTTTCAAAAAGCTCGTGAATCAGTCGAGTCAAAATAATCTGTGTCATCACATTCGATTCGACTCGATTTGAATTCAGGTCAATTTAGTGAGTCTGCTACAAAGACAAGTCAATAGTTGATCTCTTCAATGAGCTAGTCGATTCTCTTCTAGTGAGTCTGCTTCAATGACATGATCAGAATCGATCTCTTCGATGAGCTAGTCGACTCGTGAGTCTGCTACAAAGACGCTGTCAATGCGATGATCTATCTACTCACATCGCTCTATCTATCAGTGAATCGATCTACCTCGTGTTTCTGTGTCAAATAGTGAGTCTGCTACAATGACAAGTCGAAAGTTGATCTCTTCAATGAGCAAGTCGACTAGTGAGTCTGCTTCAATAACATTCTTCGTCAATGCAATGATCTATCTACTCTCATCGCTCGATCTATCAGTGAATCAATCTATCTCGCGTTCACATGCATCTAGTGAGTCTGCTTCAATGATCATTCTATCTCACATAGTGAGTCTGCTACAATAGACATTTGACGAGTTGATTTGAATCAATAGAAAGATTGATAGAAAGACAGGC
>JAABUS010007694.1_pt1 | contig 12204 bp, 10 predicted proteins | sample 5560161 | NCBI WGS metagenome assembly JAABUS01 (sample SAMN10711885, study PRJNA513376) | rock metagenome | isolation source: Antarctica rocks | place: Antarctica: Victoria Land, Trio Nunatak nord | collected 2016-01-04 | reverse complement strand
TCGTACTGGTCGAGCGTGAGCGATTGGAGCGGGACACCGGGAGCGAGCTCGACGGGCACGGACGCCATCGTAGATCAGGCGGAGTGCTCCGCGATGAGCCGATCGACGACGACGAGGGACGGTCGCCACTCCACGCGCTCGCGCGAGGCCTGCACTGCGTCCATGTCCAGCCGGCCCTGCTTGCGTGCCCGAACCCAGCAGGCGCGCAGCTCGTAGTAGGGCATCGACTCGGCGAGATCGATGAGCGTGCGCGACACCGAGGTCACCGGCAGGCCGTCGATAACGGTCACGTCGTCGGGATGGAGCGCGGGGACGTAGTGGACGACGACGCCCGCAGGGGCCTCCGGCGGGTTGCGCGGGTCGCCCGGGTGCCGGGGGACGGTGACGTGGATCAGGTCGTCGTCGTGCATGGGGGGATGCTCCAGCGCGTCGTCGTCACGGAACAAGACCTGGGTGTGGCAAGAGTGCGCCGGAAGTGCGCAAGCTCTGCGGACGCGTCGTCCGCTCCGCCGCGCGGGCCATGATAAGCAGCGCATGGCCGCCACCGTCCTCGCCCTCTTCGGCCCCACCGGCGTCGGGAAGACCGCCCTCGCGCTCGCGGTCGCCGACCGCCTCCGGGCCCGCGGCGAGCGGCCCGTCGCGGTCTCCGCGGACGCGCTCCAGGTCTACGCGGGCCTGGAGACGCTCACGGGCGTTGCGACCCCGGAGGAGCGCGCGCGCCTGGAGCACCGGCTCGTAGCCTTCGTCCCCGTCACCGAGACCTTCTCCGCCGGGCGGTACGGGCAGCTCGCCCACGCCGAGATCGACTCCCTGCTCGACGAGGGCGCGACGCCCATCGTCGTCGGCGGCACCGGCCTGTACCTTCGCGCGGCGCTCGCCGATCTCGAGCTGCGGCCGGAGCCCTCACCCGGCCTCCGCGAGCGGATCGCCGCGCAGCTGGCCACCGAGGGCGCTGCGGCGCTGCACGCCGGGCTCGTGCAGCGCCACCCGTGGACTGCGGCGAGGGTCCGGCCCAGCGACACCCACCGGCTCGTGCGCACCCTCGAGCTCGAGGCGCTCGGTGCGCTCACGGCGCCGCGGCCGGAGAGCCAGCTGTGGACCAGCGAGACGCGCCATCCGACCCGGCTGGTCGCCTGCGTGATGGAGCGCGCGGCGCTCGACGCCGCGATCGACGCCCGGGTGGAGCGGATGGTCGCCGCCGGCGCCGCTGAGGAGGTCCGCCGCGCCGACGCCGCCGGTGCCTCGCCGACCGCCCGCAAGGCGCTCGGCTTCGAGGACCTCCTGCGCGACGATCCCGAGGCGATGGCCCGCCGGACGCGCCGCTACGCGCGCCGCCAGCTCACCTGGCTGCGCAAGCTCGCAGACGTCGAGATCGTCGATCTCACGGACCGCGCTCCCGCGGACGTCGCCGCCGAGCTCCTCCCGTAGCCTGCGGCCCGGATGCGCTTCGAGAAGTGGCAGGCCCTCGGCAACGACTACGTGATCGTCGAGCGCGGCGGGCTCCCGTTCGCGCTGACCCCGGCGCGCGTCGAGCGCCTCTGCGACCGCCACACCGGCCTCGGGGCCGACGGCATCCTGCAGCTCGAGCCACCCGACGAGCCCGGCTACGTCGCCCGCCTGCGGATCTTCAACCCTGACGGCTCGGAGGCCGAGCTCTCCGGCAACGGCGCGCGCGAGGCGATCCTCTACCTGCGCAACCGCGGCTGGACGGACTCCGACCGCTTTTCGATCCAGACGGTGGCGGGGGAGCTCCGTGCGTCGATCACCGGCCCGACGACGTGCACCGTCGACATGGGCCGGGCCAGGACGCGCTCGGACGCGTTCCCGAGCGGCGACGCGGACGGCGCCGGCGAGGTGGCGGGCTTCCGCTTCCAGCACGTCCACGTCGGCAACCCGCAGTGCGCGATCCGGGTCGAGGACGAGCGGGCGCTCGCGCAGCTCGATCTCCCCGCGCTCGGCCCGGCGATCGAGCGCGCGGAGCTCTTCCCGCAGCGCACGAACGTCTCGTGGTGGTGCGCGCTGGCCCCAGACGTCATCCGCACGCGGATCTTCGAGCGCGGGGTGGGGGAGACGCAGTCCTCCGGAACCGGCGCCACCGGCGCCGCGGTCGCGCACGTGCTGCGCGGCGGCGACTCGCCCGTGACCGTCCGCCTCGACGGTGGTGAGCTGACCGTCGACGTCGACGAGGCGCTCCACGTCGACCTCGCCGGCTGGGCCGTCGCGGTCTACGCCGGCGAGGTCGCTCCCGGCCTGCTCGACGAGCTCGCCGGCTTGTAGCGTCCCGGCCCGCATGAGCTCCGCCGCCGAGAACCCCACCGCCACCGCCGGCCGCCTGGCGCACGGCGTCGCGCTCGTGACCTTGACCGCCGACGACCGCGCGCTCGACGCCTGGTTTCCCGAGCCCGCGCTCGGCCCGCTCCCCGACGACCTTGAGCCGCTCGGACCGGACCTCAATCGCGACGACGCCATCCGCGGGGTCCGCATGGAGGAGCAGGTCGTGCAGATCGACCTCGACGTTCCGCCGGTCTCCGGACCGGACGCCTACCTGCGCCTGCATCTGCTCTCGCACCGTCTCGTCGCGCCCCACGGAGTGAGCCTCGACGGCCTTTGGGGCGTCCTGGTCAACGTCGCGTGGACGTCGCTCGGCCCCGTCGACCCCGCCGCGCTGAACGCTGTGCGGCTGCGTGCCCGCGCCTCCGGGCTCGCGTGCAACGTCACCTCGGTCGACAAGTTCCCGCGGATGACCGACTACGTCGTCCCGGCGGGGGTGCGGATCGCCGACGCCGATCGCGTGCGGCTCGGCGCGCATCTCGCGGCGGGCACGACGGTGATGCACGAGGGCTTTGTGAACTTCAACGCTGGGACGCTCGGTGTCTCGATGGTCGAAGGGCGCATCTCGGCGGGCGTCGTGGTCGGCGACGGCACCGACGTGGGCGGGGGCGCGTCGATCATGGGAACGCTCTCCGGTGGTGGCACGGCGGTCATCGCGCTCGGCGAGCGCTGCCTGCTCGGCGCGAACGCGGGCCTCGGCATCTCGCTCGGGGACGACTGCGTCGTGGAGGCCGGCCTCTACGTCACCGCGGGCACGAAGGTCACAGACCCCGACGGGACGGTCGTCAAGGCGGGCGAGTTCTCCGGCGTGTCGAACCTGCTCTTCCGCCGCAACTCGCAGACGGGCGCCGTGGAGGTCTCACCGCGCGACGGAGGCTCGTGGGGCGGCCTCAACGCGGTGCTGCACGCCAACGACTGAGCCGCTCGGCGGCGGCGCGGCACCGCTCGAGGGTCGGGACCAGGGCGACGCGCACGTAGCCCTCGCCCGCGCGACCGAAGAACGCGCCGGGTGCCACGACGAGCCCTTCCTCGAGCAGGGCGCCCGCGAACGCCTCGCTCCCGCTCCACCCGGGCGGGATCGCCAGCCAGAGGAAGAACGAGGCGTGGCCGCCCGCCAGACGCAGCCCCGCGTCGAGCAATGCCGGCAGCAGCGCCCCGCGCTTGGCGCGGTAGACCTCGCGGACGGCCTCGACGTGCGCCTCGTCGCTCCACGCCGCGACCGCCGCGCGCTGCACGAACGTCTGCGGAGCGACGCCGACGTTGGGACGGAACCGCTTCAGAGCCGCGACCAGGTGCGCGTCGCCGGCGACGAACCCCGAGCGGTAGCCCGGCATCGACGAGCGCTTTGAAAGCGTGTGGAGCGCCAGGACATTCGCGCGGTCCGGCGCCTGGAGCGCGCTCGCGGGCGGGGAGCCCTCGAACCACAGCTCCGAGTACGCCTCGTCGCTGGCGAGCACGACGTCATGCTCCTGGGCGAGCGCCGCGGCGCGCGCGTAGAAGTCGCGCGGCGCGGTGGCGGCCGTCGGGTTGTTCGGGTAGTTCAGCCAGAGGAGTGCGAGGTCCCCCCACGGCACCGCCTCGAGGTCCGGGAGGAAGTCACGGTCGGCCCGGAGCGGCAGCTCGACGACCTCGCGGTGGGCGAAAAGCGCGCCGCGCTCGGCCACCGGATAGCCGGGCACGGTGACCGCGACCTTGCCCGGCCCGACGACTTGCACCAGGGAGAAGATCGCCTCCTTGGAGCCCAGGGTCGGGACGACCTCACGGTCCGGATCCAGCGCGACGCCGAACCGGCGCCCGACCCAAGCGGCCGCGGCCTCGCGCAGCTCGGGCAGGCCCTCGGCCAGCGGGTAGGCCGACATGGGCTCGATCGCGTCGGCGAGCGCGCGGCGGATGAACGCGGGGGTCTCCTCGCGCGGCTCCCCGATGCCGAAGTCGATCACGTCGGCGCCCTCGGCCTCGAGGCGCCGCCGCGCGTCGGTGAGCCGAAGGAACGGGTAGGTCCTCAGCCCCGTCAGGATCGGGTTCAGCGCGAGCAGAGGAAGCGCTCCAGCGTCCGGGCGCTCCGGAGGAGCGCGTCGACCCGTACGAGCTCGTCCCGGCGGTGCGCGTAGGCGGGGTCGCCCGGTCCGAAGTTCACCGCGGGCACGCCGGCGAGCGCGAACTCGGCCACGGGCGTCCACGCCTGCTTGGGCGCGACGGACAGGCCGCCGGCGGCGATCAGCTCCTGCACGAGCGGGTCGCCGACGCTCACCGCGCCACTCGGGGCGTTGGAGTGGATCTCCAGCGTGGCGTTCGGGTGCGCGCAGAGCGCGTGGATGCGCTCCTCGGCGTCGGCGGCGGAGCGGCCGGGCGCGTAGCGGTAGTTGACGTGGCAGCGGACCTCGTCGGGGATGACGTTCTCGGCGATCCCGCCGGTCACCTTCGTCACCGAGGCGACCTCCGCGAACTCCAGGCCGTCGAAGGTCACGCGGTCGACCGGGACCGCGTGGAGCGCGGTGATCCCTGCGGCCGCGTGCGTGATCGCGTTGTCGGCCAGCCACGGCCGGGCCGAGTGGCCGGAGCGGCCCGTGAACGCCCACGTCGCGTTGACGTTGCCGAGGCAGCCGCCCTGGAGCGCGTTGTCGGTCGGCTCCATCACCACCGCGAGGTCGGCGGATCGCAGGAGTGCGTCGCGCTCCAGCAACGGCGTGAGGGCGGACTCCGCGATCCCGAGCTCCTCGCGCCCGAAGAAGACCGCGGCGACGCGGACGCCGGCGTCGCGGAGCAGGAGCGCCAGCTCGATCTTCACCGCGAGCGCGGCCTTCATGTCGGTCGCGCCGAGCCCGTGGACGGCCTCGGCGTCGCGGCGGCCCGGGCGATTGCCCTGCGTCGGGACCGTGTCGAAGTGGCCGGCCAGGACGACGAGCGGACCGTCCGCGGCGCCGAACTCCGCGACCACGCACGTGTCGCCCGCGTCGCGCACGGCGACGCCGCCGTCGGCCAGCACGCCGAGCACGTGCGCCGCGAGCGCCGCCTCGTTGCGAGACTCGCTCGCCACGTCGACCAGCTCGAGCGTTCGCGCTGCGAGGCGCTCGGCGAGCTCTGCGTCGTAGGCGACCGCGAGCACGCGCCCGACCCTAGCGCGGCACAGGGCCGGCGGGCCGTGGCGGCCGACGGTGCACCCGCCCGCGGGCGCTCGTCGCAGCTCGGCGACGTTCCCCTCGCCGGGGACCGGGCGTCGTCAACCTGCGTCCCCCTCGCGGGCGCTGATGATGCGGGCGTAACGCGCGATGACGTTCGGGGCGACGTTTACCAGCTCCCCCGACCGCCCGCCGTCGGCCAGCAGCTCCGCGATCTCGTACAGCCGCGAGCCCTCGCGCCAGACCTCGCCCGACATCGCCCACAGGGGGGAGTCGACCGTGCTGGCGAGCCATCCGGGCTGCCCGGAACGCCGGAGCCGCGACTCGGCCCGCGTCACGTCGCTGCGGCTGCGCAGCGTGTAGAACGGCGACCACCCGTCCCACCCGCCGGCCGTGAACGGGAGCGCCACGACGTCGTCGCGCACCGTTGCTCGCGGGATCCCGAAGCTCGCCTTCGTCCACAGGTAGGACAGCCCGCAGTCGCGAACCGCCGTGACGACGCGCTCGTCGAGGGCGCCCGGTCGCATCTCGTCGAACGGGCGGCGCTCCTCGAGCACGCTGTCGAGCCCCGTCGCGCGCACGGCCCGCCCGGCGAGGCCGCGCGCGTCGAGGCGCGCGCGCGGCGGTGGCGCGGCGGCTGTCGGCACGTGGGCACCGACGGCCTGGGCGGCGCCCGCGCCCCGAGGCGTGAAGCGCACGACGGGCCGGCCCTCGCGCAGCCCCACCGGCCGCGACCGCCGCGAGACGAGCGCCGTGTCGAGCAGCGGCCACCAGCCGCGCGGCCGGAGGCCCTCGGGCAACAGCGCGGCGAGCGCCGGGACGGCGTCGGCCAGGTGCGTGTGCAGGGCTCCGTCGGGCAGGCGGCTCTCGATCGCCACCCCGCGGCCCGTGCTGCCGACGAGCGGCTCGAGCAGCCCCAGCACGCCGCCGCGCTCGGGCGGGACCGCAAGCAGCTCGAGCGCGGAACCGGCACCGTGGGTGATCGTGTCGACGGTCAGCACCAGCCCTGCCCGCAGCCCGGTCTGCGCCACGAGGTCGATCAGCCTCGGGAGCCCGTCGGCCTCGCGCACCATGCCCGACCACAGCAGCGCGGTGCACAGCACCCGCCCCTCGTCGGCCCAGCGCTCGAGCTGTCCGTCGTCGGGCTCGAGGTCGGCGAGCGCGCACGGCGGCGATGGCACCGGCGGGGGGACGCGGTGGGCGCTGTCGAAGGGCGGTGCGGGGTCGATCACCTGCAGCCCGTGGCCGAGCTCCGCGAGCACGAGGAAGTCGCGGTCGTCGTACTGGCGGCCGTAGACCGGCTCACGAGCGCTGCGGACGATGTCGTGCGCGGAGCGCAGGACGTCGACCTGCGGGCGGCCGTGCAGCGCGAGCAACCGTAGTCGCCGTGCGCGCGGCAACCCGGCGGCCACGAGGTCGGGATCGCCGAGCAGGACCCCGCGCCCCCACGCCTGATGGCGCTGGGCCCACCGCGTGGTGACGGTCGCATAGGTGTCGCCCGCCGTGACGGGTCCGTCGGCGGCCTCCAAGCCGCCGGGGAAGGCGGCGGCCCGAGCCCCGTCGACGCCGAAGCCGCACATCCGATGCGCGCCGAGCGCCTCGAGGCGCCCGCGCAGCCCGTCGTCGGCGCACGCGTCGACACCGACGGCGGGCGGCCCGTCGAGCAGCTCGACGCACGCGTAGGGCGCCAGCTCCAGGCCGAGCGGGCCCTGCGGTGCGGCGTCGAGCACGCGCACGAGCGCCGGAACGGGCTCCCCGAGCCGCTCGAACGCCGCGGCCTGCAGCTCCGCGGGATCGTCCGTCCGGGCGAGCACCTCGGCTCCGCCGGCGCCGAGCGCGGGCCACAGCACGGAGCCGGCATGCCCGAGCACGGCGACGTCGTACGCCGCGACGAGCCACAGCAGCCGCTCGACGTGGCCGCCGCCGGCCACGAGGCTCCCGGCGCTCGCACCGGGTGGCGCGAGCGCCGGGTCGCCCCCTCCGAAGTGGCGGCCGAGGCGCAGGCCGTCGCAGTAGAGGTCGAAGTCCCAGCCGGCACGTCCGGCGAGCGCCGCGAGTGCCGGAGCGATCGCCAGGCGGTGCGGGTCGCGCGCGTCGACGAGGAACAGCAGCAGCCGCGGCCTGCCGCTCAAGCCTCCGCCCGCCGGGTGACCCAGAGCTGCCACTTCGGCGTCCACGCCGGGCCGAAGTCCTCGCGATCCTCGAGCACGAGCCCGCTTGCCGCGATCGCCGCCTGCACCTCGCCCGCGCGCTGGTGACGGACCGTCGGCGCCCACTCGGGCAGGACGCCGCCGCCGCGCAGCGTGCGCAGGAGTCGCCGGGGCCGCCAGTTGACGTAGCCGGGATAGGCGAGCACCCACCACGGCACGGCGTTCGTGCTGTCGAAGAGCACCCGTCCGCCGGGGCGCACGACGCGCGCGAGCTCGCGCACGGCCGCGTCGAGATCTGGGAGGTGAACGACCAGGTCGAGCGCGAGGAGGGCGTCGAAGCTCGCATCGTCGAACGGCAGGCTCCGCGCATCGGCCTGCACGAGGCGCACCGAGGGCGGGCAGCGCCGGCCGGCCTCCTCGAGCATCTCGGCCGAGATGTCGCAGAGGGTCACGGCGTGGCGCTCGGCGAGCGGGGCGGCGAGCCGTCCCGGCCCGCCGCCGGCGTCGAGGACGGCCAGCGACGGTTCGTCCGCGAAGCGCGTGAGGACCGCTCGGCGCTTGGCCTCGTAGAGGCGGTTGAAGGGATCGCGCCGGTCCTCGGGGCGGAAGTAGCGGCGGTAGCCGCCGCCGTAGATCGAGGTGCTGATGCCCCGGGCCTCGGCGACGACCTGCTCGTACAGCGCACCGAGCTCGTCGGCCACGGCGCCGGGTGCGAACGCCTCGGCGCGGCGCAGTGCCCGCTCGCTCGCGGTCGCCAGTCCGTCCGCATCACCGAGCCGCTGCAGCAGCGCGGCTTCGAGCGCCTGCGGGTCCTCGGGCGCGACGAGCCAGCCGCCGTCGCCCTCCCGGACGACCTCGGCGAGGCCGCTGCCGCTCGTGGCGATCACCGGGCGGCCGAGGGCGAGCGCCTCGGCGGCCACGAATCCGAATGCCTCCCAGAGCGACGGGAGCACGACGAGCTGCGCGCGGGCGACGACGGCGAGCGCATCCTCGCGGGGCAGGCGCCCGAGCAGGTGCATCCGGCCGGCGGCGAAAGCAGTGCGCTCCAGCAGCTGCGAGCGCACGTCGCCGCCGGCGGCGCCGACGTCGTCGCCGAGCACCACGACGTGCAGGTCGGGGTGCGCGCGCAGCACGGCGGGCAGCGCCTCGGCGAGCACGTGCACGCCTTTGCGGCGTTCGAGGCGCCCCGTGAACAGCACGAAGCGCTCCGGCAGCGCCACCGGTGCCGGCCGGGCGCCGGCCGCGCGCACCGCGTCGGTCTCGACCGGGTTGCGGATGACGGTGATGCGTCCCGGCTGCAACCCCCAGTCGCCGCCGACGCGGTCGGCGATCGCCTGCGAGGGGGCCACGATCGCGGCGCTGGAGCGCGCCTGGTCGGCCTCCAGCCGTCGCAGCAGATCCGCGCGTGGGTCGGGCTCTGCGCCGTTGAGGCGCTCGACGAGGTACGTGGGCGTCGCGAGCCGGGTGACGACCGGGATCGCCGAGCGGCGTGCGAGCCACCAGGCCTCGGCCTCCCACTCCGCCGCCTGCACGACGTCGGGCTCCAGCGCCGCCACCACGTGGGCCGTGCGACGCGCGGTCAGCAGCCGCTCGGGGTAGCGGTGGGGAAGGCTGCGGTGGTCCAGTCGCAGGATGCGCACGCCGTCCTCGCGCAGGTCGGCTGCCTCCCCGCGGGTGACGACCGTGACCTCGTGCCCCGCGCGCGCCAGCGCACGCGATGCGGTGTCCGTGTAGGTGCCGATGCCGCCGCGCGGATCCCCGAGCGGGTGCTCGCGTGAGACGAGCACGACCCGCATCAGGCCACCCCGGTGGGGCGAGCGGACCCGCGGCGCAGCACCGAGCCGAGGCGCTCGCGTGCGAGCGCCAGCTCGTCGGGGGCCAAGGCGCCGGTCGCCGGCAGCGCCGCGGCATAGGCCACGGTTCCGGCCAGCCCGCCGAGCAGGAGCACGGCCAGCGCCCCGTCGACGACGAGCGTGACGATCACGATCGCCCCCGCCATCGGAAGGGTGGCCGCCGCGACGCGCAAGAGGCTGCCGAACGGCAGCGAGAGACCGAACAAGCGCCAGACGATAACCGGCCCGGTGGCGACCGCGAGGATCTGCACCCCGGCGTTGACCAACGCCGCCCCCACGAGTCCGAAGGCCGGGATGAAGGCGAGCCCGAGCCCGACGTTCAACACCGCCCAGCCGACGGTCATCACGAGCAGGAGCCGCTCGCGGTCACCCGCAAACAACAGCGACGAGAAGCTGTAGCCGATCCGGCCCGCCGCAGCGGAGAACAGCAGGATCTGCAGCGCGACCGCCGCCCCGACGAACTCCTCGCCGTAGAGCGTCTCGATCGCCGGCGCGGCCAGCAGCGCGCCCCCGACCGCTACGGGCAGCGTCACGCTCACGGTGATGCGCACGGAGCGCTCGTAGGCGATGGCCATGAACGCGCGGTCGTCGGTCGCGAATGCGCGTGAGAGGCTCGGGAACAACGCCGTGCTCACCGCGGTCGGGACGATCTGCTGCAGCCCCTCGGCCAGCGCGAACGCGATGGAGTAGAAGGCGACTGTTCGCGGCTCCGCGAAGATCCCGAGCAGCACGACCTCCGAGCGCTGCCAGACGACGAGGTCGAGTGCCGACAGGCCGGTGGCCACCGCGCCGTAGGAGAGGATCCGCGAGCGCATGGCCGGGGCGAGCCGGCGCGGCGTGCCGCCCAGCGGCACCCGGCGCAACACCGCCACGTGCAGCACGAGCACGACCGACGCGACCGCGATCTGAACGTAGAAGAGCTCGACGAGGCCGCCGCCCGCGGCGAGCACGGCGGCGCTGCCGGCAAGGAAGAGCAGGCCCTGGGTGAGCGTGAGCGGCAGGAACGGCGCCTGGCGCTGCAACCCTTGAAGCGGCCCGGCGACCACTCGCGTGATCGCGAGCGGCACCGCCACGCAGGCCCCGAGCAGGAAGAGGTCGCGCGCCCGCGGCTCACCGAAGGCGCGGGCCAACGGCCCCGAGGCGGCGGCGAACACCGCGCCGGCGAGCACCGCGCCGACGATGCCGGCGCGCACCGAGAAGCGCGCGATCGACGCGACCTCGTCGCCGTCAACACCCTCGCCGTGGTGCTGGGCGACGAACTTCATCGCAGCGAAGCCGACGCCGGTCGCCGCCAGGGTCACCACGACGACCACGCCCCAGTTGACGAGCGCGTAGAGCCCCGTCTCGTCTGGTCCGAGGAAGCGCGCGACGACGATCCCGGTCACCAACAGGGCCCCGGCCGACGCCACGCCGGTCCCGACGTTGAACGCCGCGTTGCGTGCGATGCGCCCCTGGCGCGTGCTCATCGCGGTGGCCGCAGGTCGGCGGCGCGCGCGAAGCCCGCGACCAGCCCCCGCAGCCAGTGCAGCTGGATGCGCGCGACGCGCAGGCGCCCCCGGGCAAGCGACCGCGCGGCGGTCACGATGTGCCGCCCGGCGTCGCCGACCATGAGCCGCGTGGCCACGACGTCATGGCCGCCACGATGCTTGCGCCACTGCGCGCCCGCGCCGTAGCCGTAGGCGAAATGCACGTCGAGCTCCTCCCGGCCCGAGTGCCACATGTCATGGGTGACGGTGATCGCGTCAGAGCACACCACGCTCCAGCCCGCACGCAGGATGCGATGCAGAATCTCGGTGTCGTCGGCGGAGCGGAAGGCGGCGCCGGCACCGAAGTCCACGTCGAAGTCCCCGACCGCGGCCAGCGCATCGCGGCGCACGGCCATGTTGAAGCCGCTGCCCAGTGCGAACGGGTTGGTCGGCCAGTTGTACACGCCCGGCCTCCCGCCGGGCAGCCGGGCGCCGTGAGGGTCGACGCCGTCACCGCACACCGCCCCCGCGCTCGGCTCGGCGTCGAAGACCGCGACGATGCGGCGCAGCCAGTCCGCGTCGAACACGACGTCGTCGTCGGCGAAGGCGACGATCGGGGCGTCGATGACCGCGAGCCCCTGGTTGCGTCCACGCGAGAGGCCGCGCGTCACCGGGTGCTCATAGCGCACGTCGGTCACGTCCGCCAGCAGTCGCCCGGTGGCGTCGTCGCCGCTCTGATCGACGACCGCGACGACCACGCCGAGGCTCGCCGCCTCGAGGATGCCGGGAAGCGCGCAGCGCGCGAAGACCTCGGCCCGATCACGCGTCACGACGACGAGCGCGATCATCGCCGTCCACGGCTCGGGCGGAACCGCACCCACGGCGCTCAGCTCCGAGTCCGGTGCAGGATCTTCCGCGGCCATGTGAGGGACACGCTAACCGAGCGGGCGGTCGTCGGCGCATCGGCCGTCGCCGCCGGGCATGCTTCTAGACTGGGTGGCTGATGCAGAAGAGCCGCAACGGTCGCCAGGAACCCACGAAGCACGCCTCGCCGCAGAAGCAGGGCCGCGCGAAGCAGCGTGCCTACGTCATCGCCGCGCTGCAGGAGGGCGAGGACCTCTCGGAGATGCGCGAGCTGCTGCGCACCGCGGGCGTCGCGGTCGTCGGGCAGACCGTCCAGCACCGCGAGCTGCCGCACCCGAACACCTACCTCGGCGAGGGCAAGCTCGAAGAGGTCAAGGAGCTCGCGAAGGCCGCCGACGCGAACGTCATCGCCTGCGACGAC
>JAABUS010007692.1_pt1 | contig 12205 bp, 9 predicted proteins | sample 5560161 | NCBI WGS metagenome assembly JAABUS01 (sample SAMN10711885, study PRJNA513376) | rock metagenome | isolation source: Antarctica rocks | place: Antarctica: Victoria Land, Trio Nunatak nord | collected 2016-01-04 | reverse complement strand
GTTCCATGGTTAAATGTGATTTTTTCATTGCAACGCAAAAGTCTGTTTTTTCCTTAATTAAACCTGTTGGTGTATGCCAACAGGTTTATTTATTCAGCTCTTGTTGCATTTCTTAGTTGAACTTACTTTGTTTTTTACCCTGTTGATAAATTTTTCTTTTATTCATTCCATGTTGGCAACAACGCCTCAAGCATTTGGACAGGATTTATCTAAAGTCCCCTGTTCTGTTCAAGTGACCCAACAACCCCTTCACTCCCTATTTGAGGTTATTCAAAACCAGACCGGATATACCTTTCTTTGTGTAGATCAAACAACACTCCTCAACAATAAAATAAGTGTGAAAGTTTTGAAAAGTAACCTTCAAAAGGTTTTAGACAATATTTCTGCTGTGGTAAACGTAGAATTTGTAGCACAAGGAAAACGTATTATCGTTAAACCTTTCTTGGCAAAAAAAAGGTCACAACAAAGGATTATTAAAGGAAGGGTAACTGCATCAGATGATAATTCCGCCTTGCCTGGAGTAAGTATTCTGATTAAAGGCACTACAATTGGCACCGTAACCGATCAAACTGGAGCCTTTTCTCTAAACGCGCCAGAAGGAAAAAATATTTTGGTTGTTAGTTATGTAGGGTTTACTACCCAGGAAGTGGAAATAAGCGGCCAAAACCAGCTGGAAATTAAGCTTTTAGCAAATGAAAAATCTCTTAACGAGGTGGTGGTTGTTGGTTACGGGACGCAAAAGAAATCTGACCTAACCGGATCTATTGGTAGCGTCAAAGGCAGTGAGCTTATGGAACGTCCGGCAATTAATGTAGAGCAATCCCTGGCTGGAAAAATTGCAGGTGTGAATGTGTCAACAAACTCAGGCCGTCCTGGTGGCAGGACATCTATTTCAATCCGTGGATTTAGTTCAATAAACGCATCAAACACCCCTCTCTATGTTGTAGATGGTATTATCTGGACTGATGGGATAACCACTTTAAACCCTAATGATGTAGAGTCAATAGATGTTTTGAAGGATGCTTCTGCAACTGCTATTTATGGTACGCGGGGCTCTAACGGGGTTATCATTGTTACTACCAAAAGAGGGAAAAAAGGGACATCTCGGCTAAGTTACGACAGCTACTATAGTATAAATCAACTTCCACCAACCAGAAAGGCAGATGTGCTTAATTCCACCCAGTGGTTAGACCTGGAAGAACAAGTGTATAAAAATGCTTCTTATTATGACCCTGCCGGCTTTGCTGCGGGAAAATATGTTGACCCTATTATTAAAAGAAAGAATTATCTTGTTGGTAATACGCTTGGCAATAAAGAGCTTTTTAAGTTAGACCAGAACGGCGTCCCCCAGCCCATTTACAATGTAGATTGGAGCAATATGGTATTTAGGACATCGTTAAGCCAGAACCAAAACTTATCGTTTACAGGAGGCGATCAAAAAACAACTTATGGTTTCTTTTTAGGTTATGCCAATGATAATGGAATTGTAAAGGAAAGCTATCAAAAAAGATATAACGTACGCACAGTGATTGACCAGCAAGTAAAGAGCTGGTTAAAAGTAGGCGGTACATTAAGTTATTCTAAAACACAGCAGGCCGGGGTAGACGACAGCAACGGGTCATACAACGTACTTCGGAACGTAATAGAAATGGTTCCATTCATACCATACAAATATGCCGATGGAACTTATGGTTATGCAGGAGACTATGGCGGGCTGGAAAAATTGGACAATCCCTTATCTCAGGTATATGAAAACAAGATAATTTATAACACCAATTCATTTAACGGAAATTCTTATGCGAAGCTGAAACTTCTGGAAGGGCTGGAGCTATCCTCTACATTAGGTGTAAACGTCATAAACAACGTCAATACCTTATCCTCGACTTCCAATCTTCAGGGGGGGTCAAGCGTCAATTCGGCGAGTATTACCAATAATGAATCAAGGTTCTGGCAGTGGTCAAACAGTCTAAACTATAGTAAAAAGATCAATAATGACAATGCTATCAATATCCTTTTAGGAACAGAAAGTCAAAAATATAATTATTTGACCGATGCCGCTGGTGCCAGGTCGTTTCCTGACAACTATTATTCATTTAACAACCTAGGTGCTGGCGCCGTAACAACCGCGCCGAGTTCTTCTACAAACTCCTACCAGTTAGAATCATATTTTGGCCGTATCAATTACAATTTAAAAGAAAAATATTTGCTGACCGTGACTGGGCGTTTTGATGGTTCATCCAGGTTTGGTGCAAATAATAAATTTGCTTTTTTCCCGTCAGCAGCCTTAGGGTGGAGGGTATCACAGGAAGATTTTCTAAAAGACAGCAAAACTATTTCAAACCTAAAATTAAGGCTAAGTTATGGCATCACAGGAAACTCAGAGATTGGCTCTTATAGGTCATTAGCTAATCTAAGCACCAATACTTATGCATTTGGTGGAAGCAGGGCATCTGGGTCGGCTATTGGCACTTTGGCCAATCCAGATTTAAAATGGGAAAAAACAGAACAATATGATATAGGCCTTGAATTAGGATTGTTTAACGACAGGATTAATATAGAGGCAGACGCCTACCTCAAGAAAACAAGCAACTTATTGTTAGATGCCCCTGTCCCGGCAACTAGCGGGTATACTATAGCCACCAGAAATATAGGCAATATGGAAAATCGAGGCCTGGAACTTACTTTAAGCACGATCAATATTAGAAAAAATAATTTTTCATGGTCCACCAATTTCAACTGGTCCATTCTAAGAAACAGAATTACGGCGTTAGGTGTAAATAACGCTGATATTATTTATGGGTTTAAAAACGTGCAGATTCTTCGCGTTGGCCAGTCTGTTGGTTCTTTCTATGGATATATTCGTGACAGTATATGGGGTACGGCGCAAGCAGCGCAGGCAGCAGCATATGGATTGAAACCAGGCGACGTTAAAATTAGGGATTTGAACAACGATGGGGTCATTAATTCTCAAGACCTGACTATTATAGGAAAAGGTATTCCTAATTACTATGGTACACTTTCCAATACCGTTCGGTACAAACAATTTGACCTGATTTTCGAAATCCAGTATTCTCAGGGTAACCAGGTGTTCAGCAATGAAAGAAACTCGGGCGAAGGGCGTTTCGGCACAGCAAATAATTATGCAACAGTGTTGGATTCCTGGACTCCGGCCAATCAAAATGCCATACTTGAACAAGTGCGTCCTACCGGTTATAGCTATTACCTAGACACCCGTAAAGTATCAGACGGGTCTTTCGTCCGTGGTAAAAACCTTTTGATCGGTTATACATTGCCTGCTTTGCTCAGTTCCAAGCTCGGTATCCACAATTTAAGGCTTTATACAGCAGTGCAAAATTTCTTTTTGCTGACCAAGTATTACGGGTACGACCCTGAGGTATCTAATTATGATAGGAATGCTTTTTCCCAGGGGGTAAACTATGCAGACTATCCAAAACCTCGGACTTTGATGTTTGGTGTTAATTTAACTTTATAACGATGACTAATAATTATGACGATGAAAATATTCCATAAACGAATAAAGCCTGCCGTAACTCTTTTATTATTAATGATATGTGCGACAGCTTGTAAAAAGGATTTCCTTACCGAAACAAATTTATCAAATATTACCCAGTCAAACTATTTCACTACAGCGGCACAGGCCCAAGCTTCAGTTACAGGTATTTATCCCGATTTGCAGACTTTTACCAGTGAAGAAGGTTACCTCGGTGAGGCCGCATGGGCTTCAATAGAATTTCCTGTCGGCCATCTGGCCTCAGGAGGGTCAAGTTTATATAACAACGCCTTAATTAAACATACCAACTCGTCACTAGAGCCTGTTTTCAGGACCGTTTGGGTTGGGTTTTATAGCGGAATATCAAATGCCAACCTTGCTATTGCCAGGATTCCAGGTATTACCATGACTGCAACTACTCAGAAAGCTTTATTGGGGCAAGCCTATTTTTTACGGGCCTTATACTACTATTACCTGGTAAGGCTTTACGGCGATATTCCATTAATTACGCTGCCTGTTGATTTTGCAAGTCCTGATCTTAATCCGACCCGTTCTCCCGTCGATAAAGTATATGAACTCATTGTTAATGATTTGAAAATGGCAGAAAATTCGGGATTACCAAATATAGATGTTACAGGAAAGGCTTCTTTAGGCGCTGCAAAATCACTACTGGCAAGCGTTTATTTAACCATGGCAGGAAGCCCTTTAAACAAAGGTGCTGCCTACTATCAGCTTGCTGCAGATAAAGCTAAAGAGGTAATCGATGGAAATTACTATAGTTTATTTAATAATTATGCTTATTTACATGACCGGGCACATAAAAACCAAGGCGAGTTAATTTTTCAGGTCTAGTATCTAACAGGTGTTAAAACGAATCGTATAACGGAATTAATCACTCCTTCCCAGGCGGGAATATCAAAACTGACCAGTGAAATAGGATCTGTTATCCCAACTAATGAGTTCGTTAATACCTACGAAGCCAATGATAAACGTGTGCAGGAGATGCAATTTTATTTTACACAAGCCCTAGCTAAAGGCAGTACAACGAAGATTGTTAAATTCGGTACCTATGCCCTTTACAAATTCTGGCTAAACGAAGCAGCGGGACCAGCAGGGGATCTTAATGACGATGAAAACTGGACTTTATTACGTTATCCGGAAGTATTGTTGACTTATGCAGAAGCGTCGAACGAGGTTAATGGCCCTACCAAAAGTGCTTATGATCAAATTAACCTGATTAGAACCAGGGCTAACCTTCCCCTGCTAGCTGGACTAAGCAAGGATGATTTTCGTGAGGCCATTTGGCGGGAACGATACCATGAACTGGCTTTCGAGAACAAATCTTATTTTGATGTACAGCGTACCCGTAAAGTTTATAATTTAAGCACAGGACATTTTGTCGATGCTTTCACTTACCACAATCAAAGTGGGGCAACATTTAACCAGCAATACCTTTTGTGGCCTATCCCCCAGAGCGAAATTGATGTAAACCCTAACCTTAAACCACAAAACCCAGGGTGGTAATTTTAAATATCTCAAGGGGCCTTTAGGTTAGGCCACTCAGGGTATTACCTCAAATAAACGATAAAAACATGAAGCGATTACTATTTCTCCTTACCCTTGCAGCCTTTATTAACATAACCCGTTCTTATTCACAACAGCCCACTGGCATCCATTTAAGCTGGAATTCTTCAAAAGCACATTCTACTGAAAACACAATGGCGATAACCTGGTTTGGGGATAATCCTAATGAAGGTATTGTAAAGTACGGCCTTGACAAAGGTCTTTCAGCTTCTCAAAATACCACTCCAAAGTATTCAGAAAGCGGTAAAATATACATATATAAGGTAATACTAACCCATCTTATACCCAATAGCATTTATTATTATAAGTGTGGATCAGATAAAGGATGGAGTGCAACCTATCCCTTCAAAACCGCTCCTATTTTAGGTAGCCAGGGTAAATTTACAGTTGGCGTTTGGTGCGATACCCAGGATAATGAATTTAATACAAAATTTGAGAAAACGGATTCGATTGCCCAGCAAATGCTTAAGTACCCGCTTCAATTTACTATTCATGCGGGTGATATTGTAAACAATGGTTCAATAGTACCAAGCTGGTTTCGGCTTTTTAACATTATTCAACCAGTTAATGCAACCCTGCCATTTATGCCGGTGACGGGAAATCATGACGTCGATAATAATGCGCTTGATGCAGGATATCAAAAGCCTTTTCCTATTTTTTATGACCTTTTAAACCTGCCCGGCAACAATACCGATTATTCGTTTAATTATGGGAACGCCCACTTTGTGGCAATAAGCTCTGGGCATGCCAAGGGGGTTGAAGAAGCGCATCAAACTAATTGGCGGTATGATAAGGGTTCACCCGAATACAAATGGCTTGAAAAAGATCTGGCCCAGGCGCATAAAAACAAAAAAATAACATGGATCATTGTTTACATGCACCATCCTGCTTATTCCTTTGGGTGGAGCCATGTCCAAGGCTGGCAGGACCGGATTACGCCCTTATTAGATAAATATAATGTTGATCTTGCCCTCGCGGGTCACCGGCACGTTTATGAACGTCACCACGCAATCCGTGATAACAAGGTACTCCCACAAGATGATCCTCATGCGTACAATAAGGTAAATGGAACAGTCTATGTTACCAATGGAACGGCCGGCGGCTCACCTCAGGGATTAGGTGGAGAAAATATGGCCTCCATAATTTACACATCACATTTAAAAATGTACAATTATGCGATTATGGCTATCGAAGGAAGGAAGATTAATTATGACGTTTACAATCAAAATGGTGAGAAAATAGACTACTTTCAATTAACTAAATAAAATACAAAAAAGAACCAGGGCCTCTGTAAATTAGAAATTGAAAAGTACTTTAAATCACATTGGTTTAAAAGCCCTAATAGTTCGTGACGTCCCCCCACTTATTCAGTAGTAATAAATAGAAAAGGGGCGTTATTTTAATTTTTTGCAGGAACTCTTTAAGCAAGTAATTCTTATTTTAATTTTTTTTACAAAATTAGGTCTTCTTTTTTGCTATGTTTTACTGTATTTAATCACGGTGAAACAAGTGTAAAATGAGATTATCTAAGTTTAATTATCAAATTGTTTTCTCAATATTTAACACAATTAGCAAATTCTTAAATGTAATTTTTTCCGTATCGTTTGCCTGCTTTTCGTTCTAGTCCACTACTAATGAATATTTGGTCTCCTACCCTCATTGAGGGTCTGCCGACCCGGTGTCTTGGTGTTTATCGGGAAAGGTTACTTAACGTAATCATAGTTATAAGACAAAAACGTATATCTACTAAACACGTTACTCCATGTTCTTCAATTCGTTTTCTATTTCTTCAATGCTTGGAAGATTGCTTTTGATACCTTCCGGTAATATCTCTGTAAATTGAAATTCGCTCACGCCAATAGGTTTGTTCATATCCCGCAAGGCATATTCTACAGCTATATTGTTTTTATCCCTGCAAAGTAACATTCCTATAGTAGGCTTATCATCCGCTCGTTTTAGCAAGTCATCGGCCGCTGACAAGTAGAAGTTTAGCTTACCGGCGTACTCCGGCATAAACCTTGTGTTTTTCAGTTCGATCACTACATAACACTTTAACGGGATATTATAAAAGAGCAAATCCAGGTAATAATCTTCCCCAGCTACTTCCAAATGATATTGCTGGCCAATGAAAGCAAAACCTTTGCCTAATTCAAGCAAAAACTTAGTGATATGACTTACCAGTTGATTTTCGATATCCCTTTCTTTCGCTTTTGGTGATACGGTTAAAAAGTCAAAAATGTAAGGATCATTCAAGGTTTGTTGGGCCAGCTCAGATAAAGGTTCGGGAAGTGATTGTTTGAAATTTGTGATCGATTTTCCTTTCCTGCGGTATAAATTAGATTTGATCTGTACACCCAAAGTATCCCGGCTCCAGCTATTTTCCAAAGTTTGCTGTACATAAAACTGAGCTTCCTGCAAATCACTTGATTTGCTTATAATCAGAAGATTATGTCCCCATGGTATTTGGGCAACAAGTTGTTGCCTAAATTGGGCAACGGGCTGTTGCCCAATTGAAATTCCATAAAACTGATAGAATTGACGTGCGTATTTCAGGTTTCTTTCCGACAGCCCAGTCATATCTGGAAATTCCTGTTTCAAGTCCTGACTTAGCTGCCTCAATACGCTATCTCCCCAATTTGCAATTATTTGCTTCTGGGTAATCATTTTTCCCAAATCCCAGTAGAATTCGATTAAAGCACTGTTAACGGCTAATGAGGCCTTAGTTTGACTAGACCTTAATTTTGCTTTAATCTCACTTAGCCAGTTGACATAATCTAAACCGATCAATTCATCCATAGATAAAGTTCAGCTTTTCAGGCAATAATAATGATAAAACTGCAATTCAGCTTTTTTTAGATTACAAAGCACTCAACAACTTTTTGAACTGCAATAAGGACGAATCTTTCTCTAAAGTGTAACCCCTCTTAAAACCGGACTGTTTAAAGGGCGAAATGTCTTAAATTTAAAAATAAATTAGTCCTTTAAATACCTGTTCGAAAGATGGGAGGGTTACATTACGTAGTTCATATTATTAATACTTGCATTTTTTCAATACGGTCAATTCTGAAGTTTCTGATTGCTTTACGTGTCATACAGTAGCCCCTTAAATATGCAACCTGTTTTGTTCCCTCCTCTATATTAACTAACACATAATCTTTTAAAGTTCGGTTACTGATTTTACCAGTCCTGCTTTGATATTTAATTCTTAAATAAGCTTTCGTAGATATTCCTTTACCAACAAAATCAACGTACTGAGAAATAAAATAGTCATCTGGTAGAGCCTCACCATTTTCAAAATCAAAAACGGGCGCTTCAAAAACGTAATAGCTTGGAGCATCCATTAACTCTGTATTACTGGTAATTTCAATATCAGTTATTTTATTGAGTATAAAGTCACATGCTTTAAAAAAGTAAAAGCCATTTAAGATGTATAATTTTTGAGGGAGGATTACTGTTTTTTTGTATTTGTAAAAGCCTTCCTCCTTGATTTTTTCTTGAACCCTTTCCAAAAGCTCATACGGAACAATAGGTATTAGTTCTAAACATTCAATAGGTAGAAGTTTTTCCGATAGTTTGTCGTTTGGATTATACCATTTGCATTTTACCAGCCACTTGGAAATAAAACGTTTTCTTTCTCCTGTTTTTTGATCGAACTCAGGCTCTTTTTTATCAGTTGCCTTAGCTTCGAGCACCTGTATGATTTGCATTACTGGGGAGACGTAGGAGAGCAAAGGGTTTATAATATTTTTGTCTTTGCTCCCATTAAATGGATCGCTTTCTATACTTATTGAACTTTTCTTTTTGCCTCCTTCAATTCTATATGTTTTTAACAGAACAAGGCGGCCATATAAAGCTTTCCTGTTTTTCTCGCTGATATTTTCTTCTGAAATTTCTAAAGAATTAGTATTCTTATTTTGGATGCTGCTATTTTCTAAGGAACTTTCTAAAGAATCATCCAGATAATAGTACTTAACATGTTTTAATAATTTGGATGAGATCCAGGCTTCTTCAAACTGGTGTGATTTACTTGAATACCATAGGCATTTACATTGTGCATTGCCTTTTTTAGAAATTTCTTCGCTTGTTTTTTCGTCATAAAGGTCTTTAAATTCCTTCAATACTTCAATCACAACCATTAATGGTGGTATAAATTGAGGTTCACCAGTGATGACAACGGCGGTTAAACTATCCGTATAGGGATGAGAATTTAAGGCGACAATATCACCTATATTGAAATCAGACATGTTTGTGGTTGCAGGTTAACTTTTTAAATGAAGGATTTAATTTTAATGGTTCGTTAAACTTTGGCATAAGTTTTTGATTTTCAGTAAAATAAGTATAAAAAATGTGTAAATAAATTTGATTAAACCATTGATAATCAGTATCTTAACAGTATTTTCTCACGATCCCGTTAAGCATGGCCACCAAGGGTAACTCTTTATATAACTCACTAATCATCAATACATTATCTAAAATATCGTCAGTCGGTAAATGGAAACAATCGTTTCTTTTAGAGGCCTTTACGCTTTTTTTGAGTATTAAAGGCCGTATCAATTTTCTTCAGCTTGAACGATACGGCAAATGTACAGAACAACGCTATCGCCAGCAATTCGAACAGTCATTTGATTTCTTGTCTTTTAATAAAGAAATGGTCAACGAGCACGGAAGCGGTAATTATATTATGGCCATCGACCCCAGCTTTATCAGCAAGACGGGCAAGAAAACACCGGGCCTTGGCTACTTTTGGTCCGGGCAGGCAGGTCAGGTAAAACGAGGGCTGGAGATTACCGGCATAGCATCTATTGATGTAGATAACCATACCGGGTTTCATTTGGAAGCGGTGCAAACCGTCGTAAAAGAGGACGCGGACAGCACTTTAACCGAAATATACGCAAACATCATCACCAGTCGCAAAGAACAGTTGTTATTTCTTTCCAACATCGTAGTAGCCGATGCCTGGTTTTCTAAAAAACCATTTGCCGATGCCATGATAGCTGGTGGGTTCGTATTCATCAGCCGCCTGCGGGACGATGCCAACCTGAAATACCTGTATTCCGGTGGCCCTACCGGTAAACCGGGCAGGCCTAAAAAACATGACGGAAAAGTAAATGCAAAAAACACCGACAAAAAGTTTTTTGAGCAGGTGCAAACCGGTGATGGAACCATTTTGCATACCGCCATTGTTTATTCAGTATCCCTTGAACGCAATATCAGGATAGTACGCATGCAGATAGGGGATGGAAAAGAAAAAAACACGTATAAACTTTACTTTTCCACAGATACCCAAATGGATGCGGCACTTATCCTGAAATATTATAAAAGCCGTTTCCAAATCGAGTTCCTTTACAGGGATGCAAAGCAACATGCCGGGTTAAACGATTGCCAGGCCAGAAGTGAGGACAAATTGCATTTTCAGTTTAATGCAGCCCTGTCTGCCATCAATATCGCCAAGGTTGTCCATTGGATAAGCATCCCAAAACAACAAAGAAAGGCTTTTTCCATGGCTGATATTAAAACCATGAACCACAACGCTTTACTGATCGAACGCTTTTTTATCAAGTTCGGCATTAACCCTAACTTGACTAAAAATCAAAATCATGTCAAAGAACTTATATACTACGGCACTATTGCCGCTTAATCTTTTAACGAACTATTTTAATTTACAATTAAAACAAATACTATATTTGTTAAGCCTTGCAGTTCATGAAGATAACAGAGAACTAGTTATGGATCAAAAAGTCTTCTTATGAAAAGGAAGATTCACTGTACATGAAGTTGTACAGGTTAAACATTGATATGCTTGTGCTTCATTACACGTGAGATTGTTCCGGTCATTACTTCCACCAAGCGTGGTGAAAGTATTTCCATTAGATAATTTACATGATGATTGATTCCAAGCATACTGTATGTAAATATATGTATTATTAATTTAATCAGGGTTGCCATAATAATTGGTTGTACTTTAGTTAATGATTTATATAATTTATTGAAACAAACGTGTGACTCAAGAATTTGGGTAATGGTCTTACTCCACAAGGAGCGTATGTTTGTTGATAAATCTGCTACACCGTGACTGCAAGGCTTCCTAAAACAACCTCAAAAGAATTAGAATATCCTTGGCTTAAAAACAGAGGATACCTTCACATTACGTCACAACTTAACTTATCTACTGATAGAAACAAGATTTTATCAATGGTGCAGAATGAGAACTATATAGCACGATATGCCTTTTTTCCATTAATCCACTCCATTATTAACGAAAGAAGATATAAAAGGGTAAATCCAGAAAATAATGTAAGAGCACACTCTTATATGTCAGACGAAGGGAGCAAAAAGAAAAATGTTAAAAGTAGGCCTTTACACTATGCAAGCCACTTTGATGCTTTGGTGTTTGGTTACTATGCGGATATTCTTTTAAAAAAATATGAATTCGAACTGTTAAAGCACCCTGGTTTAGCAGATTGTGTAACAGCATATAGAAAAATTCCTTTAGAGGGTAGCGACAAAAATAAGAGCACAATACATTTTGCCCACGATGCTTTCACTGAAATAAAAAGAAGAGCTACTGGTGAATGTGAAGTTTTAAAGTTTGATATTAAAAGTTTTTTCAGCAGAATCAATCATAATTTATTAAAAGAGGCATGGGCTAGCTTACTTGATGAGCTAAAACTACCTGATGACCATTATAATGTTTTTAAAGCAGCTACACGTTTTTCCTACATCATGCGGGACGATTTTAGAATCAGGGAAAAAACAACAGGTAAAAGAGCTGGCTTCAACGAAAAAAGATTGGCGGAAATCAGGAAAAAAGGAAAGATATCCTTTTTTGAATCAGTTGAGGAATTTAGAAACAGCATCAAAGATGGGACCTTAAAGCTTCACCGCTTTCCTTTTAAGGACAGTGAAGGGAAACCTGTAGGTATTCCACAAGGGCTACCAATTAGTGCAGTATTAGCTAATATTTACTTGCTTAAATTTGATTTATTGAATTAGGCGTTTAGCTGATAATCATTTTATAGGTACAAGGTTCCGCATTGACCATTCTGGCAATTAGGTTTTCAAAAATACCCTCTTTCATTTTTTGCCTATTGAACCTATAAGCATATTCAT
>JAABUS010007691.1_pt1 | contig 12207 bp, 5 predicted proteins | sample 5560161 | NCBI WGS metagenome assembly JAABUS01 (sample SAMN10711885, study PRJNA513376) | rock metagenome | isolation source: Antarctica rocks | place: Antarctica: Victoria Land, Trio Nunatak nord | collected 2016-01-04 | reverse complement strand
CTGGGCCGCCAGCAGGCGGAGCACCTGCGGCGTGACGCTCTGGTCGCCGGGGTTGTAGCGGACCTCGGCCACCGTGCGGATGCCGCGCGACGCCGCTTCCGCATTCAGCGCGGCGATGTAGCCGTCGCCGAGGCTGGTGGCGAACCCGATTTGGCCCAGCGTCTTGCGTCCGGCCCGCGCCATATGGTCGGCGAGTTGCGCCGCCGCGACCCGCTCGCCCGGGATTGGCTTGAAGGCCCAGCGGCGGGCGCCCTCCGGCGGCTCGATCACCGCGCTGGACCCGGCCAGGCTGACCGTTGGCACGCCCGCGGCGCCGATGGCATCGAGGATCGCGATGGAGGTCGGCGCGGCGGACGCGCCCAGGATCGCATCGACGTGCTCCTCGTCTATCATCTTGCGGGCCGCGCGCACGGCGGTGGTCGTGTCGGTCGCGTCGTCCAGCACCACCCAGCGCACTGTCTGGCCGGCGATGGCGTCCGGCAGCAGGGCGATGGTGTTCCGCTCCGGGATGCCCAGCCCGGCGCCCGGGCCGGTGAGGGACAGCAGTGCGCCCAGCACCACGTCCGCCCGCGCCGGCGCCGCGGCGAGCCAGGCGATCAGCAGGGGCGCGAGCGTGCGGACCGTTCTCAACCAATCCCTCCGCCCGGTCCGCCCTACCGGGCAGCCAAGCCGGACCAGCGCGCCGCGGGGCCGCCCACCATCCCGCCGACCGATCCGACGGCAGACCGGGCCGCCGACCAAACCGCGTCCCGCACCCGGTCGCCGAACGAAGCCGCGCGCGGCGGCGGACGCAGGCCGCAGATCGTGCCGCTTGCCAGCGTTCCGAAGCCGTCCGGGTCGGCGGAGGCCAGTTGCGCGGGGTCGTACACCTGCATCACCGCCATCATGCCCCCGTCCTCGTGGCTCAGGATATGGCAGTGATAGACGAAGTTGCCGACCTGCTGCGGCGCGAAGAACGGGGCCGTGATGAAGATGCGGCCGCCGTAGGGCGGCAGCGGGAAGGTGTCGTGGTAGGCGTCCACGTTGGTGATCGCCTGGGCGTTCGACGCTTGCGGCTCGTACTGCTCGATCAGGCCGGCCGGATCCTGGAACGCGACAAGCCCCGGCGGCACGCCGGAGTCGGTCTGCTGCGACAAGCGGAACTTGATCTCGTGCAGGTGGACGTTGTGCAGCTCGCCCGTGTAGTTGACGACCTCCCACACCTCCTGCGTGCCGAGGCGCACGCAGATGTGGGGAACGACATCCGGGGTCAGCGCCGCGTTCAAGGGAAAGACCTCCGGCGTGATGGTGTGCTGGGCGTCGAGCGGCACGCCGTTCACGTCCACGACCTCGCTGCCGATGCGGTACGCGCTGCCGTCCGGGTTTTCGTCAAAGGTGATGCGGCGCCGGGTCACCCGACCGGTGGGCAGGGTGATGCAGTTCGGGGGCGCCGCCGCGCTGACCTGGTTGGCGGGGGCGACCGAGGGCGGGGACGCCCCGGCGGGCTGCGCGCTGGCCGAGTTGCCCGATGCGGCGGACGGCCCGGGCGCCGCCGGCTCGGGGCCGGGCGGCATGACGACCTGGGCCAGGTCGATGCGCGGCCAGTGGCTGCCGGCGGCGCCGGTGGTCATGCCGAGGGTGCGCAGCGTCATCTGCCGGCCCTGCGCTCCGCCGGCATTGACGACCAGCACCTCCGCGCGGCTGGCCGGCATCAGCAACAGGCGGGACAGCGGCACGCCCACCTTTAGGCCGCTGCCCTGGGTCACGGCGGTGCCCGCGGCCAGGCCGTCAAGGGCCAGCACGGTCACCGGTTCCGACTGGCCGGTCGCGTTATCCGCCAGCTCAAGCAGGTAAGTCTCGTTGGCGCTGAGGTTGGCGATGCGCCAGATCTGGTTCCGTCCCGGCGTCAGTGTGACGGTGGGACTGGCCTGGCCGTTGACGGTGTGGAGCCACACGGTGTCCTGGCTCGCGTCATACGTGCCGTTCGCGCTGGCGCCGTGATGGCCGCAGTAGCCCGGCCCCGCGAAGTTGCCGGGCATCGGCACGGGCGGGTTGGCGTAGGTCAGGCAGGCGTTCGGGTTGTAGTCGGCGCCGCGCAGCCACTGCGCCCCCTGCCCTGGCGGCGCCTGGTCCGGCACCGCCCCGCGCGGCACGGCGAGCTGGATGTCGCGCAGCCCCATGTAAACCGTGTCGGCGTTGCTCAGCGCCGCGGCGCTGGCCGCGTCGATCCCAGGGGCGGCGAGCAGGTCCGCGCGCAGGTCGCCGACATAGAACATCCCGGCCTGCCCGGCCGTCACGTCGTCGGAGGTCGCTTCGTGCAGGTGGGCGTGGAACCATTGCAGCCCGGACGGGTAGCGCACCGGATCGGGCTGGTTGCCGACCATGTAGCCCGGCAGGGTGGACGGGATGTCGAAGCGGTAGGACACCGTGGTGCCCGGCTGGTCCGCGATGAAGATGTCGTCGCCGAGCGGGACGCACGGACGCGGGCTGGTGATGAGGCCGTGCGTGTGCAGGTTCACGTCGCCACTGTGCGGCGCGTCCGGGCTGAGCTGGTTCACCACGTCAATGCGCAGCGTGTCGCCGGGATACGACTCGAACAGGAACGGGCGGTAGGAGTCGTTGGCGGGTGACGCCGGGTCGGCGGCGTAGCCCGGCAGCGAAACGGTATAAGGGCCGACATCCGGTCGGGGCGTGCTGCGGACCACGAGGCGGCCCGGACTGACCGCGCCGGTCAACGGCGGCACGGACGGGCAGGTGGCGAGCGAGCGGGGCGGGCTTGCCGAGTCCGGCGACGCGTCGGTCGGCAGGCCCACGGCGTAGAGCGGGGTCGGCGGCTGCAGCTCCGCCGCCTCCGCGCCCGGAATGGCGGCGAACAGGGAGCAGGCGAGCGGCGCCGCTATCGCTTGAATATGGAACAATCGCATATGGCTAGTTCCGCTCCGAGGCGCCGCGCAGATTGCGCCTGGCCGTTACTGTCGCTTGAGAGCGTTCAATTCGTCGCCATCAAATGACGGTCCGGGCAGCGATCGGCCTCCCTCCATGGAGAAGGCGAACAGCTTGGCCGGATCGACTGAAAGCGTGGCCCGCTCCGGCGGGGGCGTCCGGTGCAGGCCCACGAGTTCATCACCGGGACAGCCGACCTGCCACCGCGCCCGCCACAGTCCGGCCTCGAACACGCAGTCGCGGCGGATCGCCGGCAACCCGTCGTCCCCGCCGATGCCGACCCCGTCCGGATGGGCAAGGGCCACGCCCGCCATGCCATCGGTGAGGCCAACAGAGGTCGCCGGAACCCGGCATCCGCCGGCCGTCACGACGTACCCGCCATCGGCGCCCTGCACCCGGAGCCGGCCCTCGGCGCCCATGCAGCGGGCGGCGGTTGGGCTTGCCGGGCTGGCGTACATCGCCTGCGGGGCGGCGCACTGCGACAAGGCGCCGTGCTCCAGCACCAGGATGCGGTCGGCCAGGCGCCAAGCATCCAGCCGGTCATGGCTGACGAACAGCGCGGCCCGGTCGTCGCGGCGCAGCATGTCGCGGATCAACGGACGCAGCCGGTCGCGCACCGCCCCGTCCAGGCTGGACAACGGCTCGTCGAGCAGCAGCAGGTCCGACCCCGTCGCGAGGGCGCGCGCCAGGGCGACGCGCTGCTGCTGGCCGCCGGACAGCGTGCCCGGGCGCCGGTCGGCGAGGCCCGCCAGCTCGACCGCCTCCAGCAGCGCCTCCGCCGCAGCACCTGGCCGCGCCGTGCCCGGCGGCAGCGCAACCGCCACGTTCTCCCGCGCCGAAAGGTGCGGCCACAACGCATGTTCCTGGAACACCATGCCCAAGGCCCGCCGCTCCGGCGGCACGAAGCGGCGGGCCGACGCGCCGTCCACATCCATGCCGCGCAGCCGCACGCGCCCGGCCTCCGCCCGTTCCAGCCCGGCGGCGATGCGCAGCAGGGTGGTCTTGCCCGACCCCGAGCCGCCGACCAGCACCGCGATCTCCCCGCGGCGCACCGTCAGGTCGAGGCCGCGCAGCACCGCGCGCCCGGCGTAGGACCGGCGCAGCCCCTCCAGCCGGAGCACGCCGGCCTCGCCGCTCACCGCCCGCGCCCGGCGAGGAGCAGGACGCCGCCGACCACCGCGCCGCACATCAGCATCGCCAGCAGCGCCAAGCGCGCCTCGGCGGCGAAGCGCAGCGACTGCTGGAGCTGCACGAGCGCAACCCCGACCGGCTCGCCCCCGGCGGGCGCCAGCATCTGCGCCAGCGGCAGCTCGAAGACCAGCCGGCAGAACGCGAGCGACCACGCCCAGGCGAGCGGACGCAGCAGCGGCGGCAAGTATATCCACTCGATCCGGTCCGCCAGCCTGATCCCGTGCACCCGCGCAGCGTCGCCGTAGGCGGCGCTCCGGGCGCGGATCGGCGCGCGCATGAACAGCGCCAGCAGCGGCAACTGCGTCGCCGTCTGCCCCAGCAGCAGGGCCAGCGGCGTGCCGGTCAGCGGCAGCGGCGGCCCGTTGAAGGCGATGACCTCGGCCGCGCCGAGCACGATGCCGGGCACCGCCATGTTGGCCATCGGCAGCCAGGCCAGCGCGCCGCGCAGCCGCGAGCCACCCCCCTCCGCGGCCAGCATGCAGGCGAGGCACAGGGCGGTCAGCGAAGCGACGAAGCCGTACAGCAGGGAGGCGAGCAGCGCGTGGAAGGCTCCGTCGGGCAAGCCCCCGGCCTCCGGCGACGCCGCGTCCGCCGCCAGCGCCAGCAGCGGCACACCGCAGCCGAGGCCCAGCAGGAGTGCCGTGGCGCCCCAGCCAAGCCAGGCCTCCCACGGCGACGCCGGCCGCGGCGGCGGCACCCGGCCGCGGTCGAGCAACGGCGGGGCGGACCGGGGAAGCAGGAAGCGGATGCCTGCCGGCAGCAGCGCGATCAGCACCAGCAGGTCGCCGGCCCGCGCCGCCCGCGTCCAGGAGATCGGCCAGTTGGCGAGGCTCGCATACACCTCGCTCACCAGCAGCGGCAAGCGCAGCCGCGCGCCGAGCGTGGCGGCGAGGCCGTAATCCTGCGTCGCCTCCACGAACACGATCAGGAACGCGGCGGCGGCGAACGGCAGGATGGGCCGGGCTGACAGCAGCGCCCGCCGCCCCCGCCCGCGCACGTGCAGCAGCGTGGCCTCCTCAAGACCCGGCCGGCGCGCGGCCCAGCCGGCCCGCGCCACGAGGGTTGCGACCGGCAGCCCTTTCAGCGCCGTGAGGCCGACCAGGCCGGGCCAGCCGAGCAGCACGTCGCGCAGCCAAGCGGCGGAGCGGAGCGCCGTGCTGCCCAGCAGGATCTGCCACCCGGCGGCCACGAGATAGCCGGGCAGCAGGAACAGCAGCAGCAGCGTGGCGGCCAGCGCCCGCCGCCCGCGCCAACTGCGCCGTTCCAGCATCAGGCCGAGCCACAGCGCCGGCACCAGCGCGCACCCGGCGGACAGCGTCGCGAGGCGGATCGTGTTCAGCGCCGCGAGGCCAAGTCCGGGGCCGTCGCCCGGCGGCGGCGCAAAGGCCGGCCCGAGCGCGGGCGCCCACGGCAGCAGCAGGAAGCGCAGCAGCGGATAGGTGACGAACGCCCCGGCCGCCAACGGCAGCAGTGCGGCCATGCGGGCGGCGCTCACGGCGCGATCTCGCGCCGGAACCAGCCGATCTCCGACCCTTGGCGGGCGCCCCACGCCTCGGCGTCGGGATGCACCAAGGCCAGGTCCGCAAGCCTTGGCAAGCCCGGCGGCGCCGGGACGCCAACGACCGGGGGCCAGGCGAAGCCCTCCGCGGTGGACTGGCGCACGAGGCGCTGGCCCTCCGGGGTCAGCAGGAAGCGGATGAAGCGCCCGGCGGCGGCGCGGGCCGCGGGGGTTGCCTGCGCGCTCACGGCGATCACCGCCGGCATCAGCCCGGCCGGGCGCGGCACCGTCACGCGGAACCCCGGGTCGCGCTCGGCAAGCGCGTAGGCGGCCTCGCTGGGCAGCACGCCGAGCGCCATGTCGCCGTTCCTGAGCTGGGCGATCAGCAGCGGGTTGGCCGCGAAGACGCCGAGGCCCCGATCCCTAAGTTTGCGCAGTAGGCTGTGCCCGGCGTCGATGCCGCCCGCCGCCTCCATCATGGCGGACAGCACGGGAAAGGCCGTGCCCGACGCCACCGGGCTGACCAGGCCGACGCCGCCCGCGACCTCTGGCAGCGCCGACCAGGCGGGCGAGGGTTCGGGCGTCGTCCGCCGGGTCACGAACACGCCTGCCAGGATCAGCCCGGTCGGCAAAAAGGCCCCGTCGGGCGGCAGCAGCGGGCGGGCCTCGGCGGTCCAATCGGCTTCGGGCCAATCCGCGTCCGGCCCGTCCGGCGGATGCCGGGCCAGCAGGCCGGCGCGATCAAGGGCGGCCATCGCCGCGTCGCCCACGAACCACGCGACCGTCCAGCGCGGGCGGGCGCCCTCCGCATAGATGCGCGCCTGGAGCGGGCCGCCGCCCATGTTGATGTAGGTGACGTGGAGGCCCGTCTCGGCCTCGAAGGCGGGGATCATCGCGCCGGGCGGCCCCATTGCGGAGTAGATGACCAGTTCGCCGCCCCCGCCCGGCGGCCACAACGCGGCGACGGCGGCAACGACGGCCACTGCCAGCCCGGCCGCGCCGAGCCGCAACCGGGTCAGCCGCACCGGACTCGGCAGCCTCAGAGCGGGATCTCGACCGAGGCGAACACGCTGCGCCCGGGCTGGGTGTAGTAGAGCGGCGTCTGCTTGGCTCCCGCGTACAGGTCGAACGCGATGACCTTGCGGCTGTCGAGCACGTTCGCCAGTTGGAGCCCGAGCTTGGCTGGCGGCAGGCCCGGGCGCTGCACCACGTAGGACAGCGCGGCGTCGAGCTGGTTGAACGGGGTCAGGCCCTGCCGGAGATTGACGTCGCCGTAGCGGGTGCCGACCCACTTGTCGAGCAGCGAAGCGTTGAACCCGTCCTTCGCATAGATGATGCCGCCGGCGGCCGTCGCCTCCGGCGCGTTGGCGATGGGCTGGTGCGTCGCCCGGTTGCGCGCCACGTTGCCGCTGCCGTTGGCATACAGGCTGACGCCGTGGCCGACTGCAAGCGTCGCCTCCCCCTCAATGCCGTAGTAGTCGACCGCGCCCTGGTTGAAGTAGATCGTGTTCACGCCGACGTTGCGGCTCGCGACCATGTTGGAGAAGTCGATGTAATACAGGTCGCCCGACATCGACAGCGCGCGGGTTTGCCAGGTGGTGCCGACCTGGTAGTTGTCCGTTTGCTGCGGATCGACCTTGCTCTTCGACGGGTCGGCGTTCTGGATGTAGTTGAGGTTGGGCGCCTGGAAGCCCTTGGCGTACTGCACGTAGGCCGCCCAGTTGGGATTGATCAGGTAATGCGCCGTCACCGCCGGCAGCGGCGCCCCGTACGCCTTCCGGTCCTTGAGCGGCAGCCCGGTCCCGACGTTGACCCGGGCGTTGAGCGAACGCTGGAAGTAGTCGTACTTGATGCCCGGCGTGATCGTCAGGCCCGGCAGCGGGCGCAGCTCCAATTCAAAGTAGGGCTGCAAGGTGAACAGGTCCTCGTGGTCGAGGTAGCTGAACGCGGCCAGCGAGTTCGGGGCGAGGATGCTGCCGCGGGTCAGGTCGATGTTCGCCTGGCTGTAGCCGTTCGACTGGTTCTCGATCCAGGCGCCGACCTTGACGTCGGCATACCGGCTGGCCCGCTTGACCTGGAACGTGTCGCCGAACGCGCGGTACATGTTGTTCTGCACGGTGCCCGGCACGTCCGTCTTTGAATAGCTGGTGCCGACGGGCGACACGTTGGACACGTCGATCCCGCGCGTGCCTTTCAGGAAGTAGCCATAGGTGTAGAGCTTGCTCTCCACCGACCACGCATCCGAGATCTGCGACTTGATTCCGATGTAGTTGAAGTCCGAATCGCTGTGGTTGAAATTGTACTTGTAGTAGTTCTGCAATTTCGGATCGTTCGAGAAGCCGTAGTTCGTGCCGAAGGCCCTGATCTGCGCCAAGGAGGCGCCGCGGGCGAAGTACTGGTCCGTCGCGTTGTACATGCCTAGGACCGTGAGCGTCGTGTTCGGGCCAAGCGGCGTCACCGCCTTGGCGAACAGGTTGGTGCGCTTGGCGCCGGCGAAGGTGAGCGCGCCGTCGCTCGACGTGTGCTCGCCGTCGAACACCGCGGAGCCGCCGCCGGGCAGCGGCCCGGTGTCGAGCTGCGCCCCATACAGCACCGTGTTGAAGCTGCCGCCCGAGGCGTAGGGCGTGAGCGTAGTCCGCACCGCCGGCGCCTTGCTTTCGAGCGCAATGGTGCCGCCGAACGTCGCGTTGCCGATGGTGGACGCCGTGCCCGGCCCGCGGTCCACCGAAACCTGCCCGAGGTCGCGGTTCATGAAGTAGGACGAGGTGTGGTGGGTGTAGTTGTTGGCGTCGCCGAACGGGATGCCGTCCAGCGTCACGTTGTACTGCCCGTCCGTGAAGCCGCGCACGCTGACCTGGCCCGAGAAGGCGTTGCCGGGGCCGTTCTGCTCGATGGCGAAGACGCTGGGCGACAGGCCGACGATCTGCCCGTAGTCGGACTGCGCAGGGATGTTGTTCTGGATGAACGGGCCGCTGATGACGGAGGTGGGCTGCGTGGCACTCAGCGGCGTGCGGGTCGGCGCTTGGGCGACGGCGTCGTTGGCACGGTCCTCCTCGACGCGCACCTCGCCGATGGGCATGGCCTCCTGCGCCCAGCCCTGCGCCGGGCCGTACAGGAGGCAGACCGCGGCGACGGCCTGCAAGGCGGGCGCGCATGTCTCAATACTGCGCGCGACGCGGATGAATTCGCGTTCTTTGTCTTTAAACATGCCGTGCGTGATATCGGAAAAACATTGGGGCGGTATGATAGTTCCATGACGCCCAGGCTCTCGCCTGCGTGTGTCTGACGCGTTGCAGGCCGACATGCTTCTACTCTGTTATGGCCTCGTTCCTGCGCGACCCGTCATGCCCTCCCAGGCGCTCTCGGCCTTTGCGACCTTCGGTGCTGCGGCATTTGTAGAATTGATCGAGGCGCTAACGGTCGTGCTCGCCGTGGGTGCTGCGCGGGGATGGCGCTCGGCGGCGCCGCAGCGGCGCTTGTCCTCGTCGTCGCCCTCGGGGTGCTGCTGCACCGCCCGGTCAACCGAGCGCCTGAGAGCACGCTGAAACGCCTGGTCGGCGCGTCGCTGGCGGGCCTGGGCACGTTCTGGGTCGGCGAGGGCGCCGGGCTTCGCGGACGCGCAAAAACAACGAGGGGCAGGCTTCTCGCCCGCCCCTCGCGCAGCCATGGCCTGGACGCTTGGGGGCTTATGCCCCCAAGACGCCTACTCCTCCGTCGCGTTCACGGCGACGGTGCCCATCTTCTTGCCCGAACGCTCCCGCGGGTAGGGCTTGCCGTCCATCAGCCCTTCCCACATCACTTCGTTCATCAGGTCGACCGGCACGCGGTCCTCCGCCGAGAAGTCGAAGCCCCGCGTCGCCTTCGCCCAATAGGCCGCGTCATGCCGCGGCATGATGTCCGGGCCTTCCGCATACTTCACCCCGTTATTGGCCAAGGCGAGCGACGTCTGCTTGAGGATCGTCGAGGCGATGGCATTGTAGGTCCAGTTGCCCCGCGAGGTGACGTCGAACACGTCGCTCATCGGCCGCTGGTAGGCGGTGTTCAGGTTGATGTGCGGCGTGCCCAGGATGTCCTCGATGGTGCGCAGCACGCTCACTTGGTTGTAGCGCGTGCTGACCACCGCCCGCTTCTTCACGTAGGCGCCGGCGACGTAGGTGGTCGAGCGGTGCGAATCGACGTGGTCGGGGCCGTCCTGGCAATCGTCCTCGGTCACGATGATCACGGTGTTGTTGGCATACGGGCTGTGCGCCACCGCCTCAAGCAGGCGGCCCACGGCGAGGTCGTTGTCCGCCTCCTGGGTGTCGGGCGTGTTCACCCCGGCGAGCGCGGTCGCGAAGCTGCCGCTGTGGTCGTGGCTCAGGCGGACCGTCTCAAGGTTCGGCAGGTTGTTGTTCGCGATGTAGCCCATGAACTCGCGGTTCCACTCGTTGAACGTCCACTGGTCCGAGACATTCATGTCGAACCCGCGGAAATACACGTCGGTGAACGGCGCCAAGGTCGGGTTGAGGGCTGCGACCTGGACGACGCCGGCCTCGCCCGCGTTCTCGATGGGGGTGCCGTCCGGGTAGGTGGTGGCACCGATGTTGCTCACGAGGAAGCCGTAGTTCCGCACGGTCAGGCCCGCCTGCAGCGCGGCGTCGAAGATGTAGCCGTGCTGGATGCCGAACGGGGCATCGGTGCCCGCCACGTCGGCGATGCCCGGCAGGAGGTTGGCGGTGCCGCCGGGCAGCTTGGCCGAGCCGGTGGTGAACTGGCCCTTGGTGGCCGCGTCACGGCCGGCCGTGGTCGCCACGCCGATCGGCACGCTTCGGTTGTTGCCCTCGGAATCATAAGACAAGCCGCGGTTGACGCCGGCGTAGTTGATCTGCTGCGTCACCTCTTCGGAGTTGGTGATGCTGCCGCGCATGGTCCAGGACCAGCCGTCCATGCTGCCGTCGCCCGGGTCCATGAAGTTGTCGAGCGTCACGAAGTTGTTGGCGATCCGGTGGAAGTTCGGCGTGACGCGCCGGCCGAACTGCGTGAGCGACGGGTCGCCGTTCGCCCCGTTGGTGAGGTCGCCCAGGATCTGGTCGTAGGTGCGGTTCTCCTTCACCACGTAGATCACGTGCTGGATGTTCTTGTGCAGGAAGCCCATCACCGCTGCGTCGTTCGCGTCGGGTGGGACGCTGTACAGGTTGTTCTGCGCCACCTGCGCGGTCAGGTTCGCCAGGTCGGCGCTGCCCGGGACCTGGGCGCTGACCAGGGTCGCGTGCTCCAACTGGAACTGGTACTGGTTCGACGCCTTCGCGCCGGCGGCTGCGGCCTTGTTGCCGCCGGGGTAGGTGATGTTGGTGATGAGGGCGGTGCTGCCCATCAGGTTGCCGGGATTGGGGCCCTGATCGCTCTTGCCGTTGATGACGTACATCCACGTCCCGTCGGCGCTGAGGGTGACGTCCTTCGGCGCGTAGGCGGTCGGGATCAGGCCGGCGACCGCGTTGGCGTTCGGGCCGGAGAGCGGGATCACCGCGACCGAGTTCGAGCCGTTGTTCACCGCGTAGAGTGTCTTCTCATCGGGCGAGAGCGTCACGGCGAAGGTGGCCGCACCCGTGTAGTGCGGGCCGGTCAGGACGCCGGAGGGCGCGCGGGCGTCGATCCGGGCGGTGACCTGGTTGCTCCCCGTGTCGATCACCGCGACCTGGTCGGCGTTGTCCTGCGCCACGTACAGGGCCGATTGCGCCTTGTTGAGGGTCATCCCGCTCGCGTTGCCGTCGAGCTTGATGCGGGTGACCAGGCGGCCGGCCGAAGGCGAGGAGATATCGACCGCCACCACCTCGCGGTCCCGGTAGGAGGACACGTAGGCAATGCCGTTGTCCTTGACCACCACCGCGAGCGGGTACTCGCCGCCGGCCACGCCGTCCGTGCCCTCGTTGCCCGAGAAATACGGGCGCAGGTCGTGCTCGTAGCGGACCTTCTTGCTGGCGGTGTCGATCACGCTGATGGAGTCGTTGAAGTTGTTGGCGACGACCAGCGTCGCGCCGTCGCCGGAGATGCCGAGGCCGCTCGCGTTCGGCTGCACGGCGAGGCCGACGCCGCCGAGGGGTGCGGCCGGCGTGCTGGCCGCGCCGCTGCCGACCGGCGCGACCTTGTGGCCCAAGGCGATCATCGCCGTACGCGACCACGTCCCGCCAGCCTGGGTCCCGCCAGCCTGGGTATAGGCATACACCGCGTCGTCGTTGCCGCCCGTGGCGTAGAGCGTGCTGCCGTCCGGCGACCAGACCAGGCCGATATGGGCGTTCGTCTGCTTGATCGCCTGGATCAGCTTGGGCGAGGCCTTGTTGGCGCCGGCGACGTTGTAGAGGAAGACGTACTGCGTCGAGTTCAGCACATCGGTCTTGCCGGTCTTGTCGTTCAGCGTGTTCTGCCCGGCGCAGATGATCGCGAGCGTCGTGCCGTCCGGGCTGAGCTGCGAGCGCACCGCCTCGCCGGCAACGAAGTTCGGGTAGTCGGTCAAGCCGGGGTTCAGGTCCTGCTGCACCGCGTTGGTCAGCGGCGCGGTCGGCGTGACGAACTGCCCAGTCGGCAGCGGCAGCGTGCCGTTGTTGCCGTCGACCAGCGTG
>JAABUS010007688.1_pt1 | contig 12210 bp, 16 predicted proteins | sample 5560161 | NCBI WGS metagenome assembly JAABUS01 (sample SAMN10711885, study PRJNA513376) | rock metagenome | isolation source: Antarctica rocks | place: Antarctica: Victoria Land, Trio Nunatak nord | collected 2016-01-04 | reverse complement strand
TTCCCTTTCTGTCTAGACTGTTTCTGTTTATCAATCAGTGACCTCAGAATGAATATGTTGTCGGTCGTGCGGAAGTCTTTCCTGAGGCCTGCCTGCCCCTTGGCTTTGACAGCATGCTCCTCAGCCCAAGATGCAATTCTCTGCTCTAGTATCATTGCAAACAGCTTAGCAACCACAGAACCCACTGTGATGCCTCTGTAATTGCCCATATCAAATTTGTCACCAGACTTGTAAACCGCAGTAATCAGCCCAACAGACAGAGGCTCAGGGAAGTGGCTGGCAAGCATGCAATTGAACAGCCACAGCAGGCACTGCTGCACAAGATCACCTCCATCTTTGATCGTGTCTGCAAGGATGCCATCTATGCCAGGACTTTTACTCGACTTTTCATGCTGCTATCACGTGGTCGGTTCAAAGCATGAGGTTCTTCAAGCCAGGTGTCAGAAGTAGATCACGACCTTCAGCGCAGCACTAGTTTTCGAGTCTTTGGGCTTGCTATAGGCAATTGCCGGTGCAGCAACAGGTAAGCGCAGCACCTAGCGCAATCTGCGCAAATTGTGTCATTTCTTGAGTGTGGCTGCATATCTTCTGTCATGTTCAACACGTAAGCCTAAAACAGCTCCAGTGATACGTGAAGGGAAACGCTCAAAGGCAGAAGTAACCATGACTTCAGGAACTTACAGAATGGTAGTTTGCTAGTGTGCATGTAAGTGATACAGTACAGTGTACTTACAGGATGGTGGTTTGCTAGTGTGCACGTAACTGATCCAGTACGGTGTACCGTGCAAAGACAGGGAGAGGTTTATAAGTTCAACATGATGTTTACCATTTGCTGTCTGGAGGTGCTGCACACATCAAAGTTGGCATTCTGGACGCCATGCTAGCTGGCAGACAGGTGGAGAATCTGCTTCAAAGATTGTTAAATAATACTTGGACTGACAATTGCAGGGTTTACATTATTGCAGCATGCACCTTGTTCCTGATTCTAAGCCTGCCGTAAACTCTTTTGCTGTTGACATTAACAGCAAGTTTTGACACTGTTGACTGCTTCCTGGTATGCATACACAAACTGGGAGCGTCTATGCCTGCCACCATTGAAGTTTATGCATGCAGCGAATGCAACACCCTACAGCTTCTGTGGTTGTTTGCTAAGATGCTCATCAACAGAAGGCACTGCACACCACTTCAATCTGCGTTTGCATCCCTTGGCACGTGTTCATAGTACCAAGGCACCCAACATGTGAATTGACATAGAGCAGTTCAGGCCTGCTTAAATCTGCTGGCAATTTTGCACAATGTAACAGGTGTGTTTGGTGCTGCAAACAGGTTTTTCTAAATATCAGTTGAATTTCCAGAGTGTCAATGTGAGGATTACCATTGCATAAGCTGCACCAATAGTTTGTTCACCAAACTTCAATCCTGAACCATCTGCATGGAAAGACGACCAAAACGCAGATGTTTTGTTTGCGCATCTGCTGCGACACCATCCGTATGTGTAAGCGTGACTGGAGCAAGCTTAAGGAGAGGATTTGGCTGCTGCATTGAAGCTGCAGCGCTGACAACAGCTGATGCTGGGCCACATGGAGCTGCTGATACAGGACTTGGTGGTGTTGACACCCCCTGAGCTGTCTGCACCCTGCTAGTGATCCGTGTATCCATCCCAGCACCTGTGGCTATGCTATAAAGCTGCAGGACTTTGTACTTGATAGCTAGCGTGACCCCCAGGTGCTGTTGCTGGCATCCATGTAGCAATGAATGCCTCTCCCGGACTTGCTTGCGCTGCATGGTGAACAATAGTTAAGTCTGCAGCGCCAGGTAGTGACTTATGCGCATCCACTATGCTTGACCGCTGCATTTGTGCAACTGATGAACCGGCCACTGCAGAACTGGGCCTGCCTGGTAGTGCTGACTTTGCAAGCAATGATGCTGGCTCCTGCTGCTGTTCTGCTGCTGCTGACTGTCCAAGACTTGCTTTGACCTGCAGAGTGTCAACAATCACCCTGGGGTCTGGCAAGGCTTAGCTAGCGGCATCAGTCGACATACTGGCTGCACTTGTGTTACTTTGGCTGTCTGATGACATGTCAGAAAGGGTCACAAACTGGCAGCATCTTCAGGAAAATAAGACAGCATTGAGTAGCCCTGGCAGGGCGTGTGTGCGCATAAACATGCTTATGTCTTGAGAACTTGCCAATGCAAAGATGTGCATGCACAGACTGATTGGAGAAATGATGTTTCACAGACAAGCTTGGACAGTACCTTCTGACTTTCAGACCAAGCCTGCAAGGCTGTCACGCACGCTGGCTGATTGCCCTTCATGGCCCATTCTAGAGCTGTGCAGCCCTGCATGTCATTTCCCAGACTACAAGCATGCGCTGAGAGCGCCGCATGCATGATGCCACAGAGCACATCAGGCTTGCATGAGGTGTAGGCTTTGAAGCAAAGCACATGTCCTAAAATTCACGGCAGAGATATAGGGCGTACTACAGCATTGCATGCATGCTGCAAAGTCAGTACAGAATGTGCAGTGGAATGTTGTTCTGATAGGATGCAGTCATTTGATACAGCTGCACAATAGGTAAGCTACTTTTGTAGCGCATCAGGTTCTGGGCCATCCACACAGCTGCCACTCAAAAATAGCACAGTTGCCAGACTACCCATCACACCTCAAGCCCGACCTGTATGCATTTCAACTTCGGGTCTGCTCCACATTGCAGCAGAAGGGTGACCATCTTGTCCTGTCCGTCCTTAGCGGCAAGGTGCAGTGCTGACATACCCTGACAAAACAGAACAGAGCAATGCTTAACTCACATGTTTGAGGGGAAGTTCAGCTTAGATCTGCCATGTGGCACACCATCAAGAGCCAAATGTGCATACATATATCAGGCCCAAGTCACAAAGGCACACTACAGAAGTGGCCTGTCAGTACAAATGTGTGTCCTGTCTGTGCCACAGACATACCTGATTGTTTTGCATATCGATTGGCATGCTTTGAGTCAGCAAGTACTCAGTCACAGTAATCTTGCCTCCTTTGGCCGTCAAGTGCAGTGGAGTCATGCCCTGCAACCACACATGCTTTTGCTTGATGATGGCACAATGTAGCAATGTAGCCTGCATCACTGACAGGGGAAACACACCATTGTACTTTTGCACTGCTTCTTTTGTGTGTGAGGCTGTTGCGCGAGCAATGAGGTACATGTGCATCAAGACAGGCAACTGCAGCAAAGACCTTGCATGCATAGCTACACAGCGCAAGCACTTGTTGTGCATCAAACACCTTGTTACTCGAATGACAGCCTCACACAAGAAAATGAGGCGCGCTGTGTAGCTATGCATGCAAGGTCAAACATCTTGCTTGAGTGGCAACTTTCAGGAAGATGACGAGCTTTGTGTTCCAAAAGTATCTTGGTGAGATGCTATAGCACGCTGTATCGAGAAGCAAGGCATGCCATGTGGAATACCTCCTGTGTCTGTGCAGTGGCATCAGCGCCGTATGCCACCAGCAGCTGGACAACCTTCAAGTGGCCTCCGATTGCAGCCAAATGCAATGCCGTGAAACCCTGTACCCATGTAAGCTTACATGCCAGGCCATGCATCATGTAGGCAAGCATCAATATCACTGTCATGCTTGTGTGTATCTGCCAAGTCAAATTAGATGCCATGCGCTGCCAAAGGTCACTTGCACACAGTGTTGCAAGTATGGAAACAAGCCAGTGGTGGTTCAGAAGGTACAACCATGTTTCAATGTCAGTGCCGCCCTCCGAGCGTGTACACACGTGCATATACTTGATCACTTTTAGTCACTATCAGCTCTGTGTGTACATGCACTGCACACAACAATCACAGCTTGCAGAGCAATTACCACAAGGGTTTTTGCATCAGATGTGGCACCATGAGTGAGCAGCAACCTAGCCACGGGCTCATGCCCTCTATTGGCAGCACGGTGCAATGGTGTGAAACCCTGCAGGCATACCCAGACCTGCTGCTACTTGTGTACACAAAATTGTTGTTGGGAAAGCAATTGAAAAAAAAACCAAGATGTTCAGAGAAACATCGCTGTGCAAGTATTTTCAGTCATTCACAACAACGCAAGGGCTGCTTACATCAGCAGCCTTGACATCTGCCTGCATTCCCTTGGTGAGTGGCTCTTTGCAAACAGCTGCGTTTCCTTCCTTTGCTGCTTGATGGAAAGCCTTGACATCCTGAAAGGATGCTTCCATTATGCACCTTTGGCTTATAACACACAAGCTGAAGGTCATGAGCACGCCGGGGAGAGCTCAGAACGAGTGCAACTGATTGCGTATTGATTGCAGATGTGCAATCAAGCCAGCCTTGGCCCGTTGTGCTCGTCAGCATTGCCCTGCCCTTCCAGGTGTGGAAGCAACACACCTTAGGGTTTGCACCATTGACATCAGCACCAGCATGCAGTAACACTTCCACGATTGCTATGTCTCTGATCAGCAAGTCGCAATGCAGCTGGTTTCTGCATGTACACTCAATCACGCATGCTCGAGCACTTACAGTGTGCTGTTGAGGCCTCGAGAGGTCAGCAGGGGATGGGGTATAGCTTGCATACCTCGTCTGTCCACTGTTGTCCGGTATCATGATTTCTTGTTGCCAGCATCCGCTCTAACGTAGGAAGGTCATTCAAGTGGACAGCGTCCCGCAGGGCTCCAGCTTCGGCGTTTGTCGCCACTGCTTGCATCCGTCACAGATGTTTAGCAAGTCACTAAGCCTCAAACCGTTGACGATACGTTTACTGGCCTCGATGACTGACGTGAAAGGGAACCAGTATGTGCTTAATGCTGCCTGGTGCGTCAGCAACATGAAGTCGGGTGCATCTGGCAGCTGCCAACGGAAGTCCTCAATCAGTCACCATGCTTTGCTTTGTGTGCTTTGATTGATCATGGATCAGCTAGATGCAAGGCACTGTGCTACAACAGAATCAGACGTTTGATTTAAGACACATGTACGCTGCTTACTCCTGCACACTTGTGCATGTGCTCAGTATAAGCCCAAATATGGTTGAAGGTGCTCACAAGGGATAACAAAGTGTGGGCTGTGAGTGACATCAATACCATCAGGCACAGCTCAGACAGCAGCACAATTGGCAGCTCCAGCTTATTGTAACATAGCTGATGCACCATACACAGTGCACTGCACACTTAAGCATGAGATCCAAGGTCCTGCTCACACACAATGTCTCATGATTGCGCTTCAGAGTTGACATCAGACATCAATGTTGTAAGAGATGAGAGCTTCTGCACCAGATAGCCATGTGCTGCCTGCCTGATTCTCAGTGCGTACACAAAGCAGAGATCAACAGGCATGTTTACTACAGAAGACAGCTCATTTCATCTGTGCTGCATGTCACAAACCTGGTCAGAACTTCAATTGTCAGCTCAAGAAAGCTCACAGACGGCTTTTGATCCAGAAATACAGTCACCAGAAGCCACGACTACCACATGAAATTGCACACAGATGATACAAGTGACAAGAGCTACAGAGCCAGATGCATGATGTTATCAACGGCCCATCGTTAAAATTCAACCATCAAAATCATTCAGGGGGTAGGCACAGATCCACATAACCAAACAAGTCAGGTAATGAGTCTTGCATGTCAGCTAAAGCCACGGCCATAGTAGAGGTGTTCAGATATAGCTTGCCAGGGTAGTGAGGGTAGCCCAAAAGTATTCAGGGTGACCACTGCTGTACATGCTGCAAGTAGCATTGCCAGCACCTGCTGCAAAGACAGACCAAAACATGATCATACTAACTTTGTTGACACACGTCTTTTGCAAAGGCGTTGATTTGGAAGCTGGAGCAATACCTGGCAGCATTGATTATGCTATTAATAACGAAATGAGCTGTAGCAGCAGCAACAACACGTACAGATGCGAGCAGCAACAGCAGCACACATCAGCACCATCACAGGGGTCCATATGCAAGCACAGCAGCAGCAGCAGCATGACGTTTCACGTCTATCCTTGTGCCAGTAGTCATGTGTACTGTGCACATGTGTCTTCAGTACAGCGGCTTGCGTGCCTGACAAACTGATGCACTCCTTAGGCAAGGCCAGTGTCAGCTCTTGAGTGACATGATTGTGCAAGATCACTGCCACTGGCTACAAAGTACAACTGCACTTGTTTCACACGACAGTCAGTTCTGTGTACAATATGCCACAATCAGCATGGCATGTGGACAAAAAAGTTCCCAAAAGTTGCTTGAGCTGCTGGAAAATAGTATGGTGGACACAGACCCTAATTGTCAGCAGCTTGAGCTCAGTCTGGACTCAGCTGACCAGGCAAGTCTGTCTCAAGCCTGATCTGGCTAATCAAGGCAAGCTGGCGTCACCTGGGACCTTCAGCATATCATATGGGATGAGCAGGTGGCTCTGCCCATCTGTCAAGTCAAGGCTGCAGGTTGAGCCTGCCAGTCGCTCACAGCAATGCATGCAGCATCTGCAGGTCTCTCCAACTTCTGTGGTTGTTGCTGAGACATGCAGCTACAAAGGGCAGATCAGGGGTCCAAAAGTCTTACACAGTCATGCTGAAACACCTTTCATTGCATGCCTACAGTTGGAGACATGCACCCCGGGATGCCATGAGCTTTAGGCGCATGTACCGTGCTGAACATATGCTGGGCTGTGCCCCACTATGCTCACTTGCAAGATAGCTGCAACAGCATTATGCTCAAGGCTCAAGCTTGCTGTATGCATCGCAGGGGACACAACATGTGTCCCTGTGGAGTTTGCTGCACAGCACATACGCCACAATGGACCAATCAAGCGATCAGTTGCTCAGATTGGGGATGCTGTGACAATGGGTACTCAGTGCTTGTTCATCTGTGCAATATTGTGCACATCAAAACGCACGTGGTCTGGATTTGTCAGTTGCACAGTCAGTCGACATTCCAGAGCACGAGGGGCATAGCATTGGCAGCATAATTCAAGCACTTTAACGCTGTGAGATACTGGCCAAGTAGCCTGGTCAGACTCTACCAGACATAGCGACAGCACAACTCAGCACGCCGCTGGCAGACCAGGATGCCATGTGAAGGGGTATCATGCAGGTTTGCACAACATCTCACCTGTCTAGTTCAGCAGTCACGCAACTGCTGAGTTGAATAACCTGCTTTATCAATTTTGACTGATGCCGTCAGTACATGTAGCATAACCTCCGACCAGCTCTGTAGACAATTTTGGCACAGCCGACCGGGCCGCCTGCGTTGCCCGCTATATCAAGCTTGACGCGGACCGCAATGTCGACTGCGGTCCGCGCCCATCTAGACGGAAGTTTAGGAAACCTCGGGGACGAAGTCAGCCCAGAGTCATCTCTGGGGATCATGAAACAGACCTGGTAGTCAACTGCATTGCATTGATCACTAGCACCACGCGCGAGATTTTGTTGACAAAGCTTGTCGCGGGTCCAGCATTGTCACTTTCAGCAGCATCTTGAGGTGGACCTTTGCAAATCCGTACATCGCTGTCACTGCCGGCAGTAAGGCTGTGGTCGCGTCCGAGCAGTAGCCCTGGCCGATCTGCAGCTCAAACGCGGCTTTGCTTCCATCATGACCAGCCACTGCCTGTGCCGGCATGAAAGTGTGCTGCTCCAGCCAAGGTACCCACCCAGGCTATTCTTCTGTTATACCTGGGAGTAAGCCCTGACTTGAAGACTGCACTCAGCATATCTGCCCGCACGCAGGCAAGTCAGCTACCCTTTTGGCTCCAGCAGACATCAAGCACCACTCAGACACAGCAGCCAGGTACGCTTGCAGCCTCATCGTAAGTCCAGTAGCCGAACTGAGCTGGAAAGCAACATTACGTGTGGCACATCAGGCTTCTCGAGCACGCAAGCGAGCTGCAAGTCATCAGCATCAGCCTGCTCAAAGAAGCCATTGCCAGGTGGATGCAACACTGCGCTAACATATATCGTTGTCTGCCTCAATGCTTTGCTGTCTTTTGACACATCGTTGCCTGGTGAAGCAGACGGTTGCAGTTGCTAAGCCATCCACAGAGGCAAGTACCTCATCAGCAGAGGATGAAGGTCAGGATGAGATGGATGCAGATGAGATCAAGGTGTGTTGTGAGGGCACGCCAGCACGTCAGGCTGCTGCTTGCTCAGTCAATCTCAGCCATAAAAGCTGCCCGATCATTCGTAGAACTTTTTTGCAATGTTGTGCACTGGCTGAAGTTGAAATGTAACTGCTGCCTCAGGCTATACTACTAGACTCATTCTATGGGACAGACAGAGGCTTATCTGTCAGCAGTGAGGCCCGAGCTGAGATCAGCGAACTGATAACTCAATTGGAAGCCAAGAATCCAAACCCGGCTCCAACAGAGGTCAGCAGCATTGTCCCTGTTACACAGAGGTCTGTCTGACTCTGGCATGCACAGTAGGATTTTGCTCAGATGTAAGATGGGACTGCATCTTGTTGTTTGCCTAGTGCTTGCCGTCTGCATGTCTAAACTCAGCATATGATCATGCTGTGTATGACCCTGTTTGCCATTCTTTGGCTACTGCATATCACACATAGCTGCAGAGGCTTGATTTGCAGATGATGAGTGTAGGCATGCAGACTGGCAGAACACAATCAACACTGCAGAAAGAATATTACGCCTGCATACATGATGCTCAGTCCCATTTGACTGGCCTTCTACCCTGACATTATGCATGTTTCCTTGCAGGCAGTAGACAAGTTAAGTGGGCAATGGAAATTGCTGTACACAATCAACAGTGAGCTGACTGGCCTGTTAGGACTAGGCAGGTTGCCTGGGGTTGAAGTGGGCGAGATCAGTCAGAGCGTCAATGGGTCTATGCTTAACATCACAAACACTGTGACCATTGGCGGTCCTGTCTCGCGTACAGCCTTCAGTGCAAAAGCAGCTTTTGAAATCATGAGTCCAAAGCGAATCCAGGTTTGTGCTGTGCTTACCTTGCAGTCATTGGCTGCAAATTGGTCTGTATCCACCGTAATTTCCTTCTCAGGCCACAAGGCTATCTGGCTAGTTATAGCCTGAGCAGGAGTCCCACTGTCTGCCGTCAACAGGTGCAAGTGGCTATGTGGATTGACTGACTTTATCACATTGGTGTCCACAGCGGTTTGTCTTAGCAGGTAAGGTTTGAGAGGGCGGTCATTGAGACGCCACAGCTGCTGACTGACAAGGAGTTCCCATCAAGCATCTCTTTTCTTGGCCAGTCTGTGGACCTCACAAGCCTCAAGGTGTGAAGCCCCACATGCATGAGCTGAATCTTATGCAGTTGCATGTACTGATGTCACCTGACAGATTTCAGCCTTGCTGTTTGTCCCTCCGCTGAATATGCTTCACTAACTAGCTTTGCGTTGATGTTGCAACATGAGTCACCAGGTGCTCTGTGAGTGGGTGCTTTGCATGCTTGGCAGGCAAACAGGGTATGGGTGCTGCAGTGTGACATCAGCATCATAGCAAGCGCTGGGGGTGTGTGTTACAGGATGTACTGCAGCCAGTGAATGCTTCGGTCAGAAGCACAGCCATATCCATATCCAATTTCCTGCAAAACAAGCCAAATTTGGATTTCGCAATCCCTGGCAACCACGGAGCTCAATCATGGCTCTTGACTACTTACTTGGATGATGTAAGCATATATAAAGGTTTTCTTGCCTGCATGTGTGCTGCCTGGGCAAACAACCCTGTAGGAAATCTAGTCACAATTATGAATGCATACAGAGCAGAATCTGACTCTGACAGCATTACCTGTTTGTGCTACAGATGCATATCATGTCAACTTGTGCTCTGTAGCACTGAGCTTTTGTTTCTGTCTGCATTTTGCTGTGTGCACCTTTCAGCACACTTGGATTTCAGTAGATTAGTGCATGCACAAGTAAACGCTATGGAAACATGTATCGTGACATGCGTTACTGATGGCATGATGCCTCCTGTTGCAGGACCTTCGAGTTTCCAGAGGGGACAATGGAGCTGTTTTTGTTTTGGCTAAGGACGCCTACAGCTTCAATGGAGGGTTGAGAGAGAGAGTATACAATGCTTTAGCCAGCCAATAAGTCAGATCACCTGTTGAAGAAGGTAAAGTCATATTTTTTGGAAGTTGAGACAAACTAAACAAGTTGAATATCTCCATGTGATCCGACTGCGCGAAAAAAGGCATCATAGTGTCAGTGATGGTGGCAAACAGAGCCACATACTGTTGCCAAAGTGGCTCAAAAGCGGGACAACCCTGCATTATATGCAAATCATCTGCAACAGCAGCATGTAACTCATTTGCAAAAGCAACATGTGTAAAGCCCCACAGTGCATGCACACCCTATCAGCCCTAGCAACATGGTGACCATTGGCAAAACGTCCAACAACGTGTACAATAGCCAGACTGTGAGACTCAAGTCTGTTTTGTGGACAACGCTGCACGCGCCTACCAAAAACAGGTAGCTGATATTGATGCTTGCTAGAAGGCTTATACCAATGATGGTATGTGCAGCTGACCACCTCAGTAGGCCCTAGGACAGTATAGTCGTGAATGCTGCGTAAATGCTGACGCAAGACCTCAATTGCAGCAATTGACCACACTTGCAGCAACCTCCAAAACAGGGACAAAATCACTACACACAGTCCAACGGACTGCTGTGTTGTAACGCTCGCCATAGCCATGCATGCAGCCATACAACATCACTACACGTCCGCTGATATGTTTCGGTACAGTAGCTCTCGGTATCCACAATAGCCTGTCAAAAGTGAAAGCCTAGGCGTGACGATGAAACTCTGCTTGTAGCTTGTCTAGCCTGATCTGTGCCGGTGATTCAGGCTTACAGAATAACACAATCTCTACTTAGCTGACGCACCGGCGACAACAAAGCTTCAGGTTACATTGCATCCTTTTGTATTCAGTGACCCTACGTGACATGCTAGCGAGCAGCTTCAGGTGCTGTCACTGCCATAAGCCGATCCTATCTGACACCCGCACCTTTCGCACGTCAGCAAACAGACCGCCCGGTAACATTTCGAAGGGGTTTATTGCATGCCGTGGCAAACAATCTGTCTTGAGACACTGGAGTATCACCTCCTGCGCTGCAGGGTACTATGCAGTTGTCAGCAGCAGCAAGAGCAGCACTTCCAATGCGAACAGCACTGCGCAAAGGGGCGAGCAGAAGCGTGCTGTGGTCATTATGCCAGGACTAGGGAATGCAAAAAATGACTACAAGGCTCTGGCAGAACTACTGACGAAGGAGGGTCTCACTGCTGAAATAGCCAGTGTGAATCGCATTGACTGGCTCAGAAACGCAGCAGGCGTCGTGGATATCAACTACTGGAAAGGCACCTTGAACCCACAGCCAACGGTGAACTGGTACCTCTCTCGTAGCAAGCTGTCGAACCCATAAGCATCTGCCCTGCTCCACTGTGCACCAGCCAGCCTGCTTGTGATACACAGTGGCAAAGCTCAAGTCAGCCTGCATCAGAAAACATCTAGTGCCAAGTTCAGTGTTATGCTGCCCTTGGAATCAACTGTCACACACCAACATGGCAACAGCACAGACAGACTTCACAGCTCAGCCACGGATCCACCTTGAGCGCTAGCTTGCAGCGTCAAGGCACATGGCTTGAAACATAAGAAACCAATATGGCATGAGACTGCAGGTATCTGAAGCGCATTGATGACGCTGTAAATTCTGTCAAGACTCAGACTGATGGTGCTCCTGTCACCCTGCTGGCGCATTCAGCAGGAGGCTGGCTGTCCAGAGTGTACTTGCTGTCCAAGGGCACAACAGGCATCGACAGATTGGTCACAATTGGCTCACCACATTCACCCCCCCCTCAGGTACCTTCAAGCCGTAATCATGTTTGAGTCATGCAAGACTGCAATCACATCATGCAGTCATCAGCATTTCAGAAGGGTTATGCTTGCTGTTCCAGAGGTCATGAACATCATGTAGTGGCGCAAACACATTTGCTGGCTATGAGTCATATCTTACTTTTGTCAACCTGATGCAGCCGTCCTCACAATGTTGATCTGCAGGGTCAATGCCTTGCTTTGCAAATGCAGCTCATTCTGATGTTGCATGTTGCACATGTATTTACTCAAACATCGCATAACATCAGACTTTGTGCAGCATGCCCCAAACATTGCACTGTCTGTTGTGTCCGCATTTGCCTTTGCATTTAGAAGTGCTTTATTGCATATTGCAGGAAGCTAAAGTGATGGACCAGACGAGGGGCATCCTGACCTA
>JAABUS010007687.1_pt1 | contig 12211 bp, 10 predicted proteins | sample 5560161 | NCBI WGS metagenome assembly JAABUS01 (sample SAMN10711885, study PRJNA513376) | rock metagenome | isolation source: Antarctica rocks | place: Antarctica: Victoria Land, Trio Nunatak nord | collected 2016-01-04 | reverse complement strand
GCAAGAGGCCGTTCTCGCCCGAGTGTTCCGGGTCCCGCGGCAGCAGCGGCCCCCAGGACCGCTGCTCCGATCCTAGGCTGGCGCGGCTGAGCCGTCGAAGTAGTGGCCCTGCTCGAGATCGGCGATGAGATCGGGATGGGTCGGCTGCCAACGCACCAACTCGCGAGTCAGCGCGCTCGAGGCGGGGATGTCGGCCCCGAAGAACGCCGCGAGCCAACCAAAGTGCGCGCCGGCGTCCTCGGGAGCGATGGCGACCACCGGGATGTCGAGATACTGGCCGATCACCTCGGCGATGGCGCGGGTCGGTACGCCCTCCTCGGCAACGCCGTGTAGCACCGAGCCCGCCGGAGCCCGCTCCAGCGCCAGGCGGAACAGGTGCGCGGCATCGAGCCGGTGGACGGCCGGCCAGCGGTTGGAGCCGTCGCCGATGTAGCCGGAGACACCTTTCTCGCGGGCGATGCCGATCAGGGCCGCGACGAAGCCGTGGTCGCCCTCACCGTGGACGGTCGGTGCCAGCCGCACGACGGACGAACGGACGCCGCGCGTGACGAAAGAGAATGCCGCCTGCGTACCGGCGAGCCGGGGTCCTCCGGCCGAGTCCGGTGCGGGCATGTCCCGCTCGGTTCCGACACGTCCCGCTGCTAGCCCGAGCATTCCCGAGACGATTACCAGGGGCCGATCCGAGCCCTCCAGCCCGGCGCCCAGGGCCCCGATGGCTCGCGCATCCGTCTGCACGGCACCCTCCATGTTCGAGAAGTCATGGATGAAGGCGAGGTGAATGACCCCATCGGACCCGGCGGCGCCAACACGCAGGCTATCGAGGTCGTCGAGAGACCCGCGATGGACCTCTGCTCCGGCGGCGACAAGGGCATCCGCCGCGGCATCCGAGCGAGCGAGCCCGACGACCTGGTGGCCGGCGGCGAGAAGTTCAGGGACGACTGCGGAACCGATGAAACCGGACGCACCGGTGACGAATACGCGCATGGGAAGAATCTCCAGGTTCCCGGCTGTCTTCACGCCAAGGCTTGCGTCATGACATCGGCTGTCATCAGTATAGCGCCGATGTCAACCCCTGTCATCACGTATACTCAGAACCATGAGTAGATGGAAGCCCAACGCCTCCAGTCGCCTCCAGCAGGCGGCCCTGGAGCTCTACAGTGAGCACGGGTTCGACGAGACCACCGTGGCGGAGATCGCTCAACGAGCGGGGCTCACCGAGCGCACGTTCTTCCGGCACTTCGCCGACAAGCGCGAGGTACTGTTCGCAGGCGCCGACTCCCTCCAGGAGCTCATGGTGAGCACCATCGCCGATGCGCCGGACGGCACCGTGCCGATCGCGACGATCGCAGCGGCCCTCGAAGCCGCCGCCGCCTGGTTCCACTATCACGAGTACTCCCGCCTGCGGCAGGCCGTCATCGCGGCTAACGCGGGGCTCCGGGAACGCGAACTGATCAAGTTCGCCGCGTTGTCCGCGGCGCTTGCCGAGGCGTTGCGCCAGCGTGGCGTCAGCGAGCCGGCCGCCAGTCTGGCGGCCGAGGCGGGAATCGTCGTCTTCAAGGTCGCCTTCGAACGTTGGGTCGACGATGGCAACCAGCGAGCCTTGTTGCCCCTCATTCGCGAAGCGTTCAACGACCTGAGGGCCGTGACGACGGGCAGCTGATCATGGCGGCACAGCGAGCACGAGATCGCGTTGGCTGTTGGTCGGCCAGCGTCACGGGGCACCGCTGATGGCCAAGACACGGTGCCCCGAGACACTGGCGGACCCACCCCGCAAGCGGGCGCGCCCCAGCACCTATCCCTGAAGCCCTCTGGCCTTGCCCGGGATGTCGGGACGCTCCAGCGACTGGGCGGACCTTGCCGTCCGCTCGGGGTGGCGCGGGGCGAGGGGATATCGCTCGACGACCTCGTGGCGAGCGCCGCGGTGGTCGAGCAGGCTCCGCATCAGGACGACGTCGTCGACCGGAATCGCGATCGGCTCGCGCATCGAGCCCAACCCCTCGGCCATCAGCGCGTCGAACTGGCCGCGGATGCGCTCGGTCAGGTCGCGCGTCCGGTGGTTGGCGACGCTTCGCACCCGGCCCAGCGTCAGGTGAGGGTGGTAAGGCGAATCGTCGTGAGGTGCCTCGATCCCGGTCAAGGCGGCGGTCACGTCATCGCGAAGGGCTTCCAGTCGGTGAACGGGGCCATGCAGCCCGAGCCAGAGGATGCGCGGGCGCCGGATCGTCGGGAAGACGCCGAGGTCGGCCGTCCTGAGCCGGAACACCTGGTGGCTCGCGACCGCCGGAGCGAGGGCCATCCGGATCAGTTCAGCTTGCTCACCTGGCACCTCACCGATGAACTGGACGGTGAGATGAGTCTGTTCGGGCTCGACCCAGCGGACGGCAAGCGCGTCGTCGGCCGAGAGGCGACCAACGATGTCGCGGACCATCGTGGTCACGGCCGGCGGAACCGGCACGGCAACGAACAACCGCCACGATGCCGCCAGACTCGTCGGGGCAGGGGGGCGATCCTTCGTGAATTTCTGGCGTTTCCTCGGCATGGGGAGAGTATAGGGGTGGGCGCCCGGTCGCGAGACGGGACGGCTCGACATCCCCACTCGACGCGGTCAGGAGCGAGTCGATCGGCCCTGTGCATTCTGCCCACCCGCGTTCGATCCAGAGCGGAACTTCGACTACCGCTATGTCCGGACGCCTTGATCTGAAACGGCCGGATACACTATCCTGCGTCGTCTGTAGGTGCCGATGGCGGGCGTTTCGATGAGCACGGCACCCGCGCCGACTCATCCCGCTCCCAACTGATTCCCCTTGCGATTCCGCTTTGCTCCAGTTCCTGTCGTCCAGCCGGATGTCGACGGTCGGCGATGGGATCGGGCGTGCAGGCGAACGGGCTCCAGGCGAAGCTGGCGGACCGCTCGACGGGATCGCGCGGCCCTTCCGTTCAGGCACGCGGGTGTCTCCGGCCATGGCGGGCGCCGGGTCGGCAAGGGGACACAGATCCATGCGTAGCTTCTTCAACCGGCAGAACAAGTTCCAGCCTCGGGCCGGCGACGGGGCCCTCGGGGAGCAGCAGATCCCGGACGATCTCTGGGTCAAGTGTCCGAAATGCGGTGAACTCCTCTACTCCAAAGAACTTCGCCAGAACGCCAGGGTTTGCCCGAAGTGTGGCTATCACTTCCGCGTCAGCGCTCGAGAGCGGATATTCCTGCTGGCGGACGATGGAACCTTCCGGGAGTGGGACGCGGAGCTACGTCCCGAGGACCCACTCCATTTCGTCGATGGCACCGGCTCGTATCAGAAGAAGGTCGCATCGTCCTCGCGCAAGGCCCAGGAGCCGGAAGCCCTCATTACGGGTCGCGTCTCGATCGGTGGTCACGAGGTCGGCCTCGCCGTCTGCGACTTCGACTTCATGGGCGCCAGCATGGGGTCGGTCTTCGGGGAGAAGTTCGTCCGGGCCACCGAGCGGTGCCTGGCGCTGCGGATGCCGCTCCTGACGGTCTCCGCCTCGGGCGGTGCCCGGATGCATGAGGGGATGTTCTCCCTGATGCAGATGGCCAAGACGGTCGCGGCCCTCGGCCGGATGCGCCGGGCTGGCCTGCTGCATGTCGCCCTGCTGACCGACCCATGCTACGGCGGGGTGACGGCCTCCTACGCGACGGTGGCCGATGTCATCCTGGCCGAGCCGGGCGCGCTGATCGGCTTCTCCGGCCCACGGGTCATCGAGCAGATCACCAAGCAGAAGCTGCCCGATGGGTTCCAGACGGCGGAGTTCTTCCTCAGCCACGGCATGCTGGACCAGATCGTCGCCCGACCAGAGCTGCGTGGCATGATCGTGACGCTCCTCGGCCACTACACGCGGGCCGCGGCCCGGTTACGACCGTCGCTTGCGACCGAGGACCTGGTCGCGGCGGAGCACGAGACCAGCACCGTCGACCTGACAGTCGACCCGATGTTCGGCGGCGATGTCGTTCTCGGTGAGGAAGCCGTCGCCATCGGGCAGAGCGTGGAGCGGACATCGTGAGGGTGCCGGCGCCGGCCAACGGAACCGTCCCAGCCCGACCTCACAGCGAGATCTCGGCCTGGGACCGGGTCAAGCTGGCCCGGCTGCCCGAGCGTCCCCGCACCCTGGACTACATCGAGGCGCTGATCACCGACTTCGTCGAGCTGCACGGTGACCGGGCCTACGGCGACGACCGGGCCCTGATCGGTGGGATCGGGCGACTCGGGAGCCGGACCGTCATGGTCCTCGGGCAGCAGCGGGGTATCGACACCCGCGACAACATTGCTCGCAACTTCGGCATGGCGCACCCGGAAGGCTACCGCAAGGCGCGCCGCCTGGTCGAGCACGCCGGGCTGTTCGGCCTGCCCATCGTGACCCTGATCGACACGCCGGGTGCCGACCCTGGGCTCGGCTCGGAAGAGCGCGGCCAGGCCACCGCCATCGCCGAGAGCCTGATGGCGATGGCGAGTACCCCCGTGCCGATGGTGGCCTGCGTCATCGGTCAGGGCGGCTCCGGTGGGGCACTGGCGATCGGGGTCGCCGATCGGATCCTGATGCTGGAGAACTCCATCTACGCCGTCGCCTCCCCGGAGGCCTGCGCATCCATCCTCTGGAAGGACGCCAGCAAGGCACCGGAGGCAGCCGAGACGATGCGCCTGACCGCCCCGGAACTGCACGCCTTCGGCATCATCGACGGCGTCATCCCCGAACCGGTCCCGGCCCACGAGGTGCCCCAGGACGTCATCCAGCGGGTCGGCGAGACGCTGAACGCGACGCTGGAGATGCTGGACCGGATCTACCCTCCGGCCGAACCGGCCACCGGCGAGCGGCTGCTCAACGACCGCTATCTCAAGTTCCGGCGAATCGGCGCCTGGCGCGAAGTGGCCCAGACCGAGTGGCGCCTGCCAGCCGAGTGACGGCCCAGCTACCCGACGCTGATCCCGCGGTCTTCAACGATCTGGTCCGATCACCAGGAGCACCCGTCGTGCAGCCTGAACTCGCGCCCGGTTTCCCCGTCGGTCCCCTTGGCATCCCCGAGACCGTGAGACGCCGGGCCGCGTTCGCGCTCGGTCGGATGCGTCCGGCCCTCGCTCGTTACGGGCGCCGGCGAATCGCCGAGGAGGGTCTCGACAAGGACCTGTGGGATGTCTTCGCCGCGCGTCTCGACACCCACTTCCCAGCGCTCTACGGCCACCTGCTCCACCTCTACGCCGGGCGCGATGACCTCAGCCACCACACCGGGCATCTCCTTCGGGTGGCGCTCGACAGCTGGCTGTCCCGACCAGCTGAGCTGCGACATCGCGACGCTGCCCGGGACGGCGTCGCCTGGCACACCAACCCGGACATCGTCGCGGCTGTCTGCTACGTGGATCGATTCGCCGGCGATCTGCCCGGGCTGACGGCCAGGATCCCGTACCTCGAGCGACTCGGCGTCGGCCTGCTCCACCTGATGCCACTCTTTGACGTGCCGCCAGGCCAGAACGATGGCGGCTACGCCGTCAGCGACTACCGCGTCGTCCGGCCCGACCTCGGCACGATCGACGATCTCCGCGCCCTCGCATCGGCCCTCCATGACGCCGGGATCGACCTGGCGCTGGACTTCGTCTTCAACCACACCGCCAGCGACCACCGCTGGGCCGAGGAGTTGCGAGCGGCGGCGCCCGAGTCGATCGAGGACGAGGACCGGAACCCGTACCTGATGTTCCCCGACCGGACCTTCCCGGATCGCTACGACCGGAGCCTTCGGGAGATCTTCCCTGAGACCCGCTCCGGCAGCTTCAGCTTCGACCCGGGGCTGGACCGCTGGGTCTGGACGACGTTCAACGACTTCCAGTGGGATCTGAACTACACCAACCCCGATGTCTTCGTCCGGATGTCCGGCGAGATGCTGGCGCTGGCCAACATGGGCGCCGACGTCCTTCGGCTTGACGCGGTCGCTTTTACGTGGAAGCAGCCTGGAACGTCCTCCGAGAGCCTGCCGGAGGTCCACGACCTGGTCCGGGCCTACAACGCGCTCGTCCGGATCGCGGCGCCGGCGATGGTCTTCCTCTCGGAGGCGATCGTCCACCCCGACGAGGTTGTGAGCTACATCGACCCGGCTGAGTGTCAGCTGAGTTACAACCCCCTTCAGATGGCATTGGGCTGGGAGGCATTGGCGACGCGCGACACGCGCCTGCTGCGCCAATCGCTCAGCCATCGGCTCGATCTCCCCGCGGGCTGCGCCTGGCTGAACTACGTCCGGAGCCACGATGACATCGGCTGGACGTTCGACGACGACGTTGACGCGGCCGGGCTCGGGATCAACGGCGTCGACCACCGGGCCTTCCTCAACCGGTTCTACACGGGCCGGTTTCCGGGCAGTTTCGCCCAGGGTCTGGCGTTTCAGGAAAACCCCGGGACCGGTGACGCTCGCGTAGCCGGGACGACGGCCTCGCTCGCCGGACTGGAAAAAGCCCTGTCCGAGGAGAAGCCGGCCGAGGTCGACCTGGCGATCGGCCGGATCCTGGCGCTCTACGGTATCGCCTTCGCCTTGCCGGGGATGCCACTGATCTACCTCGGGGACGAGCTCGCGACCCTCAACGACCATGGCTACCGCGACGATCCGGACCGGGCCGCGGACAGCCGCTGGGCCAACCGCCCCCGGATGGCCTGGGACCGGCTGCCGCTCGTCGACCGTGCGGGGACACCGGAGGCGAAGGTCTCCGAGGGGCTCGCCCGGCTGGTGCTGGTCCGGCGCCACCCAGCCTTTGCCAGCCCGGAGACCATCGTCCATGATGTGGGCGACGACGCCGTCCTCGCTTTCACCCGCCAGACGGGGGAGGACGCGGTCCTGATCCTGGCGAACTGGACGGAGCGGACGATCGTGATCCCAAGCGGAACGGTCGCCCGGCTGCTTAAAGCCCCGGCGGCGATCGACCTGCTCGGCGGGGCACCGTGGTCCGGGACCGTGGGGCCGGTGAAGCTGGCACCCTACCAGCAGCGCTGGCTGACTGTCCGCTAGTGCGGGTCGCAAGGCAACTGCCTGATGGCGAAGCAGACCCCATCCCCAGCCCTTCCCCGGCTCACCGGATCGCTCAGCCGCTGAAGCGGCTTCGGCTCACCGGTGCCCAGGGAAGGGAGCCGGAGGCGGTCTCAGGGCCGGGCAGTTCCGGTGAAATCTGCTTTAGCCACCAGCGAGGGCAACGGTTCGGGCATCCGCCGGCAGGCGGACGGTGAAGACCGCTCCGCCGCTTGGCGCGTCATCGACCGTGAGCGTGCCATGGTGCGCCGCGACGATGCGGGAACTGATGTAGAGGCCGATCCCGAGCCCGTCCGGGCCGGACAGCCCCTGTGCCCCTCGGAAGTACCGCTCGAAGACCCGGGGCTTGATGTGGGCCGGGATTCCATCTCCCTCGTCGGCGACGCTGATTTCGACCAGCCCGTCGTCACTCGCCGTCAGCCTTACCCGGATCTCACCGGCCCCGGTGTACTTGATGGCGTTCGAAAGCAGATTGCCGATTACCTGCTCGATGCGGACCCGGTCCCAGCTCACTGGCAACGTCTCTGGCCCCGTCAATACGATGGTGTGCCTGGTTGCCAGGCCGCGGGCGCTCTCGACCGCTCCGGCGAGCAGATCGGTCGCATCCAGATCGCCACACTCCAGGACGATCCGGTCCAGGTCGACTCGTGAGACGTCGAGCAGGCGCCCGAGGAGCTCGTCGATCCGATCGGTCTGGCTGATCAGGCCACCGAGTCGCTCGACGTCCTCGGCACGGGCAGGGCCGTCCTGCTGCCGCAGCCGGCGCTGGACGAGCTGCATGTTGCCGCGGAGCGAGGTCAGTGGGTTGCGCAGCTCGTGAGCGACCACCGACAGGAAATCGTCCTTGACCCGGTCGACCTCGCGCAACTGCTCGATGTTCTGGAAGACGCCGACCCCGCTCACGGTCCTCCCGTCGTCGGCGACGATCGGAACGTGATTTCCGACGACCCGCACGGTCGATCCGTCAGAGCGCACGACGGTCAGCGGCTCGCCAAGGCGGCGCTCACCATGGCGCAGCGTCCGCTCCATCGGCAATTCCCCGGCCGCGAACGGCTGGCCATCAGCATCGTGGAGACGCAACAGGCCGGCTATCCTGCCCGCCTCGGCGCTCTCACGGACGACATCGCCTATGGCGCTGGCATCATCGGTGTCGGCGGTCCCGCTCAGGTTCACGCCCCACAGGTCGTCGGCGGCCCGGTTCGCGACCGCGAGGGAGCCGTCCGTCGCGTCGACGACGACGACGCCCTGCGGGAGTTGATCGATGACCGTCAGCAAGTAGCGCTGCGCGACACCCCAGCGGTCCCAGTTGCGAGCGTTCGTGACGGCCGCCGCGAGGTACCGACCAAGGCTGGTCGCCAGAGCGGTCTGCTCGTCGGTGATGTCCGTCGGCTCGGCGAAGAAGGCCAGCACGGCGAGCCCGAGCACCTCCTCGCCCAGCAGCAGCGGGATGACCAGCCCTCCGTCGGAGTGGGCCCGGTCGAGCCCGTCGATCTCGGCATGATTGGCGGTGGAACGACGGACGACTGTGGTCCGGCGCTCCGCGATCGCACGTCGAGCCGAGGGGAGCGTCAGTGGATCGACCATCGTCCGGAGCGTCGACGTCTCGTCGAACCCACTGGGCGACAGCCGAACGAGCATCCCGTCCTCACGCCGAAGCAGGATCGACCCCGCGCTCGCGCCAAAGAGATCGCGTAGCTCAGCGACGCCGGCGACAAGCACGTCGTCGAGGTGCGCTCCGGCCCCGACAGACGTCACGAATTCGACCAGCTGACCGACCTCGATCGCGCCGCCGGCAACGCCGGGAACCGTGGGCAACCTGTTATCAGCTGGACGCTCGGGGCGTGTCGACTGGCGAACCTGCACCAGTGACGCCAGGATGGGACCGTCGACATCCTCCTCACCCGCGACCGGAACGACGATCAACTGAGCGTCTCCCTGTCCTGGGGACGCCGTGAGGATCAGGGGGAGCGTCGTCGACTCCCGATTAGCCAACGCCGCTTGCAACCGTGGCACGACCGACCGCTTGCCACCACGTCCCGAGAGCTGCTCGACCTGGCCCAGCAGGGTGGGCAGATCGACGCCGACCGCAAGCGACCCAGCCGTCAGGCCAAACTTGCCGCGGAGTGCCGCATTCGCGACGAGGATCCGTCCGGTCTCATCGGCGATCGCGGCCGGATCGGGCAACGCGTCGATCAGGGTCTGAAGCTGCGCTTCCCGCTGGTGCTCCGCGGCGGAGCGACGCCGATCGATCCGGAAGTCGGCGATCAGCGCTACGAGGAGATTGGCCCATGCCATCGCCTCCGTCGTGAGCTCCGCCTGTCCAGGGGCCCCGGCTATGGTCACCAGCCCGAGCAACTGCCGCTCGGCTCGGAGCGGAGCGACGAGGTGCCAGCGGTGGTCCCCGGGACCCACCATCGACGTCAGCCCACGGTCGAGTGGCTGGAGGCCAGCCTGGAGCATGGTGAGGGACGCCCCCACATCTCGCAGCGGGATGGTGTCGGCCGCACCCTCCTGGCTCTGACCGGCAGACGTCAGCCGAACAAAGCGTTGATTGCGACCATCCAGCCCCCAGACGACGACCCTCGCCACGCCCAGGTCGGCAACGAGTCGCTGCGCGACGAGATCGGGCGATGGTCGGAGCGGGCCAGTCGCCGGGACGGACGTCAGCCAGTCCAGCCGCGATCCAAGCTCGGCCTCACGGGCGGTCGGCGCTGGTTCCGCAACCGTTGCCTCGGCTACCGGGGAGCCCGGCGATCGCCCCGCGCTCCAGGCAGCGACATCGATCGCCGTCACGACCAGCGTACGGCCAATCCTGATCGCGGGCAGACGTCCACTCTGGATGGCTCGAAGGGTGGCCGAGTAGGAGGCGCCACTGATTCGCGCGGCATCGCGCACCGAGAGGACTTCGCCAGTTGGGCGGACCCGAGCGGACGATCGGTCTGGGACGGAGCCGGTTCCCGAGTCGGACAAGGACCTGCTCCGTCGCACCGTGCGTTCGCGCTCGGCGCTACGCCGAACCTCCATGGATCGTGGGTATCCGGCGGCAACGATGGAATTAGCCTTCCGGCGAACGTTCACCGATTCTATCATGTACCGCGCCGAACACTACCGGCGTCCGGGGCTTTGCAATGCCTTATCCTTCGCCCGGACCCGATCGGCCTGCGCCTCCTGGAAGGCGACCATGCGTGCCCGAATGGTCGGGTCGGCGCTGCCAAGGATTCGGACCGCGAGGAGCCCGGCGTTCCGCGCGCCGCCGATGGCGACGGTCGCGACCGGGACGCCGGCCGGCATCTGGACGATCGCGAGCAGCGCGTCGATGCCACCGAGACCGACACTGGCCGAGTCGACCGGCACGCCGATCACCGGCAGCGGCGTCACGGCGGCGATCATGCCGGGCAGGTGGGCCGCGCCGCCGGCGCCAGCGATGATGACCCGGATGCCGCGGTCGGCCGCCGTCCGAGCGTAGGCGATCATCTCGTCCGGCGTGCGGTGGGCCGAGAGAATCCGGAGCTCGCTGATGACGCCGAACTCCGATAGGGCCTCGACCGCCGCCCGCATGGTCGGCAGATCGGAATCGCTGCCCATCGTTACGCCGACGATCGGACCAGGGGACTCAGCCATCGATGACATCTCCCGTGGCTGCGCCACTCAGGATCGCGGCCGCTCGCCGGGCCCGTCGCGCCACGTCGTCGAGGTCGGCACCGGTCAGCGTGACGTGGCCGATCTTCCGGCCCGGTCGCGCCACCTTGCCGTAGAGATGAACCCGGACGTCCGGGTCCGCGAGTGCCACCGGCAACCTTACGCTGGGATCACCCGCCGAACCCGCTGCCCCGAGGACGTTGACGCTGGCGACCGCCGGGGCGACCGCCCCGGTCGCCCCGAGTGGCCAGCCCAGGACCGCCCGCAGGTGCTGGGCGAACTGGCTGGTCACGCTGCCTTCGATCGTCCAGTGGGCCGAGTTGTGCGGCCGGGCGGCGAGCTCGTTGACGATCAGGTGCTCGTTGCCAACGTCATCCCGCTCGACGAACAGCTCGACCGCCAGCAGCCCGACCAGCCCGATCGCCCCGGCGATCCGACCGGCCAGAGCGACGGCCTCAATGGCGATCGCCTCGGGCACCGGCGCCGGGTAGCGCAGCTCCCGGCAGATCCCCTCGACCTGGACCGTCTCGATGAGCGGGTAGACGGCCACTTCTCCCAATGGACTCCGGGCGACCTGGACCGCGACTTCCCGGACGATCGCGACCCGCCGCTCGACCAGCAGCGGCACATCGGGTCCCAGTTCAGCGAGGAGATCTCGCGTGGCGTCGACGCCATCGACGACCCAGACGCCGCGGCCGTCGTAGCCCCCCCGGACGGCCTTCACGATCACCGGCCAGCCGTGGGTCTCGCCAAAGTCCGCGACGTCGGATGCCTGGCCGACCGGCGCCCAGGCCGGAACCGGGCAATCCAGTTCGCCGAGCCTCTTGCGTTGGGCCAGCTTGTCCTGCACGAGCGCCATGACCGTCGACCCCGGGCGCACGATGTGGCCGCGTGCTTCGAGCTCCCGAAGGATGTCGACGTCGACCAGTTCGTGATCGAACGTGATGACATCCGTCGCCCGGGCCAGCGCGAGCATCGCGTCGCGGTCATCCGGCCGGCCGATCAGGACCGACGGCGAGACGAGCGCCGCGCCATCGTCGAGCCGCTCGGCGAGCACCGTCACCGGGATGCCAAGCGGGATCGCCGCCTCGATCAGCATCCGGGCCAACTGACCGGCACCGACGATCCCGACCCGCTGAACGTGATCGAGCGGCTCAGACAACGCCGGTCGATCCGGACGGTTCGATCATGGGAGCCGGCACCGCGGTCAACCTGCGAATCTGCTCGGTCCGGGTCGCGTTGGTCTTCGCCTCGAAGTCCGTCAGGGCGCTCTCGTTGCCCATCTTCGCCCGGTAACGGGCGATGATCGCCGCCTCGGTCTCGGCCTGAGCCTCGATCCCGGCCAGCTGGGCCAGCTTGAGCCGCTCGTTGACCCGCCGGCGCAGGACATCGCCGCTCTGCGGGGCGAACAGGATCGCGAGCGCCGTTCCAACTCCGGCGCCGAACAGGCCGCCGCTGGCAAATCTGATGAATCGTCCGTCCGCCATCCTGCCTCATCCCCTACCGTCGCCGAAGCCATTCCCGTGTCAGCCGCGCTGGGATCATGTTCGCACGGAT
>JAABUS010007685.1_pt1 | contig 12213 bp, 14 predicted proteins | sample 5560161 | NCBI WGS metagenome assembly JAABUS01 (sample SAMN10711885, study PRJNA513376) | rock metagenome | isolation source: Antarctica rocks | place: Antarctica: Victoria Land, Trio Nunatak nord | collected 2016-01-04 | reverse complement strand
GAGCGCGCGATGCCTGTCGCGCTCGATCGTAGCCGGAACGGCGCCGTCACCGGCCATTGATGCCGGACTTGACGGCGTCGGTGGCACGGCGGCTGCATGCTAACCTTTGCCTTCGCTGAGGCGGGATTAGTCCGGGCCGCGGCGATGCGCGCGGGTGGCGGAATAGGCAGACGCGCACGGTTCAGGTCCGTGTGCCCGAAAGGGCGTGGGGGTTCAACTCCCCCCTCGCGCACACCAGCCCCAGGTCTTGTGACCTGGGGCTTCGTCCATTCCGGGCGTAGCCTGTTGTGCCGAGGTAGCACGGTGGTAGCACCAGCCCCCATTCGGGAGGTGTGGCTATGGCTTGGATAGAGAAGCGCACGCGCGGTGACGGTGGTGTCTCCGCGCGGGTGGTATGGCGCCTGGGAGGCACCCGCGAAGGTGCATATCAGGCCGAAACGTTCGGCGCTGGGACCGATGCGCAGAACCTCGCGCGGGCCGACGGCTTCAAGAAGATGGTCGACGCCGCCGGCCAGCGTTGGCCAGACGGCTGGGTCAGGGGCGAGGGCTTCGTCCGCCCTCCCGGCGAGGCCGATCCGCTCAAGGCGCCGCCGCGGCTCGTCGACATCGGTGAGGAGTACGTCCGCCAGATCGTTGACCTCTCGCCCGGCCAGCGGAAGCGCTACCTCGGGCAGCTCCAGGTGCTTGCCGGGACCCGGGTGCGCGGCTCGCTGGTCTTCACCCGACCGGTAACGTCGATCCACGAGTCCGACATCAAGGAGTGGCTGATCGACTGGGACCGGTCGCTGAAGACCAAGGCCAACTACCACGGCCTGATCCACGGGGTCTTCGCCTACGCCGTGAAGCGCGGCTACCTCGTCGCCAACCCGGCGATCGGTACGGCGCCCAAGCAGTCCCGGGTCAAGCAATCGCGACCTGAGCTGCGGTTCCTGACCGAGCGAGAGCTGGATACTGCTGTGCGGCTCGCGGGAGCCCACGGCGACCTGTTGAGCGTGGCGGTCGGCACCGGGCTTCGGTTCGGCGAGGTCAGCGCCCTGTGGGTCGGCGATGTCGATCTCGACCACCGCACCATCCGGATCAACAAGGCGTGGAAGCGCAACGGCGAGGACGACGCCACCGACACCCCGGGTTGGCTCGCCAAGCAGCTGAAGGCCAAGCACACGATGCGTGACCACCACCTCGGGAATCCGAAGACTCCGAAGTCGCGGCGCACCATCACCATCTCACCCGCAGTCGCCAAGGTGCTGCGGCAGCAGACCCTGGGCAAGCAGCCCGACGACTTCGTCTTCACCAGCCGTACGGGGCTGCCGCTGCACAACGGCGACTTCTACACCCACGTCTGGCGCAAGCTGATGAAGGCGCTGAACGCCGAGAGCGTCGCACCCTTCCGCTTTCACGACCTGCGCCACACCCACGTCGCCTGGCTGGTCGCCGGCGGTGCTCCGCTGCCGCACATCCAGGCAAGGCTGGGCCACGAGTCCATCACCACCACGATCGACACCTACGGTCACCTGCTGCCGGCTGGCGACGAACTGATCTCGGGAATCATCGACACTGCCCTGACCGGCGGCACGATCCGACCGAAGGCTGGTGCGTGAACGTGTTGCTTTATCGGCTCACGTGCAACACACTAGAGGAACGGAGATGATCTTCGACCGGATCGAGTGGGACGAGCACAACCTCGACCACGCGACCAGGAGGCTCACCGCGGAAGAGATCGAGCAGGCGATCTGGAATGCCCCTCGAATGCGAAGGCACCCCAGAGACCCCGAGCGCGCGAGGATCGAGTCCCTGACCGATGGCGGCAAGTCTGTCGTGGTCATCGTCCAGGTCTTGCATGACGGAGTACGACCGATCACCGGATGGGAGGCATGAGCATGACTAAGGGAATGTCCGAGGCCGAGCTGGCCGAGTACTACAACCGGACCCAGGACACGTCTGACTTCGATGAAGGCGACGAAGTCCCGATCACGGTCAGGCGCAACGTGACGATCTCGGTGCGGTTCTCCGTCGAGGAGATCGCTGAGCTTCGGGCGCGGGCCGAGGAGTCTGGGGTGAAGGTCACCTCGTTCATCCGCGCGGCCGCGCTTGAGGCAGCCAGCCCCGTCGACCGAGCCGCACTAGGCGAGCTTGCCCGTGACCTGGAGCAGCGAGCTCATCAGGTCGCCGAGTTCGTGGCTCGCGGCGCGTAAAACTCGTCAGGGCCACAGCGATGGACACTCTTAGGACCCGTCTCGACCCACGACAACGTCACGCGAAGCGGATGAGCGGGCGTTGGAGGAACGCGGGCATTCGCGGCTGGAATGACGCACTTCGTGTGCTCGCTGGTCGCACTAGCTCTGTCGGGACCGCCTGCTCTACTCGTGTGATGGAGCAGAAATTCATGCACATCATGGCTGGATCCGACGAAGCGCAACTTGTGAAAGACCTCACTGCCGCCGGGTTTCGAGTTACGCCGTCGGGACGACTTTCCGGTGGGGTACAGGTACTTGTCCGAACTGAATCGAAGGACGAATCTGCGGTTGCCAGCATCGTCGAAAAGGTGTCCCCGACTGCAACGCTGGGACCGAGCGGCTCACCGACGAGACACTTGAGCGGGTACCGAGACGGCCTATAAGCAGACGCCTGGCGTGCGTCAATCAGCGTTGATCGTTGACTACGTCGGCGATTCGGTCGGCGATGTCCTCGATGCTTTGGTCGCTAGTGCTTAGCGCGACTTTGTCCGCCAGAGACGGGCTATAGGCTCGAACCTGGTCAGCCTCGAGGTCGTGCCAGATCGGCAAGAGGGACTGTTCCCCGGCGACGGTCCGGGTGACCAGGCCGTTTAGTTCGTGGTTCGTCCACCCCTTCCGGAAGAAGTCCTGCGACAGGACGACGACCCCGAAACGGCTTGAGCGGATACCTTCGTCGATCTTTCGACGCAGGCTGTGGCCTACCTTCATCTGAGCTTCATCGAGCCAGACGGTAATGCCTCTGCGAGCGAGTGCGTCACGTAGTGGTCGTGCGACTGCGTCCTTGTCCTCGCTGGCGTGGCTGATGAAGACGTCCCAAGTCTGGCCACCCAGAACGTCGCCTTGCGGCTCCTCGGGGTCGTCGCGAAGCGCGACCTGGGAGGCCGGGTTTTCGGTTGCGGACCGGGCGGTCGGGAGGAACCCTCTCGGTGGGGGCTGGACGGCGATGCTGGAGCTGATGCGGCCGGCGTGGCCGCCTAGGTCGATAACCACGATCCAGTGGCCGTTGGAGGGAACGGCGACGTGGAACGGGGAGCGAGTGACACGGCCGCCGTGGTATCGGTAGCGACGGCCGGACTTGTAATTGTTGTAATCGCTGCTGGTCATCAGCTGGACGTTGGCCTGGTTCTTCAGGGTCACCACAACTGTGGACCCCTTCTTGACGTTACCCAGGTCGTATCGCTGGTGCTCCATCAAGTTCTCCTGTTATTGCTCGTCAGTACCAACGTCATCACCCAGCTGCCTCGGGCTCCTGAGATCTGCCCTGGGCTCGTTCGCGGGCGCGCGCGTAAGTGTCCTTGCGGACGGCGACGAAGTTGATCTCGTCGCGCAGTAGGGTCCTCCTCGACGGCGTGCCCTCCCCAAGCCAGTCATCGAAGACCTTGACCTCGGCCTCGATGGCGGCATCGTCCTCCAGCTCCGCGTCGGTGAGGATCTCCTCGACCCAGTGCCACTGGAGCTCGGCCTCGGTCAGGACGGCTGCTGACTCCTTCCGCAGCAACTCCAACTGCATCTCGACGCGGGTGTAGTGCTTGACGAGCCGTTGCTGGAGCACGTAGATGCCCTTGTGTGTCAGCGACGCGATGCGCCGTTCGCGGGTCAGCAATTCAGACGGTGCCGCGGTCACATCGACGAACTTGGTCGCGAAATTGTTGCCGTCGACCAGGTCGGGCAGCGGCATGACCCGCAGGTTGCCGTTCCAGCCGGCACCGGAGACCGCTTGGTGCGGAACGACCGGGGCCACGGTGATGCGTGGCGTCAGGTCCGGGCCGGTGCGCATGGCGCAGGGGTGGGCGACGATCTGGACCAATTGCGGCTCGTGCCCGAAGCCGGGCAGGACGATTCCGTCGAACACGTCGCCCTGGATCGGGGGACGTGCCCGGCTGATGTCTCCGCGCTCGTCGTAGAGCGCTCCCGGCTCGATCTGGTCCATGGCGTCGCAGTGCTCAGTCTTCTCGTCGGCGGATCGAGCGTTCGCCGTCGACGTCGCTGAAGACCTCGAAGTCGCTGCGGCTGTCGCGCCAGTTCGGACGGACCTGGTTGAGTACCTGGTGGGCTTCGAGGCGTCGTTCGGCCAGGTCCATCAGGGCGTCGACGTGTCCTTCCAGGTACAGGTCGAGGGGTCTGATGAAGAAGCCTGCGGCGAGCGGCAGGTCCAGCTCCATCCAGCCGGCCGGGTCGGAGACGGGTGCCTTCTCCTCCAGTACGTCCAGCAGTGCGGCGAACTGGGCCAGCTTGAGCCGGCTGCCGGGGCTGGCGTCGCCGCCCTTGCGCCACTTTCGGATAGCCGAGATGCTCACGCCGAGTACTTCGGCGATGTCGGACCAGCTCATGCCTCGGTCACCGGCGAGTTCCTCGAGGAGCGCGGCGACCGACTTCGCGGCCTTTTCTCGGGTGCTGTCGGCCAAGTACTGCTCGCGGGCCTCGCCCTGGCGTTCGCGGACCTCGCCGCCGCGCATGTCGTGTTCGGTGCGCGCGTAGTCCGCATCCAGCGACAGCGCGCGGGTCTCGCTCACGGCGGAGGACGCGTAATTTGAGACGCCGCCGGCGGAGGTGCCGGTCGGCTGTCCGCCACTTGAGGTGTTGTTGACGGTCATGACCTTTCTCCTCGGAACATGGTGCGGGCCTCATCGGTGATGGACCGTTGGAAGGCGATGCCGCACGGGATGTGGACGACGGACAGTGCGTCGCTGACGAGATCGGCGCTGAGCTGGACGACGTCCTGGTTGGTGAAGTCGCTGAACCCGTCGAAGTCGAGGACGAAGAACGGTCCGGACTCGACGGCTGCCCGCTTGAGGTGCTGCGGGACGACGATCGTGCCTTGGTTCAGCGCAGCGCAGCGGAAGTTGAGGCCGCGTCCCTCGCCCAGGTCGTAGGTGCTGACGCTCTGGGTGGACGTAGCCGGGCAGTCATCCGGTCCGATTTCGAGGTGCCCAACGAGCCGCTCGTTGATCCAGCGGCTCCATTGACGCACGTCGGAGACGGTCTCAGGCACCCGGACCTCGTCGATGTAGCGCAGGCCGACGCGCTGCAGGGCCGGTCGCACCTTGGCATCGACTAGTGCTTCGCAGGCTGAGTTGACCGCTTCGAGGAGTACCTCGAAGCTGTTGTACGCGGTCGTCTCGTAGGTCAGCGACTCCGACATGATCGTCAGGCTCTCGGTGCTGTTGGCGTTCTTCAACACGACGCCGAGGCGCTCCTGGACCTGAGGCGGGCCGCCGCCGATAGTCAGGTTGAAGTTGGTCTGCTGGAGCGGCTCGGCGAACGGGAACCGATCCTCCAGCGCGATAGCGATGTCGTCCTTGGTCTGCTGCTGCCGCAGACGCGCAGCGTCGGTGAAGCGAATCTCGGCTGCCACTAAAGCAAGGGGTGCGTTCGGGAAGACCTCACGGTTGGGGTACACGGGGGAAACCTACTCTCGTTGTACCAGAAACGATACCCAAACACGCACCAAAACCGGTACTCCGAATCGTACGCTCTTGGCGAACGCTCCTTGACGCCCCTTCGGCGTCGACGAACCCACCGATTCGGACGCGGGTAGGCGCCACTCGCAGCAGCGTCTGGCGTCGCAGTCGACGAGCACCGCCCGTCTGCGTGGAACTCGATCAGAGCGGCGAAGGTCGCCGCGCCTGGTCGCAAACCGGTACGTCACTCTGGCCGAAGTGACGCTCGCCCAGCGGCTGATCCGGAAAGTCTGGCTGCTCGGGTCGTGCAGAATGGGCACACCCAGTCAGAGCCGAGAGCGCCCGCCTCTTCGTCGAGGCTGGGGAACGAGGGCGAGCGGCTGGGCAGGGGTGGTCACAGGCTGCTCGCCGGCGGAGATGAGTTCCTCCAGGTGCTCGATGCGGAACCGGACGTGCTTGCCGATACGCGTGCAGCGAACCCTGCGCTGACGCACCGCGTCGGCCACCCACCGTGCGGGCACGTTGAGGTAAGCCGCTGCCTCGTCGATCGTCAGCAGCGATCGGCACGGCGCTCGTTCGGACATCGGCTCACCTCCCTCCCCCACGGCTCGGTCGCCTTCAGCTCGCGGCGGTGCCCCGGCGCTTGGCGTTGATCCAGGCCCGCACGTCGCCGCGGCGGTATCGGACCCAGCGGCCGACCTTGAAGCTGTGCGGTCCAGCGCCGAGGTGGCGCCAGTAGCGCAGGGTTCCGACGGGTACCCGGAGCATCTCGGAGACCTCGTCGATGGTGAGCAACTGGTCGTTGGCGTCGGTCCGGTTCGGCTGGGTGTGGCTCATCGTCGTCTCCCTGGTGTGTGGTGGTGGCTTCTCCCCAAGGCCGGGAGAAGGGGCTGTGTGGCCAACTGTCCTCACGGTGCGCACCAAAAAACGCCCGTCCCGTGACCGCCCGTCCTGGGACGGGCGGAGGACGGGCGGAGCGGGTTTACGCAGGTCAGGGGTGCGCCCGTCCGAAAGTTGAAGAAGTTCCACGACGACAGGGTGAGCGGGCAACCTCACCGACTTCCTACCCCTGTCAGGGGGGCGCATGGGGGTAGGTCGGGCGTCGAACCGTGTTTGCGCAGGTCAGGGCCGGTGCGCGGAACCTACCCCCTCTTGCTCGGCGCCTTGCGTCCGGGCATCTTGGACGTTCATATGCCGATCCCCAGTCCGGGGCCTGGGGGCTGTCGGTAGGAGTGTTCGAGCTCGCGGCGGCGGGTTTCCTGGCGGACTTGGCGTTCGGCACGCACGGCCATGGCGGCGTCGTCGCGGTCCTGTGCCCAGGCGGCGTGCTCTTGTTCGATGCGGCCGGGTGGGAGGCTCCGGATCGCGGGCTCGTGGAGTCGGGTGCGCACCTGATCGCTGGCGGTATCGAGCAGCCCGCGGTACTCGGCGATCTCGGCGTCGATCTCCACCACGCGCTCGGCGGTCTCTGGACCGTAGTAGGCAACCATGTTGCGCCGCTGGGTCGCGCGGCGGACCGCGCCTCGTAGCTGGTCTTCCTTCGTCCAGGCGGCTTGCAGCCCTGCCAGGGCAACGTCGAGGGGTCGATGGGGGGCGTAGCGTTCGACATCCGTGGCGGCACGTCGGGCGGCATGGGCCGGCCCCAGGTCGGCTCGGTCGCGACAGAAGACCTCGTCCCACTGGCGACGGGCATCGTCGAAGTCGGTCGCCACGAGGTGGGCGAGGTTGGTCTCGCGGCCGCGGGTCATTCCGACGTACGCCGACGAGGCGGTCGTGTGCTCACCGACAGCCGCATGTCCCTTGCCTGTGGTCTCGCCCTGGGCGCCATAGACGGTGGTGGCGTAGGCGAGCTCAACTTCGTCGTGTGCGTACGCCGCCGGAACGGCCCGGGCACCACGCTGGCCCTGGAGCGCGACGGTGCCGTCGTCAGCGATAGCGGTGATGGTCCAGCGGCGTCGCCCTCCCTGAGCGTTGTCGGCTGGCCGGGGCTCGTGGCGCGACCTATCAGCCGAGTGACGATGTCAGCCTCGACCGCGAGCACGTCGGCCGAGGACCAGGCACGGATGTGCTCGGGCACGATGGCGCCTTCCAGCAGCGGCACGCACGCTTCGATGACGCGCGCGGTGATGTCCTCGGCCAGCTCGATGCGCACGGCGGCCGGCGCGACAAGACCGGTGGCGGCGATCCACTTCTCCGCCTCGCCTCGCACGTCGGCGTGGTTCCACGCCGACCGACGGGCGCCGAGCCGAGTGAGCACGGTCTCGGCCGCCGCGTCGCGGCTCAGCGACCCGGGCCGCCGAGCGTCATCCACCAGAGGCAACCCCGGCTGCGGCGTTGGGTCGCGGTAGCCGAGCGAGCGCAGTTCGTCGTTCCACCGCTGCACCAGCTCGGCGCCGTCCTCCGGGACGACCTTGTCGGGTCGGGCTTCCTTCCACGCCCGACGGTCCCAAGCCTGACGGAGCTTCGGCCCGGGTTCCTGCCCGCGGTGATCGGCTCGCCACTCGGCTTCGTAGCGGTCGATGTTGCGACCGATCTGCGTCGCCCTCGCGCTGAACCGGCCGGCGTACGGCGCCAGTTCGCGGATCTCGCCGGACTCTGGGTCGACGGTGAACCCCGCCGCGGCGAGTGCGGCACGGAACTCGGGGTCGGTCTGCATCGCCGCATGCCCGATCCCGTTCAGCGCTTCGATGCTGTCGCGGAACCCAACCGTGTGCAGGCCACGCCACTTGCCCTCGGCGAAGACGCGGGCATTGATCTGGAGGTGCAGGTGCCGGTGTGGGTCGCCGGCACGCGAGGTGTAGTGGCGGACGGTGACGGCCTCGATCCGCTCGACCGGGACCTGGACCTGCCGGCCTCGCGGCCCGACCCGGGTGGTGGCGTGCTCTGCGACCCAGCCGATGATCTGCTCCGCGGCGTGGTCCTGCGCCGCGTCGTACGCGACGGCGATCTCCGGGTGCAGGGAGGCGGCCAAGGACCAGGTTTTCGGCCCGTTCACGGTGATCTCGACGAACCGCACGGCTTTCGGATCGTCCCGCAGCCGGCCACGGGAGGCGCCGGTGGTCGGATCGCAGCCGGCGACCCAGCTCTCGTAGGCGTCGCCGTCCAAGTCGCCGAGGTCCTCGATACCGCCCTGCGGTGAGGCACCGAAACGCCGGGCCACCCCGGTGCCCTCGCCCAGGTAGTAGTCATCGGCACGGGAGCGGTCGGCCTCGACGTAGGCGCGCGCCGCGGAAGCTGCTCCGGTGTCGAGATGCAGAACGGCTCGGCGGCGGTCTTGACGAATCGAATGTCCGCGCGAGCGGTCCAAGGTAGTGGATCTCACGTCCTGGCAGGCGGCGCAGTCGTCGTGCACGCTGTCCCGCATGACATCCCTGTCCCGGGAACGACACCGGACGGGCCCACCGGGACGCTCGACCGTCAACAGGGCCGCGACCTTGGGGTTTCACCGCTCGTGGTTCCGCCATCGGGACGCGCGCCCAACGCGGCAGATGAGCGCGCTTCAGGTGCTCCGACCGTGGAGCCTGAGACTCTTCTTGCGATGCACGGGGGTCACTAACCGGTTTGGCCGTCGATCGACTCCCTGATCAAGTCGGCGTGGCCGTTGTGTCGGCAGTACTCCTCGATCATGTGGACCAAGATCCACCGCAGGGTGAAGGTCTCGCCTGTGTGCGGGTTCATGCGTACCGACTCCTCGTCGAGCCCACCGCGCGTGAGTGCGTCGTCGACCACCGAGTCCGCACGGCGTACGGACTCGTCGAAGAGCGCTCTGAGCTCCTGCGGTGTGTCTTGCTGGGCCGAGTGGAACTCCCAGTCGTCGTCGGCGTCCCAGTCCATGGTGTCGAACGGCGGGGCGAAGCCGACGTCACGGAAATGGTGGTCGAACCACTGCGACTCGACGAGCGCGAGGTGCTTCATCATCCCGCCGAGCGTCATATCTGTCGGCGGCAAGGGCTGCGCCAGCTGGTCCTGGGTCAGGCCCGAGCACTTCCACCGAAGCGTGTCGCGTTGGTACGTCAACGAACCACGCAAGATGGCGACCTCGCTGCCATGCAACGGCGCTTCGACGCGCGCGCTGATGTCAAAGGCCTGCGGCTCGCTCATGGATGGTCCCGTCGATGAACCGCCCTGGTCCATTTCTCTGCTCCGGTCGAAATCACGATGCGCATCGTACGGGTGATACACCGCTCATCGGCGTGACCGAGCGGATCGGGGCATGAGCGTGCGTCTCCGAGCGCACGCAACGCGGCGGATCCGGTAATGCCAGTGCGCCAATGACAGCTTGACTGCTTGGGTGAGCCTATGGATCTCGTTGCACGGATCGCGCTCGTCGCCCGCACCTGGACTCCGACGCAGCAGCTGCATCCGGGCAACGTGGCTTGGCACGGCAGCGGGTGCGACGGTGCCCCACCCGCCGACACGTCCCTCGACGGCGACGGCTGGTTCGCTGAGGTATGGCACCAAGACGATGCGTCGGAGTTCGAGGGGCACTTCGCTCCCTACCTGTCGCCGGATGAACGGCGTCTTGCGTTCGACAAGGTCTGCAGCCATGCGCCTCACGGATCGGTCAGCCTCGTGACGGATGCACCGATGGCGGACACGCTTCGCGCGGCTGGCGCCCGTGACATCGGTGGCCCTTTCTTCCTCCTCCAGCGTCGCCGTCTCGACGAATTGCCGAGCCCGACCCTGGCGCCGGGGTACACCATCGTGACTGCAGACGAGGCTGGAGAACGCGCGCGCGTCGACGCACACAGCCTCGCCTGGGCTCCTGCTCGCATCAAGGAGCTACTCGGCCTGAGGCTGACTGGCAACGAGGGGCACAGCAGTTTCACGCTCGACAAGTACCGAGCGATGAAGGCGGTCACCATCTATCGGCCTGAACTTGACCTCATGGTTCTGGCCCCGGACGGCAGCCCAGCAGCATTCGCGCTTGGCTGGCACGACGATTGCTCTCACAGCATGCTTTTCGAGCCCGTCGGCACGAGCCCCGAGCATGCGCGGCGCGGTCTATCTCAGGCTGTCTGCGGCGCCGTGATGACGAGGGCTCGAGACCTGGGTGCCACGCAGGCGGTCGTCGGTCCGCGCGGCGACGACGCGTATCCAGCGCCGCGGCGGCTCTACCGTTCCCTCGGCTTCTCCACAGTGGCGCGCACGTGCACGCTGGCATGGGATGCGGGTTAGCAATCGGAACGACGCCGCGGATCGCCGGCTCCGTCCTCCATGCGTGCGTGGGCGGAGAACTAACGGCCTCATCTCGGCAGTTCTGCCGTTTCACTACCCACGGCAGATCCGGATGTTGACCGTGGGGCAAACCGGCCCTTCACATTCCAGCGTGTAGTCGGGGCGATGGTGTGACTTATTCGGGCGGTACCTGCGCCTTGCGCTTATGTCGGTCGTCGACATCTGGCCTGGTATGGCGGTCTGCGGCCGGACGCGAGACCATGTGCAACATGAGCTCTACGCCTGAGGCACGTGTCAGTCGGGTCCCATGGGCGCGCGCCACTGTGGCCTTGGCGTTCGGCATCGCGGTCGTACTGCTCGTAGTCGCCTTGATCGGTGGCCACCTGGCCTTAGCTGGCATGGCTGGCTTTTGGGCGCTCGTCCTCAGCTTCCCGTTGCATCGAACGCGCGCAGCTGACACCGAGCAACAACGCGCCGTCTGAGGTACTCGGGACAATGTCACACAAGCGTCAGGCGGAGCCCTATAGGCGGCATGAGCGGGCGCAGCCTCACGGCGGCGAATCCGGCTTCTAGACGGGGTGCCCGGGATGAGGGTTGCGGCGGTAGGTCTTGGCAACGGTGCCGAACTTATGGCGGCGCTGTCCTCGATCTCACGACGCCAAACATCAAGGGTATCGACATGTCCGGTCTGCTCGACGTTCGCCGGCCGTCCCGATAGCGGAACCGTGATCGGTGACGGTCGAGCTGCACGAGCAGCTCTCACTCGCGCGTCCCGGAGGGGATCCGCCAGCGGGGGACTCGAATATGGTGGCGACCCCAGGGTAGCGAGGGCGGACCACTTCCCCACTCGCCCGAGATTAGGCCGATTTCCGCTAGTCCCGATCTCGTAAGACAGACGTAGTCGAGATATTCTGGGGCTCATCCGGCGGACCTCGCCGGGATCAACTCAAAATGTCGCTGGTGCTACCTCGTGTAGCACGCCCCACCTGGAAACGGTGTCCAACGGGAGGCAACGGGACCTCGGATTCACGCTCAGAACGGCAATTTTGGCCCGCTTCAGCGTGACATCCCACTGGTTCAACTCCCCCACGAGCACAAGTACATTCCTGCCGCGACGGGCGATGTCGGCTGCCTCCCCTCCGCACGTCCTTGCCGTAAGCCCATGGCTGACGTGCAAGCATGAAGGCTGGGTACCTGGGTACGACCACAAGAGCGGGCGTTGTCAGTGCCGGAGCAGTGGCAGGCAGCGCAGCTGAATCCCCACACGGAGGGAGGAGGAGCGCATGACCGCCGATCCCGTCGCGGCGTTCCGCCATCAGGCACTGGTCTACGACGACGTCGACGACCTGCTGGCCACTGCCGTCCCGTTCATCGAGGAAGGCGTACGAGACGGTGACGCG
>JAABUS010007683.1_pt1 | contig 12215 bp, 13 predicted proteins | sample 5560161 | NCBI WGS metagenome assembly JAABUS01 (sample SAMN10711885, study PRJNA513376) | rock metagenome | isolation source: Antarctica rocks | place: Antarctica: Victoria Land, Trio Nunatak nord | collected 2016-01-04 | reverse complement strand
TCCTTCTCGGCGATGAAGCACGTCATGCCGTTGTGGCGCTTCTCGGCCTCCGGATCGGTCTTGACCAGCACGAAGACGAGCGCGCTCGTGAGGCCGTTGGTGACCCACATCTTCTGCCCGTTGATCTCGTAGGCGCCGTCGTCCTGCTTGACGGCGGACGTCTTGATCGCCTGCACGTCGGAGCCGAGCTCGGGCTCGGACATCGAGAAGGCGGCTCCCATCTCGCCCGTGGCCATCTTCGGCAGGTACTTCTGCCTCTGCTCGTCGGTGCCGAATTTCAGCAGGAGGTAGATGCCGATGAAGTGCGTGTTGATGACGCCGGAGATCGAGACCCAGCCGCGGGCGAGCTCCTCGACGACCATCGTGTAGGTCGTGAGATCCAGCCCGAGACCGCCGAACTCCTCGGGGATGGTGATCCCGAAGAGGCCAAGCTCCTTCATCTGCTCGACGATCTCCTCGGGGTAGGAGTCCTCGTGGTCGTGGCGCTCGACGTTCGGCAGGATCTGCTCGTCGGTGAACTGCCGGACCATCGCGATGATCTCGCGCTGGTCCTCGGTCATGTCGTTCAGCTGCGGAGCGGTGCTCACGGCCATGGCTTCTCTCCTAGCGCCGAGGCGGAACGCGGCGTGGGTCGTGGTCTGAAGGTGGTGTACCGAGAGTACCCGGGCACGAGGAAAGTCCGCCGTCCGTGCTTGGATGGAGGGCGTGAACTTCGCCCGCGACGTCGTCGACGCCGCCGAGCCTGCCACGCGCGCGCTCGTCGAGCTCGCGCGCGACGGCCGGCGTCGCGAATGGCGCTTCGGAGAGGTCGCGGAGGGCTCCGCACGGCTCGCGGGCTGGATGCGGTCGCGAGGCGTCGGCCGCGGCGACGTGGTCCTGACGCTCGTCGGCAACCGGCCCGAGTGGGTGATGGCGATGGTGGCGTGCTTCCGGATCGGCGCCGTCGTGCTGCCCTGCACCGAGCAGCTGCGACCGAAGGACCTCGCGCAGCGCGTCGCGGTGACCTCCCCCGCGCTCCTCCTCGCCGACCCGCGCAACCGCGCCGTTCTCGAGGCGGCGGGGCTGGCGGCGACGTTCCTCGACGAGCCCGGGCTCTTCGACGGACCGGAGGTGGCCGAGGCGACCGAGCTCGAGGCGCTCGACCCGTGCGTGATCACCTTCACCAGCGGCACGGCGGGCGCACCGAAGGCGGTGCTCCACGGGCAGCGCTACCTCAGCGGCCAGGCCGTGCAGGCGGAGCACTGGCTCGCGCCCGGGCGCGGCGACCTCGTGTGGTGCACCGCGGCGAGCGGGTGGTCGAAGAGCGCGCGCAACGTGTTCGTCGCGCCGTGGCTGCGGGGGGCGACGGCGCTCCTGCACGACGCGCGCTTCAACCCCGCCGAGCGACTGGAGATCGTGGAGCGGGAGGCCGTCGCGGTGCTCTGCATGGCGCCGACGGAGTACCGCGTGATCGCGGCGCGCATGCCGCTGCGGCGCTTCGACGCCCTCCGCGGGTTGGTCGCCGCGGGCGAGGCGCTCAACCCCGAGGTGCTGCGCGCCTGGGAGGCGGCGACGGGGCTGGCGATCCGCGACGGCTACGGCCAGACGGAGACCGGCCAGCTGACGGGGATGCCGGCGGGTGGCGAGATCCGGCCGGGCTCGATGGGGCGCGCGCTGCCGGGGACACGGCTCTGGGTCGATCAGGGCGAGCTCGTCGCCGACCCCGCCACGGTCCCGACGTTCTTCGTCGGCTACCTCGGCGCGGACGGCACCGTCGAGACGCCCACCGGTCCCTGGCGCACGGGCGACCGTGTGCGTCAGGACCCCGACGGCTTCCTCTTCTTCGAAGGGCGCCTGGACGACGTGATCATCTCCGCGGGCTACCGAATCGGGCCCTTCGAGGTCGAGAGCGCGCTCGTCGAGCACCCCGCCGTCGCGGAGGCCGCCGTGGTCGCGGCGCCCGACGCGGAGCGCGGGAGCGTCGTGCGCGCGGTCGTGGTGCTGCGCGCGGGTCACGCGGGTACGCCGGAGCTCGCACGGGAGCTGCAGGAGCACGTGAAGGCCGCGACGGCGCCGTACAAGTACCCGCGCATCGTCGAGTGGGCCGACGCGCTGCCCAAGACCGCGAGCGGGAAGGTCCGCCGGGCGCTGCTGCGCGGCAACGGCTGAGCGGAGCGCATTCGCGCCCCGCGAACGGCTCCGCTCAGAGGAGCTTCGCCGTCGCCCGTGCGGCGACGAGCACCGGGTCCAGCGTGCCGCTGACCGGCGGCGCGTAGGAGAGGTCGACCCACTGGAGCGCCTCCACGTCCATCCCGGTCCACAGCGCCATCGCGAGCGGGTCGATGCGCTTGCCCGCGGTGGCGCCGCCGACGATCTGCGCGCCGAGCAGCCGTCCGCTTCCCCGCTCGGCGACGAGCTTGACCCACATGCGCTCGGAGTCCGGCATGTAGCGGGCGCGCGTGTCGGTCTCGACCGTCTCGGCGACGACGTCGAGCCCCTCCTCGGCCGCCTCGCGCTCGCTCAGGCCCGTGCGGGCGATCTCCAGTGCGCAGAACCGCGAGATCGCCGTGCCGAGCACGCCGGGAAACGCCAGGTCGCCACCCGTGAGGTTCGTGCCCGCGATCCGTCCCTGCTTGTTCGCGTGGGTGCCGAGCTGGACGTTGACCGCCCGGCCGAGCAGGCGGTGGTGGGACTCCGAGCAGTCCCCGGCGACCCAGACACCGTCGTGGTCGGCGGCACGCTGATGGTCGTCCACCGCGAGCGCGCCGGACTCCCCCACCGTCAGCCCGGCCACCTCCGCAACACCGACCTCCGGCTTGACGCCCGTGGCCACGACCACGTGGCGCGCCGGGAACTCGCCGTTGTCGGTGCGCACCGCGCGCGGGCGGCCGTCGGTGTCGAGCACGACCTCCTCGACCTTCGTCTGAAGCTGCACGAGGATCCCGAGCCCCTCGGCGGCCTCCTGGACGCGAGCGGCCATGTCGGTGTCGAGCGTGCCGAAGACCTGGTCGGCGACGTCGACCACCGTCGTATCCAGGCCCTGGCGCACGAACGCCTCCGCGATCTCCAGGCCGATGTAGCCGGCGCCGATCACGACCGCGCACCGATCCCGCCCACCCTCGGCGTCGACGGCGGAGCGCAGCCGGCCGGCGCCTTCCAGCGTCCGCGCTGCGTCGGCGGCCTCGATCCCCGGGATCGGCGGCGGCGTCGCGCGGGCGCCCGTGGCGATCAGCAGCTCGTCGAAGCCCTCCTCTCTCCCGCCCGCGCACGTCAGCCTCCGGGTCGCCAGATCGACCGCGACGACCTCCGTGCCCATGCGCACGTCGAGGCCGTTGACGCGGTGCTTCTCGGGGGAGCGCGCGACGAGCGTCTCGAGCGGGTCGACCTCCCCGCCGACGTGGAAGGGGATCCCGCAGGCCGAGTAGCTCGTGTACGAGCCGCGTTCGAAGACGACGACCTCGAGCTCCGGCTCCCGCCGCTTCGCGACGGCCGCCGCGCTCATCCCTCCGGCGTCGCCGCCGATCACCGCCAGTCGTCTGGGCACACGCCTGACCCTACGGCCCGCCGCGTCAGCGTGTTCTGATGCCCACCGAGAACCGCCAGATCCGCCTCGCCGCCCGCCCCCGGGGCCTGCCCACCCCGGACGTATGGAAGCACACGACCGAGGAGCTGGGCGACCCGGTCCCCGGTCAGTTCCTCGCGAGGGTGGAGTACCTCTCGCTCGACCCTGCGATGCGGGGCTGGATGAACGAGGGCAAGAGCTACATCCCGCCCGTCGAGATCGGGGAGGTCATGCGCGCGGGCGCCATCGCCGAGGTCGTCGCCTCGGAGCACGACGGCTTCGCGGTCGGCGACCACGTCTCCTCCGCGTTCGGGGTGCAGGAGTACGCCCTCTCCGACGGCAGGGGCGTCACTAAGGTCGACCCGGAAACTCAAGGGCTGCCGCGTGGTCGGCGTCGCGGGAGGCGAGGACAAGTGCGCGTGGCTCACCGGCGAGCTCGGGTTCGACGCGGCGATCGACTACAAGGCCGGTGACGTCAAGCGTGCCCTGAGCGAGGCCGCGCCGGACGGCGTCGATGTCTACTTCGACAACGTCGACGGGGAGATCCTCGACGACGTGCTCACCCAGCTGCGCCGCGGGGCGCGCGTCGTCATCTGCGGCGCGATCTCGCAGTACAACGCCATCGAGCCCGTCAGGGGCCCGTCGAACTACCTCTCGCTGCTGGTCAACCGGGCGAGCATGAAGGGCATGGTCGTCTTCGACTACGCCGACCGCTACGAGGTCGCGGCGCGCGAGATGGCCGGCTGGGTCACCGAGGGCAAGCTCGTCGCCCGCGAGCAGGTCGTCGAGGGCGGCATCGAGGCGTTCCCCGACGCGCTGCTCATGCTCTTCCGGGGGGAGAACGTCGGCAAGCTCGTGCTCAAGGTGAGTTAGACTCCTTGGTATGACCACCTACCGCGTCGGGCCGAAGGGACAGGTCGTGGTCCCGAAGGCGATCCGCGACCAAATCGGCCTGGAGCCCGGCCACGACGTCGATGTCGAGCTCGTCGGCGACGAGATCCGCATCCGCCGGGCGCGACCGCTGACCTTTGAGGACTTTCGCGGGATCTGGGGGCCGCCGGAGGGAATGGAAGGCTGGGCGGAGGAGAAGCGACGGGAGATCGAGCTCGAGGAGCGTAAGTGGAGGACGTGACGACCGTTGTCCTCGACGCCTGGGCCATCGTCTCCTGGTTCACCGACGAGCCCGCGGCCGATCGCGTTGCCGCCGAGGTGAGCCGACGGGAGCGCGTCGTCGCCTCATGGGTCAACCTGGGTGAGGTGGCCTACGTGCGCGGACGCGCCATCGGGCTCGCCCAGGCCGAGGCCGCTGTGCTCCGCTTCGCCACCACGATCACCGCCGAGCTCCCCGATCACCGCCTCGTCTTCGCCGCCGCGCGCTTCAAGGCCGCCGGCGGGCTCTCCTACGCTGACGCGTTCGCCGCCGCCACGGCGGAGCGCCACCGCGCTCCACTGCTCACCGGCGACCCCGACCTGCTCGCCCTGCGTGGACAGATCGAGGTCATCGACCTGCGCGTCTCGTAACGAGCTGGTCCGTCGCCCGCGAGCACGATCGTGCAGCCCGGGGCGCGTCCCCGCGCGGTCGGCGGGCCGGCACGCCGCTTCCGTCCTTCGGCACCGGCCTCGCCTCGTCCACCGCTCTCGCCATCGCGATGTCGTGGAACGCCGGCTGGTCGGACCCCGGCGGCGACTCGGGCTCCGGTGGCGGGACGGCTTCGACGGCGCGGGCGACGGCTCCTACTCGGGCGGTTTCGACGCCAGCGACGGATTCGGCGGCGCCAGCACGTGGTAGCCGATCCCCCACTTGGCTAGGGTCTGTCCGTGCGTCTGGTCCTGAACATCCTCTGGCTGGTCCTCGCGGGCTTCTGGATGTTCCTCGGCTACCTCGTGGCGGCGATCCTGTGCGTGGTGTTCATCGTCACGATCCCGCTCGCCGTGGCGGCGCTGCGCATCGGCCTCTTCGCGCTCTGGCCCTTCGGGAACACGGTCGTCAAGCGGGCCGATGCGGGCGCCGGCTCGGCGATCGGCAACGTCGTGTGGTTTCTCATCGCCGGCTGGTGGCTGACCCTGGGCCACATCATCACCGGCATCGCGCTGTGCGTCACGATCATCGGCATCCCGCTGGGGCTGGCGAACTTCAAGCTGATCCGCGTGTCGCTCGTCCCCTACGGACGCGACATCGTCCCCGTCGACGCGGTCCGTCCGGGCTTCGACGGGTTCGTCGTCGCCACCCACCGGTGAGCCTTGTCGCCCCGCGGCAGCGATCGTGAGTTCTGGAACGAGAAGCACGGTCAGGTCCAAGTCGGCGGCTGGGTGCCGCGCCCGTGGCTCGTGGACCACCGCGCGCTGCTCGACGAGCTGTCCCCCGGCCGCGCGCTCGACGTCGCCTGCGGCCGCGGGCGCGAGGCGCTGTACCTGGCCGAGGCGGGCTTCGAGGTGGATGCCGTCGACGTCTCCGACGTGGCGGTGGACGCGGTGGGTGAGGCGGCGCGTGAGCGCGGGCTGGCCGTGCGCGCCACGCGGGTGGACCTCCTCGCGGATCCGGCGCCGTTCCCGCGCCCGCCGTACGACGTCGTCGTCGGCTTCTACTTCCTCCAGCGCTCGCTCCTGGGGCCGATCGCCGACGCGCTCGCGCCCGGCGGGCTGCTGTTCTACGAGACCTTCACCCGCGACCACGTCGACGTGCTCGGCCGCGACATGGGCGAGCGCTTCCTGCTCGACCACAACGAGCTCCTCCGAGCCTTTTCGGGCCTGCGCGTCCTGGACTACCGCGACGCGGTGATCGGCGATGAGCGGTCCCGCGCCGTCGCGAGCATCGTGGCGAGGAAGCAGTGAGGAGCATCGACGCAGATCGCGGTAACGTGGGCCGTCAGCGGACACGGAAAGGGCGATCGGATGAAGCTCGCGGTGGTGGGGAAGGGCGGCGTCGGGAAGACCTCGATCTCGGGGACGCTCGCGCGGCTGCTCGCGCGCCGCGGCCACGACGTGCTGGCCATCGACGGGGATCCCAACCCGAACCTGGCGCTCGCGCTCGGCGTCACCCCCGCGGAGATGGCCGCGATGCCGGGCCTGACGTCCGACCTGCTGGAGCAGACTCCGACGGGCTGGCGGCTCACCAAGACGCTCGAGCAACTGCGCGACGAGTACTCGGTCCCCGCCCCCGACGACGTGGCGCTGCTGGCGGTGCGCCCGCCGCAGACGGCGGGCACCGGCTGCCTGGGCGCCCAGCACGCGACGGTCCGCAACGTCGTCCACGTCGCTGCGGAGGCTCCCGGAGACATCTGCCTCCTCGACATCGAGGCCTCGCTCGAGCACTTCCGCCAGAACAAGGCCATCGAGGCGGACACGATGCTGGTCGTCGTCGAGCCGTACTTCAAGTCGCTGGAGACCGGGCGGCGCATGATCCGCCTGGGCAAGCAGCTGAAGCCCAAGCGCCTGGTCCTGGTCGCCAACAAGGTGTGGGACAGGCGGTCGCGCGACGCCGTCGAGCGGCTCGCCGACGAGGAAGACGTCGAGGTCGCCGGCGCCGTGCCCCACGACGTGCGGATGCTCGAGGCCGACCTCGCCTGCAGCGCGCTGCTGGACTACGACGCCGAGGCGCCGTCGGTCGAGGCCATCCACGCGCTGGCGGACGAGCTGCTCACGGCGGACGCCGCAAGCACGCCGGCACCGTAGGTCGCTACGACGGCCTGCGGCCCGACCGTCGAGCCGCATTTTGGCGAGCCCAGCTGAGGCTCACATGCGAGGCGGCCTCCTCCCCGAAGCTCACCTCGACGCGAAGGTCGTGAACCGCCGGCCGCCTGCGCTGCTTCCATCCCTCGACCAGCTCGAGCAGCAGACGCTCGGCTTCCGCGTCGCCGAAGGACTCGATGCGGGTGAGCGTCTTGGGGCCGCCGGCGAGGATCGCGAGCCCGCCGCCGTTCGCGCTGATCACACCGACGCCCGGCCAACCGCGTACGAGCCGATCCTCGGGGGCCTCGATCGTCAAGTAGAACCCGAGGGCGTCGCGTGGGGCGCGCACGCCGAGTGCCCGCGTGCGTGGTTCGGACAGCGCCAGTGAGAGCAGCCGCTGCCTGCGCGTTCGCGAGAGGCGGCCGAGCGCCGCGCCGCTCAGCAGCGCCAGCGAGCGCGACTGCTCGTCGATCCGCTCGCTGGCGCCGAGACTCGGAGGAGCGGATGGCACCGCAGCCCCGGGGGCGTCGCGGAGCGGCATGAAACCGCCGTAGAGCACGGCCTCTGAGACCAGTGCCTCCTCACGCTTGCACAGGGTGACGACTGCCTGGGTCTGTCCTGCCCGCCGTAGGAGCAGCGGCAGCTCGAGAAGACCACCCGCGGCAAGCTGGTCGTACCAGGCGCGGGACACGGCCGGTGCGCTGGCGGCGACGATGATGCGGTCGTAGGGCGCGCCGCGCGGCCAGCCTTCGCGGCCATCGCCCCGAACGACCCGGACCTTCGACTCGACGCTCGCAAGGCCCCGCCGGGCACCGCGCGCGGTGGCCGGGTCGAGCTCGACGGAGACGACCCGCCCACCAGCGCCCACGATCTTCGCCAGCAGCGCGGCGTTGTACCCGGTGCCCGCCCCGATCTCGAGCACCCTCAGCCCCGGACGCAGGTCAAGCCGCTCGAGCATCGAGGCCATCATCGACGGCTGTGACGAGGAGCTCGACGGGATGCCCCGCTCGTCCCTGGCCGTGACGATCACCCGGTTCTCATAGACGCGCTCGAGCCCCTCCCGCTCTGCCACGTCGGGCAGGAAGCGCTCGCGCGGCACGGCGAGGAACGCCCCACGGACGGCAGGGCTGGTCAAGCAGCCATTGGCCTCGAGCTGCTCGACGAGCTGACGGCGAAGCCGCGAGCTCCGCGACGATCCGCGCGCGGGGCCAGACGTGCTGGGCGTGGACGAGCTCATGTCGCCAGCAGCGCGTGGGCGTGGGCTCTGAGGAACGCTCGCGCGCTCCCCGCCGGGAGGGTTGTCGCGCCACGTCGTGTCGCATCGGAGTGCTCACAGCGAGCGGTGTAGGCCATCGTGGAGACGAGCGCCGCTCGTGCCGCCCGGCGCTCGGCACGCGAGAAGGGAGCGCCGCGCGCCGCCTGGTAGTCAGCGATGAATTCGAGTGCCTCCGCGAGGGTGGGCAGCTGCCGTCGCTCGGTGCTCTCCCAGTCCATAGTGAAGGCGTGGGCGGCCTGACCGACAATGATCGGCTCGCGCGCGATGCTCAAGCTGTCCCAGTCATAGACAGCGCTCAGTCGCCCGGACTCGACGCGGACGTGCTCGGCGCGCCAGTCGCTGTGGCCGACCACTCGGTCGCCGGCCGCCTCGCCTGCGCGGGCGGCGCGCGTCGCGATAGCGTCGATCCATTCGCCGCCGCGGGCGCCGAAGTCGAAGCGCAGGTCATGAGGATCGGGAAAGAGCCGCCCCGGTCGCACGATCATCGGGTTCTCGCGGAGCCCGGCGATGTCGACCAGCGGGCGGGCGAGGGCCACGAGATCGGCCAGCCCGGACGCGAGAAGGCCTCGTGTCGCCGCATCGCGTGCGTCGGCGATCTCTCCACGGTCCTCCAGGGACTCCATGACCAGCCTGCCCGCGCCGAGGGGAAACGGGCCGCCCAGGGGTGCCGGGGCCGCGAAGCCTGCGCAGCGGAGGGTCGCCTGGACGTGCTGCACAGCCGCGAGGAACCGCTCCGAGACACGCGGCGGGTGCACCTTGAGCACCACGCGTCGGCCGTCGGTCAGGCGAGCTCCGAGCACGATGCCGACGCTCGTCTTGAAGAACTCGGGATCGGCCACCGCCGAGCCGAGTCGGCGAACGCACACCTCCTCGAGCCCATCGCCGATCGCCGCCGGCTCGCTGGTCAGACAGACGTCCGAGAGCACCGCGGGGACGTACCCCCACTCGGCGAGGCGACGCTCGATCAACGCTCCGGTCGACGTCATCGGACGAGCGTACGCTCCCGAGAGTCGCTGGTTCCTCGTAGCGGGAAACCGGACCTGCGACGCCACGGATGAGAACATTGGGTGCGTGCAAGCCTTCGTCATACGGGATGTCGCCGACTTCGTGGAGCACGTAGGAGGCTTCCTGACGAGCCGACCGGTCGAGCACAACGTCCTGGCGACCGTGGTGGCCACGCTGGAGCCGACCGACGCTTCGACCGCGCCCCTGTTCGGCTGGGTGGAAGCCGCAGGAACCGGGGAGATCTTGGGGGCGGCGTTACGCACGCCACCCCGGCCCCTCCTCGCCTCCAGCCTGAGCGCGGACGTCGCCGACGCGCTGATGGCAAAGCTGCTCGAGGCCGATCCCGAGCTGCCGGGCGTCACCGGCCCTCAGCCCGCTGCCGCCTCACTCGCCGAGGCGTGGCGGCGCGGCACCGGTGGCACGGTTGAACCGGGCATGCGTCAGGCCATCTACTGGCTCGCGGGCGTCGAGGATCCCCCGGGCCGCCCGGCCGGACGCGCCCGCCCTACGGGTCGTGCGGATCGCCAGTTGATGATCGATTGGGCGAGCGCCTTCAGCCGCGACGCAGGCGCGCCGGCAGCGGATGCGGAGTCCGGTATGGCCCGTCGTCTGCGCGACGGGCGGGTGCTCGTGTGGGATGACGACCGGGTCGTCTCCATGGTCGGATCCAGCCCACCCGTCGCGGGCGTGGTCCGCCTGGGTCCTGTCTACACGCCGCCCGAGGCGCGGCGTCACGGCTACGCCACCGCCCTCGTCGCCGAGGTCAGCCGGCGCGCGCTTGCCGCCGGCGCGACGACGTGCATGCTCTACACCGACCTCGCCAACCCGACCTCCAACCACATCTACCAAGCCGTCGGCTACGACCGTGCCAGTGACGCACAGGAGTACCTCTTCAGCAGGGCCGAATCCTGCGGATGGCCCGGCGTCGGGATCCGCTCCACGCGGGTGCGGCCTCCCAGGGCGGCTGCCACGTCCTCGGTCGCGGGGGACCACGGTCCTCGATCAACGGCCCTTCGTCGAGAAGCTCGCGCTGCCAGGCCGGCAGGCAGTCGAGGTCGAAGGTGAAAGATCGCGACCGGGTCGCGCGCCACCCGGCGCAGTTCCGCCGCGATCTGACGGCTCGTAGGAAATGCACCCACGCTTCGAACCTACCGGGGCGTCCGAGCCAGCAGCGTCAGATCGATGGGCCAGCGGATCTCCAGCCGGGACCACTCGGCCCGTCGTCGCGGTATCTCGGCGCCGTGAACGCGATCAAGAGCAGACCGACAACGGCGATCGCGATGAGCCACTCGGGGCCGCCGAGGAACGCTCCGATCGCTCCGCCGAGCAGGAGCACCACACCGATGCTGAGACCGACCAGACGCCAACGAGACGGCATATCCCGCTGATGCCCCGAATCGGCTCCCGTCATCCCCCGATGGCGGTCTTCGGTGCCTGTTGCGGATGAGAGCCGCCAGCGCCGTCACATCGGGGTTTTCGCGGTGTGCCACACTTGCCGGACATGAGCATTCCCCGGTCGGTCGTCGGCTGTCACGGCCGCGTGACGCGTCACGGGGGCATTGCGCCCGGCCGACTCGGTGAGGTGATGGTCGAGGTCGGCGGCGGGATCCAGGCCTTCCTCGCCCGTGATGCTGATGGCGGCATCATCGCGCCGCTCACCGAGATCGCCGTGGTGGACCAGGTGGCTGCGCGCACCGTGCTCGTGACGCCGCTCTACGCCGTTTCGAGCCCCTCCGAGGAGACCCCATGAGCCCCGTCCTGATCGCTGTCCTCGCCGTCGCGGTCGTCGTGCCGCTGCTGTTGCTCACGTTGTTCAAGGCGCTGTACCGGGTGCCGGCCGCCGATCAGGCGTTGATCATCACCGGCGCCGGGGCCAAGGGCCAGACGGCGGGCACCGGTGGCAAGACGTACAAGATCATCACCGGCGGCGGTGCGCTGGTCGTCCCGATCGTCCAGAAGGCCCAGTACCTGTCGATGAAGTCAGACAAGGCGCTGCTCGACGTCGAGGGGGTGGACACGCAGAAGATCCCCGTCGGCGTGCATGGCGTTGCGATCTTCAAGGTCGGCGACGACGAGCAGTCCATCACGAACGCCGCCACGCGGTTCCTGCACGACCAGGACGCCCAGGATGGAGCTTCCTCGCAGATGCACGACCTCGTCCGCGAAGTCTTCCACGGTCATCTGCGCTCGATCATCGGCGGGCTGTCGGTGGAGGACCTGATCGCCAACCGCAACGAGCTCGCCCAGCAGACCCGCGATGCGTCGGCGGACGAGATGCAGAAGCTCGGCCTCGTCGTCGACTCGCTGCAGATCCAGGAGATCATCGATCCGACCGGCTACATCAAGGCGCTCGGCGAGCCGCGCGCGGCCGAGGTCAAGATGAAGGCGCGGATCGCTCAGGCCAACGCCGACCGCGAGGCCACCGAACGTGAGCAGGAGGCCCAGACGCTCAAGGCCGCCGCGCAACGCGACACCACCCTCAAGCTCGCCGAGTACCAGGCCGAGCAGGACCGCGCGGCGGCGACCACCGCCCAGGCCGGGCCGCTCGCCGACGCCGAGGCGCGCAAGCAGGTCGTCGTGCAGGAGACGCAGGTCGCAGAGCTCGAGGCCCAGCGCGAGGAGCGACGGCTGGAGACGACGGTCAAGAAGCCGGCCGACGCCGCCGCCTACCAGGCGCGCGTTGAAGCCGAGGGTCAGCGCGAGGCGCGGATCGCGCTCGCCGAG
>JAABUS010007679.1_pt1 | contig 12218 bp, 13 predicted proteins | sample 5560161 | NCBI WGS metagenome assembly JAABUS01 (sample SAMN10711885, study PRJNA513376) | rock metagenome | isolation source: Antarctica rocks | place: Antarctica: Victoria Land, Trio Nunatak nord | collected 2016-01-04 | reverse complement strand
ACAACTCAGTTAGTTCTTTCAAAAGATCATCGACGATCTTATAAAAATTGACACAGTCACGTTTGCATCTAGATTGAGTGACATCAGCTGCGTCATTGAATAATCTGAAATGTACATAGCTCAGTTTAACTTGTTCATTTGAAAAGAGATCAACGTTGATCTCTAGTTTATTCTGAATTTTGTCGTATCAGTTTTTTCAAGTAGAATTCTTTTTGTCAGTAAATCAGAAAGAATCAGGTATTTTCTGAGATCTAGAACGCTCAGAGTAGATGAAATCAGAAGAAGTGATTTCTTTAGTTTGAAGTTTAGTCTTCAACTCTTTGATTTCATCATCTCGTTGTTTACTCAGCTCGTTGAGTCAATCTGTTTCTCTGTCGAGAATCATGCATTGAGTCTTTCAGTTTTCGATAGAAACAGAAAGTATTACTGTTTCAGTGAATGACTTGTCATCTTCATTGATGAATGATTCAGCACTAGAGAGTTTCGATGAATCAGTCTCAGAAATTTGAGAAAAGTGACTTCAAAATTCTTCAAAACATTCTTCAATAAATGAACATTTTAACATGATGAAATTTGAAGAAAGAATGAGATCAAGTGAATGATGATGCTCAACAGTATTAATAAAGATGTATGATCAAGTGTTTAATCTTCAGAAAAGAATGTTGTTGATTAGAAAGATATTTTTGATTTGTGAGTTTTTTGAGTGATTCTCAAGCAATTCATGAAGATTCTTTATCATCAATTCTCTTAATTGAATTAAACAGCTTATTTTCACTCATCTGTTTCATGAGAATGAGTTGATTCTCTTGATTGAGTGAGCTTTGCATACTTAGTGAGCAATAAGTTGTCTAGCAATTCAAACAGTCTTATCGTTGATTCTATCAAACTTTCTAGTGTTGTTCAGTCTTTCAATTGCATTGATCATCAGATAAATGAATTTCTTTAAACTCGTTCTGTCTGTACAAGTATGTTGAATGAGTAATGAAATCAGTATTGTGTGATTAATGAATTCTTAATATAATGTCAGAATCGTGTCTAAATGAGTCAATCAGCAAAAGTCAGAATTGAATAGTGCTTGATCTTTAAAGATAACTATAACTGAATATTAAGAATACAGAAGAAGATGAGTACAAAAGCTTCTATTTAAGTAATATTTAGAGACTGTGCTAAGCTCAAAGAAAATGTGTTTGTGACATGAATAGAATGTGATGTAGAAAGAAAGATGATGTTGAACAAAAAGATGTTGAGAAAAGAAAATAAAGACTGAGTCAGATCTGAGTCAGATCTGAGCTAAAGTCATTGACTAGCTCTATTCAATCTTGATACACTTGTAACAATTTCAACAGCTTAACATACAGTTGATATTTCAGTAGCACATAAAGAATCTTACACATATGCTTTCAATGTTGTTTTTTCATCTCAAAGTATACTAAAACATCATTCAGATATATCACGCAGCAAATATTCATGAATGACTTAAACATGTGATTTACATAGAACTGAAAGATCACAAAAGCATTTATCAGTTCAAAGAGCATCATCTGATACTCAAACTGATCATAGCATGTATAAAAAGTCATTTTTCATTTATTGCTCTTGCAAATTCAAATGCAATGATAAATGTTGCAAATATCAATTTTGATAAAATGTTTTGCATAAGCAAAGTGATTTAACGTTTCAGACAGTAAAGACAATGAGTAATTGTTCTTTACTGTTATTTCATTGAGATCATAATAGTTCATGCATAAACAAAAACTTTCATTCAACTTCTTTACAAACAACACAGATGTTTCTGCAGAATTACTTGATGAATAAATTCATTTCTTCTTTAGCATATTGTTTAAATAGTTTCATATCACAGCAAGCTCATTTCATGTCATTTTATAAATAAACTCAATGCAAGACATTTTGCTCTTCATCAGATCAATGAAATGTTTCATTTGATCATGCATATTCAGACTATCAGAAAGAATCTCAGAAAACATTTTCTTAAAATCTTGAATAGCAAAGAATATTTCTGATTCTTTCGCTTGAAGCGCATTGCATTTTGCAGTCTGATGATCTGCATTCTGCAATAAGTTATTTGTAAATAGCAGCTGATAAAGCAAAGTTACATAAGTCTCTTTTCTTTTCTTAGCTGCAAGCATTATCAACTCAACAAATTTTAACGTCTTGCACAGATTAACTTGTATTTGCTTTGCACGCTGAGTGCTGTTTTCTTGATATAATCAGCAATGTTCACGTTAATAAATATTTGAATTGATTTCATTTAATCACAAGTAATCAAGAATTATATCATATTTTTACATGTTTACAGCATGAAACTCAATGTTTCAACTTTTGCAAACTTTCTTATGATCAATCAACTCAATATCGATCTGATGTGTATCATAGCAGAGAATTCAATGATCATTGATTGTTTGAATCTGTTTCAGAGTTGCATGATTCTTTGATAATTCATGCTTTTTTACTCATGATTGCAATATAAAGTTTTGCTCAATCTCAAAGTCAATAAGACAGTGAGCTTCATGCACTTTCTTAGAGACATTTGTCAGTATTGATATCATCAATGCATGTGACAATCATCTTTTCATAGTTATATTTAATGATTTAACAATAAACATCAGACTTTCTCTTTTTTCATTTTTTCATCATGATTGCAAATCTCTTTTTTTGAATGCATAGTTAAAACACATCAAATTATCAATCTTGTATCTCAGCTTCTTGCATGATCAGCATATAAAATTGAATGAAGTAACATTTTGCTTAAACTCATTGAACTTGAATGTTGCATCATCTTTAAACTGCATGCTTAAAGCAAAGAACTTCAAATTCTTTATTGCAATAATAAACTTCATTTTCTTATGCAAGAATTGAAAACTCTTCTGAGACATTGCACTCTCACTTTGCTGCAAATGTAACTTTGATAATGCATCAGTGTTTTACAAATGCAAGTTAATGTTTATAAGATGTTTTAACAGATCAACATAATTAATAGAAATGTATGAAATATGAAGAGATTCATTCATGATGATTTTGTTAATTTTCATTTGCAAGTACATCATGTGAATTTCATTAAATATATAATAGTTCAAATCTGCATACAGTCTGATAAAATATTACTTGAAATTCATGATGCTTTGATTGACTTGCTGCTTTACAATCTCAAGTCGATGTTCTGTTTAAAAGTTGCAAATTTCAGAATTGCTAAGTTTAGCACGTAAGTATTCAGTATAGTACTTTCAGTCGAGTTTCTCATCATAATTGCATATGCTCATCACATGATCTTGTCACTGATTGCAAGACTTTTCTGACAAGTATGATGCAAATCATTGCAACTTCTCTTGTTTCATGATGAAATCAAATGACATCATAACTATGAAGTTTTCACAGTCTTGCAGTCAGAACATTAAGAAATCATAGTTTGTGATGCTTTGCTCTTTAAACTCGCAAGATTGATTAACATGCTTGCGTACATCACTTTAATAGTGATCATCACTATGTTGATATCAATGATCAGAAATTAATCAAATCTTTTGCTCAAGTTTTGATATGCAAAGTTGTAAAACAAGCAATACATTCTGCATCTTCAAATTCTTTAACTGCTTGCATACTTCGCTTATCAATCATCAAGAAATATGATTTATCTGTTCATTAAATTCTTGCAGTTTAAACTTCTCATTTGCATGTTTGAATGCATGATTCTCAGATCTGTTCTGATGAGATGATGAATTCTCAGTGTGAAAAAAGTTATCACTTCTTTTAATCATGTAACTTCTGATGAGTCATTGTGTATTTGACATCTTTTACTGAGCAGCTTCATGCAAATGAAGCAATTAGAACTGTGAAACAATGAAATCTCTTTATGTGAAACTGCATAGTAGAAGATAATAAAATAGTACTCTATTGATGATAAAATTAATTGCTAAGAAATGAAAGTGAAAGCTTGCAGAGTTTTCATCTTCTGTCAAGTCATTATTTTTATTCACTCATTAATTTCTTTAATTTAATCTTACAAGCTAGTTTTGCAAACATGCATTGTTCATAGTTGATGAGATGCATTCTCATACTAAAGATCAAAGAATCAATTAATTACAAGTTAAATTTATCAGCATTTATGAAAATACATTCAATATTTCATATCTGTCTTTTGAAATTTGCAAACTTGAATACATCAATTCAAACAGAATCTTCAGAAATTGATTCAAAGAGTCAGAACATTAAGTACAAAGTAAAAAATATATTAGATTGACAGAATATCAAAGATCAGTCTCATTGATTAGTTAAGTGAAAAGATTATGAACATATTGAGAACACTTGAAAATCAAAGAAAAATCTCAAAAACTGTTAAACACTTCTGTGATAGTTTCAGTTGAGAAACTCAGTCAGTTAAAGTCTGATAAAATCTCAATCTGCTTGAAAAACACATCAAAAAGAAGATTGTTCAGCGATGATTCACTAGTCTTTCTCTCATCTTTCTTAAGCTTGACAATGTTTCAAAACTTTTATTCAATCATTATTTGTTTCTTATTCTTCAGAAACACAAATTGATTTTGCAGATGAGTAGTTTTTGCAAAGATCTTTTGCATCTGCTTGTGAGCATTCAGCAGCTCATCAAGAACATGATTGCATTCTGTTTTTATTTTTTTTCACTTCATCATTGAAAAAGTAAGATTGCATTTGCAATCAAGATGCATACACTCGATGCAATAATTGATTTCATTGTCAACATGACATTTCTTTTGCAAGCAACTGCAATGTTCACAAAGATGCATGACAGCACGCTCAGAATTTATACACTCAAGAAAATCTCTGCGATGCAAGATAAAGTTTTGATTGTGCAATGAAAAGACATGAAGAAAAAGTGATTTTCAAGACGAAAATCTTAAAAGAGAATCTAGTATTAAAACTCTCTCATATGAAATTATGTAACAGTAATAATTAAATAATCATTAAGTAATCAGAGTCTTGAAGTGATTGCTCTGATTGCTTGAATCAGAAGTGATTACAGTGAGCATGATGAGCATAATGTTTATCTTGCTCATCTTGCTCAAAAATGATCAGAATAATTATTCAGAGCAAAGACAACTTGACATGATTCTTTTATGTTTATATAACAATGATTATTTTCTTAGATAGAAGTTTCATGCTCAATTCATGTAAACAGTCAATACATATTATTGTTTCAACTATCTTCAGATCTCAAGTTTAGTAATAGTGATTACTGTTTAATCTTTGTATATATCTTGTGTTGTTAAAGAAACAATCATTACAAGTGAAATCTCAAAAGATAGAAAGACAAAGTTCAAATGATAAATGAGTCTTCATTTTCTTAAGTTTCTGAATGTAATTATGACGTTGATCAAGTAGAAAAAAATTCAATTTATCAATGATGATCATTAAATCATTTGCATCAGATCAGCGAGATTCAATATTGTTGAATTCACACTCATCTGTTGAAAATTGAAGTCGTTGTTTAACAACTCAATGTTCTTCTTCAACATATGAAGTAATGATGTTGTTGAAGTGTAAAAGTTTATCAATGTAGCATTTAATGAATTTTCGTCGCTGCAATCATATATGCTTCTCAATGTACTTGCATATGTTTAAATCTACAACGTTGTAGATCTTGTTAAATGCATATCAGATGTCAATGAGTTTTTCTTCACTGAGAGAATTGTTACAAGTGTGTCGAAATTGAATAGAGTTTTCTAGTCAACAAGCTCTAGAGATTTTGACTCATGTTGAATCTCTAGCCTCAACACTCTATTCTAGCGCTTTCGATACTCAAGCAAATCTGCTTCGCTCTCTTTGTTTTGCACTACTATAGATACAGCTCGAAACTCTCTTTGATTTCTTCTGTATTCTTAATATTCTAGTTATAGCTATCTCTATTGATCAAACATTCTATTCAGCTACGCACTATTTCGCTGCAGTGTGATTAGATTCTAGGCACAATCTCAACAAGAATAAACAAGTGCTTTTCAGCACTTTAGAAAAAGTTCAAAGTTTTTCTGAATCACGAAGAACTTCTTGCAATGCTTCAGCATGTTGTTTATGTGTCAAATGCACAAAGCATAAGTAACATGATCATAGTTTTCAAACATATGTTGTATGACAGATGCAAAAGTCTTGTCATCGTCTGACAGTATGATTTCTGAAAAAGACAGTACAAGCTTCTTGTATGACAGTCGCTTCAAAGCTTTCATAACTCACATATAATCATTGAAGCTCTCGTCTTTTATGAAGCAGAAGATGATGTAGTAGAAGATGTTCAAAGACATGATTTCAATGATAATCAGAAGCAACATCTTGTATTTATTGATCTTGTAAATGCAGTTCATAATTAAGATCTTGAAATTTTCGTGAAGAAGCTTCTGCATGCACTTCAAAGTAAAGAATAAAAACTTTAATTTCTCGCTATAAAGCTTCTTCTTTGACTTCATGTGTCAGATTTTCTTATCGTTTAAAGCTCTTATTACAGTCTGAGTAAACATCAATGATTCTAGTGATTGTGCTTTGATTTGAGCGCGCGCGTTTCATATATTCTGAGATTTGAAAATCGAATTTTCTTCATCAAGATCAAGACGAAGTTCTGTCAGAATGAAGACAGTGACGCTGCTCTTTTGAATCTTCTTTTCAATTTCTCGTATAATCTCAAAAGTCATAATCATTTTTCAATGCACTGAATGAGCTTCTAGAAGAGTCACGAAGTGATTATGCTTGAGACATTTGACGAAAAGATGTCAACAATCGTTCTCAGCAGTCAAGTTTTCTTCGTTGTCGTTTAGCTTCGCGATGACTTCAAAAGAACATTCGTTGCATCTGCTGAAAGTGTGAAAATGATGCTTAAGATCTTTGATCTTTGTCACGTCGACACGATCGCAACAGAGTCAGACTTTCATGATCACGTCTTTCTTAAACTTCTTGAAGCGCTTCTTCGTGGCGGCGTAGCCTTGAAGATCAGCGTGTTCATTGACTGACTTGATAAGAAGCTCAATTGAGCAGTGAAGGCTCTCTGAAGGAGGAAGTAATTGCATAGACATGGCGATGGCGTGGATGGGTAGCAATGAAGGTAAAAAGTGAAGCGAATATTCAGGTAAACAACGCGATGGACCCTGGAATTACCTGATTAGGCTTAGTGGCGGGGGTGGTGTTTTTGCAAAGTTCAGGTGGTGTGTCTGCAAAGGCGGGTGGTGTGCATATAGTGGTTACCTTGAAAATAGCCTGCACTCCAACAGATCATGGAATAGAGTGATTCAGTTTTCACGAGAAGTTATGTGTTCGTCAGATATGGATTTACAATCTGGCCACAGCATGTCATTGTAGCTTTTTATATTGAACACCGCATGCATGGTATGCTAACCAGTAACTTGGTTTCTCATTCTTCCTGATCAACGACTATCATTTATTACATCAAGCTGGGTTCCAAACTTCGAATGAGAAAAAAAGCATCGAAACATTGAAGGCTAATGACAAGCAGAATAGACGCAAGTCTATGGAATCGAGGATAGATTAAAGATTAGGTACATTTCTGGTCTGAAAAAATGGTTCGAAGAGTTTGACAGGCACTGACGAGGTTAGATTCATATACAACAATCCACACAACAAACCCCCCCCAGACCCGGCCTATCCTAAACCACAACCGATCGTCACAGAACAAGCCCTCCCCCATACAAAGCAACACTGCCATCCCCAACTCCCCTGCTCTCCCACTTCTCCATCCTGTCAAACCACATCCCTCTCCCCAGCCTCGCCAGCCAGGACATTCCAGGGCGCGATTCCGCTGCACCTGCATCCAAACCCTAGCTACCTAAAACACAATACAAAAGCACCTTAAAGCAGATCCCATCTCGCTATTGCCCATAACCAGACCAGGGTCGCTGTTTTGGCTTGTGGCTCTAGAGTACGGGGTCGTTAATGTGGGACAGGGATATCATTGTTTCTTGACTGTCAATGTCCTCGGGCCAGATTCTCGGTCCTCGACCGTCATCCCTTACGTTTGGCTAGTTGTGCGCTCTCATCCCACCACGCATTTCTCAATAAAGGGAGTTTCATTATCCATCCTACCTCGCCGTCATTACTGCTTATAATGTTACCTTACATCCCTTACCGCGGTCCGCCCCCGGCTCCACCATTTTACCTTTCCCAACACTGGGATTTCCAGACGGGAGATATGGTAAGGGAGATTAGGGGGTAGCGCGACGGGTTTGGGGATACTATTCGCATTGCTCCGACCTACTCTCGTATAAGGTTTGAGGGCGTGGGGAGGTGAGAGAGCTAACACTCATACTACAAGAGAGCGCGGGTGCAGGGAAGTGGAGACTTGATTTGTATGAAGATTATTACGGAAGGGGAAGGATGGATAAGGATATGTGTTGTTAGTTTGTAAGACCGTGATATATAAGAGACTGATGGGGTTTAACGAACGCCGCAAGGTTCCAATGCCATCCACTCGAAAGAACAGCTGCGTCTTCATACTCTGCGCTGCGGGACCTGGAATCGTTGATTTCATACTATCTCAACCTTCGACTTTCAAAACTTCCACTGACACGTCCGCGTAGGGCAAAACGAAACTCCTTCGACATCCTCAGCAACCCCCCCCCCTTCAACGGGCCACTCGCCCACGCTGAACAAAGACACGTATTTTCTCTCCCATGCAACCAATATCTTCCAGCGTCCCGCCAGTATATTCAGTCCCGTATGCGTTTGCAGGCGGTGTGCTTTTCTTCTCCTCTTCCTGCCCTCGACTTTAGCCTGTGGGGACAGCACATGGAACTCTGACCGCCGAGGACGTTTGCATGGGCGGATGCGTCGGAAGAGTTTTATTGGGTTTGCGACAGTGGAGCTGGTATGGGATTTGTAATGGAGAACATGGAAGTTGCCCCTTACCACCACCACCAAATTATAGTGATGCGAGGAGCCCAAAGCAAACAAGCAACGAACCCCAACGGAAACCTTCCCCCCTCAACATCCACGCCTGCAGCGCCAGCCGTCTCCGCTATCAACTACCGGCCAGCCGCTTGCACTCGCCTCCTCAGCGACACACGCCATGCCGACAACGCCCCACATCCACTCCTGTAGGGGTATTGCTAGACCACGAAAGGTCCGAGCCTTGGGCTTTACCCCCCTAAAGAAGCAACCCGAACGAACTGCTGCTTCCCTCCCCCCCCCCTCCTAATCCTGGTATCAAACCACCAGAGCTACAGCTGGGAAACGCAACCCTAATCCGGCATTGCCTCCCAGAGAGCTTAGCGTACACAGAAAACACGATCGGGTTTTTTGTTTCGCTGAATTTGAGGGCAGGGCGGACCCTGGTGCTTTTTGTGAAAGTTAGCCGGCGTTGGGACGGGCGGTGGGGAGAGTGTATGGGAGGGGGGGGGGGGATGTTGGCGGTGAGGTGGGGCCGGAGGTGGGTTAGGGAATGGATGGATGGGGGAGAGAGAGAGAGGGGGGGGGGAGCCATCTAAAGTAGCTAAAGCCACTTTGCTCAATAACCCCCCTCCCTCTTCCGCCTCTCGAAAACCCCCACATCCGGATACCCTTCCCGTTCATTTCTCATACCCAGAAAACACCCAGAAAGAAAAGAAAAATTTATCCCTCACTCCCCTCCTCTGTTCATCATCATCTTTTTTCACTTTTCTTCTCATCGAAAAGGGATAACACACTCCCTTCATCCGATGCCTCGCGCATGGTGGCGTGGATTGTGTCGTGAGTTTTTTCGCGCTTGGGTGTATGAGATGTTGAGATGTTGAGAGGGGAGACGAGGAAGGAGTAAGGGTGAGAGGGTGAGAGGGGGAGAGGGGGAGGTGGGGAGATGGGAGGTGGAGATGGAGAATGGAAGGTGTGGGCGATGAGAGATATGAGGTTCAAATGTCAAAAACTGCGAAACTGTGATACGAGAGCTTGATTTTTTTTCGATTTTTTTTCAAAAACTATGTACAGTATGTTAAAGGGCAGAAAGCAATGAAAGATTCAGCTTGAGAGTTAACTCTCTTTTCTTCTACGTTGCTTTGCCGATACTCAAACATGTGAAAAACTTTTCATGTGTTTTTTTTAATTTTTTTGTTATTGCCATTATCGTCACCATTATCATCGTCATCATCAACTCTTGGTTATATATATGTGTACTTACTTTTAAAACGCTCTTGTTAGATAGATCCAATACAAAACCCCCACCTCCCAACCTCCCACCTTCCTCCACCTTCCTACTTCTCACTTTTCCTCCTTTTCGCCCCCTTCACATCCCCCCAACCTTTTTTCTTTCCTCATACCTCAAACCTTGATTTTCCATGAACCCCCATATTTTCGCTCGCTCGTTTCCTTTCTTTCTCTCTTTTTCTTCATATTCGTTTGATCTCGCTTTTTTTTTTAAGAAAGAAAAGAAGAAGAAAAAGCGAGTCTTCATTCCCCTGACCCCCACACCTACCCTCATCGCATCTCATGTCATGCCATGCCATCGCTTTCACTCTCCCCTTCCCTCTCACCACCTTAAATTATGCCCCCCTTTTGTTCCCTCCCTCTCACCCTCCCCCCCCTTTCGCTCTCACCCTCCCCCCCCTTTCCCTCTCACCCTCCCCCCCCTTTCCCTCTCACCCCACCCCAACCTCCCCACCTCCCCACCTCCACATCAAAAGTAATCCAAACCCCACACACACTCTCTTTACCCCGCCGATCCCGAAAAACGGTATTCACACACGTTTATCCGTCCGTGGAAACAGAAACAGAGTTGAGCTGTTTTGGGGAGTTGTGTTTTTTTGAAGGGGGGGGGGGGGGGGGGGGGGGGAGTTGGGGGGGGGGGGTGGGGGAGCGGTGGGGGGGGGGGGGTGGGGGGCGGTGGGGGGGGGGGTGGGGGGGGGGGGGGGGGGGCAAGATGGCTGCTGGTGGTGGTGGTGATGGTGATGGTGATGGTGGTGGTGGTGGTTGTGAAGGATGTATGTTTTGAGATGAAAAGAAAGTGATGAAGAAGACTTTTGTAATCGTTTTTTGCCAAGGGGTGGGTCTGTTGAAGGCGCGTGCTATCAAATAACCTACGTGAAACCCAAACCCCCCAAATCCCCCGTCCAACCCAACCCAACCCATCCCCATCCCTCCTCCCCCTCTTTCTCTCTTTCTTTCTTTCTTTCTTTCTTTCTTTCTTTCCCTCAAACATCTTCCACCCCCCCCCCCAACACACACACACCCATTCAAAAAACCTTTTTATACTATCTCACCCAAAAAGCCATCATTGCGTATGATGATGATGGAGAAAATGGGAAGTTTTGTGTGCTGTTTTATAGCGTTTCGGTTTTTTGGGGGGAGGTTAAGTGGTTGTTGGGGGGAGATGTGGGAGATGTGGGAGATGTGGGAGATGTGTGGATGTGTGTGGATTGGGGGGGGGGCGGAGGTGGGCGGGGAAGGAAGGAAGGAAGGAAGGAAGGAAGGAAGGATGGGTGGGTGATGGTGGGTGGTTGTGGGTGATGCTGGTGATGCTGGTGGGTCCGGGTCGTAGTTGTGGGTATTTTCGGGGGAGTTTGGGTGTGGTCGAAAGATGACGGGAAAAAACCTGCTATAGACTCGGCTTTCCTTCATCTCATCAATCACTTACCCTTCCCCCCATCTCGCACCCCACCCTCCACCCCCCCCCATCTCGCACCCCCCGCCAAAACTCTTCCGCAATCAACATCACAAGCAAATGCTCAAACCCATCGACGAAAAAAAAAAAGAGAGAAACGCTGTGGATGGTGGTTTTGGGCGATATGAAGATATGATTTATGCAGCTGGAAAGAGGGGGACTGGAATGGAATTGGAGTACTACTCCCCTTTGTGAGGATTCCTGTGGCAGGGCGTAGAGGATTGGTTGATGGATCGGGTGTGGGACTTTTGGGGAGGTGGATAGTTGATTTTTGGTTTTGGTTTTGGTTTGTTTTTTTGGGGGGGAAGGTTGATGTGTAGGTTGATGGGTAGGAAGGGGGACTGATATAGAGAGAGAGAAAGATTGGAAAGGGCATGATGGGAAAATCACCAAGTGCTGTTCATTAACCCATATCCCGTCCAAAAGCAGGAGTGGGTCTCGTTGGTAGCTAGTATTAAATGGATTGATTTTTGCTTGCGTGGGCAGATTCGATTATGCCGGTACAATTGGTCTTCTCTGAGATCTTTACACGACAAAGGGAAATAACTGTCGAAGAATCAAAAAACAGATGATTCAATGCGTTCTGATGAGGAAATATTGCTAC
>JAABUS010007676.1_pt1 | contig 12222 bp, 12 predicted proteins | sample 5560161 | NCBI WGS metagenome assembly JAABUS01 (sample SAMN10711885, study PRJNA513376) | rock metagenome | isolation source: Antarctica rocks | place: Antarctica: Victoria Land, Trio Nunatak nord | collected 2016-01-04 | reverse complement strand
ATCGGGCAGGGCATCGAGTTCGACTACTCGTGCGTGCATGCGGCCATGGCGCTGCGCGAAGCCGGCTACGAGACCGTGATGGTCAACTGCAATCCCGAGACCGTCTCCACCGACTACGACACCGCCGCCCGGCTCTACGTCGAGCCGCTGACCTTCGAGGACGTCATGGAGGTCATCGAGGCCGAGCGGGCAGCCGGGCCGGTGGTCGGTGTGGTCTGCACCCTGGGTGGCCAGACCCCGTTGGGTCTTGCCCAGCCGCTGAAGGACGCCGGTGTTGCGGTGCTCGGGACGGCGCCGGAGGCAATCCACCTGGCCGAGGAGCGCGGAGCCTTTGCCAGGGTGCTGGCCGCGGCCGGTCTCCCTGCGCCAAAGCACGGCATGGCGACCTCGTACGCCGAGGCCAGTGCGGTTGCCGAGGCCGTGGGCTATCCCGTCCTCGTACGGCCCTCCTACGTCCTCGGCGGACGCGGGATGGAGATCGTCTATGACGATGCGGCGCTTAAGGCCTACATCGAGAAGGCCACTCAGGTCAGCCCTGCCCATCCGGTCCTGGTCGATCGATTCCTCGAGGACGCCGTCGAGATCGACGTCGACGCGCTCTACGACGGGATCGAACTCTTCCTCGGCGGGGTCATGGAGCACATCGAGGAGGCGGGGATCCATTCGGGAGACTCCTCCTGTGCGCTCCCACCGATCACCCTCGGTGTCTCTGAACTCGCCCGGATCCGCACCTCTACCGAGGCGATCGCGGCCGGCGTCGGGGTTCGTGGGCTGCTGAACGTGCAGTACGCGCTCAAGGACGACATGCTCTACGTGCTGGAGGCCAATCCCCGGGCGTCCCGGACGGTGCCCTTCGTATCCAAGGCCACCGCCGTGCCGCTGGCCAAAGCGGCTGCTCGGATCGCCGTGGGGGACAGCATCGCCACGTTGCGCGAGGAGGGGCTCTTGCCCTCCGGTGACGGGTCGGACCTGCCCTTCGATGCCCCGATCTCGGTCAAGGAGGCGGTCTTGCCCTTCCACCGGTTCCGGACCGTCGAGGGCCAGGGTGTCGACACGGTTCTCGGGCCGGAGATGAAGTCCACCGGTGAGGTCATGGGCATCGACATCGACTTCGGCCGGGCCTTCGCCAAGTCCCAGGCCGCGGCGTACGGTTCGCTACCTACCAGCGGGCGGGCGTTTGTCAGCCTGGCCAACCGGGACAAGCGCTCGGCGATCTTCCCGGTCAAGCGGCTGGCCGACCTCGGCTTCGAGGTCCTGGCCACAGCCGGCACCGCCGCCGTGCTCCGACGCAACGGGGTGGCCTGCGAGGTGCTCGGCAAGTTCAGCGACGGTCCGGACAACTGCGTGGAACGGATCCTGGCCGGTGAGATCGACCTCGTCATCAACACACCGCAGGGCAGTGGCGGAACCCGAGGCGACGGGTACGAGATCCGGACCGCTGCCGTCGTCGTCGGGATCCCCTGTGTCACAACGGTCCAGGGAGCGGCTGCGGCCGTACAGGGAATCGAGGCAGTGCGCAACGGAACTCTCGACGTACGCTCCCTGCAGGAGTTGCACGCGTCGCTTCGAGACCAGCGGGCCCTGATCCCCGACCGGGCTCGGCTGCCTGGAGGTTCGGCGTGACCCGGACCTGGGGGATCACGCAGGCGATAGATCTGGCCGAGGCGCACGAGCAGATGACCGCAATGATGGCCGTCCCACTGCCGGCCGTGCCCAGTAGCGAACGGTCCAAGCCGGTGCAGGTGAGCGCCCAGATCCTCTACGTACGTACGGTCGGTGCCTACCGTGAGATCACCCTGCATGCCCCGGGTGTGACGCGGGGTGCCCAGCCCGGCCAGTTCGTCACGCTCGGCGTCGGCGCGCAATCCACGGCGTTGGTGCTGCGAAGGGCCTTCGCGCTGAGCGGCGTGGATGGCGATGCCGTCAACGTGGTCGTGGCCGAGCACGGCCCGGGTAGTCGCTGGATTCTCGAGCGCCCGGTCGGGGACGTCCTGGACCTGATCGGTCCGTTGGGCCGGCCCTTTCCAGCCGCGCCACCGGGAGGCGGGGCCCTGCTGGTCGCTGGTGGATACGGCGCAGCGGCCTTCGTCGGGCTCGCCCAACGCTTGGTCGCCGCCGGTCATCCAGTGGCGGCGGTGCTGGGTGCGGCCACCGCACAGCGGCTCTACGCCGTACAGGAGCTGGCGCTGCTGACCCAGGTGCTCGCGGTGACCACAGAGGACGGCTCGGCCGGGCGGACCGGCCGGGTCACCGACGTACTGGCCGAGTTGTTGCCCGGCGCCGCGGCTGTCTACGCCTGCGGCCCGATGTCGATGTTGCGGGCAGTGGCCGCGCAGGCAGCCGGGAGTGGCCTGCCGTGTCACGTCTCGGTCGAGGAAGCCATGGCGTGTGGCATCGGCGTGTGCATGACCTGCGTCCTCCCGGTGGTCGGGGATGACGGGGTGTCCCGCTTCTTGCGGTCCTGTGTGGACGGTCCCGTCTTCGACGGGGCAAAGGTGCGCTTCGACGACATCGGCCGGCTACCCGAAGACCTCTACGGCGCGGCTGGCATGAGGGCGGCCCGATGATCCCGGCAGCCACCAGCTCAGGGCCGGGAAGTGTGGCGGTGGACATGCGGACCAGCCTGGGTGCGGCGCTGATTCCCAGCCCGGTCCTGACCGCTTCCGGCTGCGCCGCCGCCGGGCGTGAGTTGGACCCGTTTCTGGATCTGACTGCGCTGGGCGCTGTGGTCACCAAATCGGTGCAGCTGCGCGCCAGATCGGGCCGGGCGACGCCGCGAATGGCCGAGACTCCCAGTGGGATGCTGAATTCGATTGGCCTGCAAGGGCCCGGGATCGACGCATTCTTGGCCACCGACCTGCCCTGGCTGGCTGCTCGGGGTGCGCGGGCGATGGTGAGTATCGCCGGGAGTTCGGTCGAGGAGTACGCACAGCTGGCGTCCAGGTTGCGGGGCGCCGGGGGCATGATCGCTCTGGAGGTGAACATCTCCTGCCCGAACGTCGAATCGCGCGGCGAGGTGTTCGCCTGCGATCCCGCCGCTTCCTCGGCCGTGCTGGCAGCGGTGCGATCGGCCGACCCCGGCGTACCGGTCTATGCCAAGTTGTCACCCGACGTGACCGACATCGTCACGGTCGCGCACGCCTGCGTCGATGCCGGCGCCGACGGGATCTCGGCGATCAACACCCTGCTCGGTCTGGTCATCGACACCGACACGATGCGCCCGGTGCTGGCAGCCGGGACCGGCGGGCTGTCCGGACCGGCTGTCCGGCCGGTGGCCCTGCGCTGCGTCTGGCAGATCCATCGGGCGCTACCGGATACGCCGATCCTCGGCATGGGCGGCATCACGACCGGCACCGATGCCCTGCAGTTCATCCTGGCCGGGGCGAGTGCGGTTTCCGTGGGAACCGCGGTGTTCGGTGACCCCCGCGCCCCGGAACGCATTTGTCACGAACTGGCTCGTGCCTTGGCCGGCAAAGGCTTCGCCCGGTTGACCGATGCCGTGGGGTACGCCCATCAGGCTGCTGGGACTCCGCCGGGCCAGGTCAGCACATGACCGACGGATCGTCGGCGCCCTCGGTCCCGCGGGCGGGTCCCTTCGGCCGGCGGTTGCGTGAAGCGGTGAGTCGGCGGGGTCCGCTGTGCGTCGGGGTGGATCCGCACCCGTCCCTGTTACACGCGTGGGGGCTGTCCGACGACGCCCGCGGTTTGGACACGTTCGCGTCCGACGTGGTCGAGGCGCTGGCCGGCCAGGTCGCCGTGCTCAAGCCGCAGAGCGCGTTCTTCGAGCGACATGGCAGTGCCGGCGTTGCGGTCCTGGAGCGCCTTGCGGCACAGGCCCGGGCGCTCGGTGCACTCGTCCTGCTGGACGCCAAGCGCGGTGACATCGGATCGACGATGGCTGCCTATGCCGACTACCTCGATCCGGCACACCCATTGGCAGTCGATGCGATGACGGTCAGCCCGTTCCTCGGCTTCGACTCGCTCAGGCCGGCGATCGAGGCAGCCACGGCGTACGGCGGAGGGCTGTTCGTCCTTGCCCGTACGTCCAATCCAGAGGGTGCGCAGGTCCAGCTCGCGCGCTCACCTGCCGGTGTGTCGGTCGGCCAGCAGGTCATCGACGCGGCAGCTGCGCTCAACACCGGTGCCAGTCCGTACGGCTCGATCGGCGTCGTCATCGGGACGACCCTGCCCGAGCTCGACGTGGACATCTCGATGCTGGGCGGTCCGGTGCTGAGTCCAGGTCTCGGTGCACAGGGCGGGGACCCCGCGCACCTACGGCGGCTGTTCGACGGGTACGAGGGTGTGGTGCTGCCGAGCAGTTCTCGCGACATCCTCCGGTACGGGCCCGACGTCGATGCGCTGCGTGACGCTGCCCGCGAGGTGGCAGACGACCTGGCCGAACGGATCAGGCCCGGGGGGTAGCCACCTCCGTCAAGGTGGCATTGCCCGGAGCCAACGCGGCCCACGGACCCTTCACGCTCAGCACCGCCAAGCTCCCGGAGGGAAAGCCCGAGCGTACGGTCACGATGGCCGCTTCATCGCTTGCGCTGGGATCGGCGAGCTGGTCGGCAAGCTCGGGAATCGCCGGGGAGTGCCCGATGAGCAGAAGGCTGCTCACACTGTCCGGGATCTCGGCCACCACAGCGAGCAGGTCGCCTGCCTCCCCGCCGTAGACCCGCTGGTCGAAGCGGACCTCATCGGTACTGACACCGGAAGCTTCGATGTCGGTCCAGGTCTGGCGGGTCCGGGTCGACGTCGATGAGACGACGGCATCGAAGGTCAATTCGGAAGCGAGCAGCCACCGACCCATCGCTGCCGCGTCGGCATGACCCTCAGCTGACAGTTCCCGCGCATCGTCGGATGCTGCATCGTTATGCGCGCGGGCGTGCCGAGCAAGCACCAGCGTCCGCGCGATCGTGGTCTCGGTCACGGGGTCAGCCTGCCACCAGCCACCTGACCCGTCCGTACTGAGCGCCGCCCATGCCGGTAACCAGATTTCGGTGAAGGTCGCTGAACGCTAGCTCCGGGAACATCGGGAAGCGTCGAACATTCATCGTCAGCGCCTGGATGATGCTCAAGAACCGCTCAGGAACCGGCTGAGCCTGGTGGTTAATTCCTCAGGTGCGTCCTCGGCCATGTGGTGGCCGCTCTCGATCGGGCTGCCGGTCAGGACCGTGGTCCAGGGTCGCCAGACGGCCAGGACATCGCCGTAGAGGTCTGCCAGGTCGTCGCGGGTGGACCACAGCACCATCCGTGCTTGTCGTCAGGATCGTCTTGCTGTACGTACGCTGACGGCAGCGGCTTCCGTAGGTGCTGTGGCTGTTCCTTCTTTTGTTCGCCGGCACAAGTGGTCGTGTACTCGAGCGGCAAGACTTGCTACTTCTGTTGCCGTTACTGCTAGATAGAAGGGAAAGAGGGCATGGGCTGGGAAGCGATGAGTTTTGAGGATCTGCCGCAAAGCGAGCAGGACAGGCTACTGACGCAAGAAATCATGCTTGACATGCAGATAGAGTTGTCAGGCACTGAGCCTGAAGCCACAAATGTGCAGATCGAGGTGCCGGAATCTAGCAGGTTGAAACGTGAAGCTGCGGCTGGTGTTGATCTCGGTGAGATGGTCAACCATTTAGAGAGCGATGTGAGCTTGGGCGTGTCGCGAGTACTACAGCTGCTTGTGGTGGCACCTGGCCAGCTCGCGTCGCCTACCGGCTGGATTGCCGGCCGTCCAAACCCGTCGGTACAACTAAGGCTGCGCCTCTTCGACTACGGTCCGGATAATGCCGAAGGCAGTGTCAGCATGCCAGATCCCACCCGGTTCCGACGGGATCTCGCGGCGGGTCTCTCGTTAGCGGCGGTGATGGAAGTTGCTGGGTCAGCCATGGCGAGCGGGGCGGCAACCGCGCTTCGAACCGAGATCCTTGGTAACCGAATACTCGATCGCTGATTCCGGAAGAAACGAGATACAAGGGGAGGCTGGGTTTGTTCGAAACTACATCCATAACCCGCCTTGTTCTGGTGTTTGGGAGCGCACTTGCTAAGGCACTGCGACGGCGAGAATTCCTGCGATACCTAGCTCTGCCTTGCCGGGGGTGCAGGTGCCGGTTCGGTGGGCCATAGCCCTCACCGTAATTTGCGTAGAGGCGGGCCTTGCAATTGGCATTGCGGTGGGAGCAGACAGCCGGGTAGTCCTTGGTGCGACGCTGGGGTTAGCGGTGCCACGAGATGACAGGTCGTGCGCGTACGTGGATGGCCATGCAACAGCACGACCGGCGAACCCGTGCCACCGTGGCGTACCCGCAGCGTCACGCCATCACCGACGTCCAGCCTGTCCGCGGTGAAGCCCTCGATCATGGAACCGATCATGGCAGCGTGGGGGATCAGCGGGTACGGGCGACCCGGCCCTCGTCCCAGACCGGTTCGGGCGACTCGTACACCGACCCGTCGGCGCCGTAGACCAGGAAGCGGTCGAAGCTGCGGGCGAACCAGCGGTCGTGCGTCACGGCGATGACCGTGCCCTCGAAGCCGGCCAGGCCATCCTCGAGCGCCTCCGCGGACTGGACGTCGAGATTGTCCGTGGGCTCGTCGAGCAGCAGCAGTGTGGCGCCGGACAGTTCCAGGAGCAGGATCTGGAACCGCGCCTGCTGGCCACCGGACAAGGTGTCGAAGTGCTGCTCGGAGGCCACCGCGAGTTCATAGCGGTCCAGAACCCGGGCCGCCCCTTCCCTCGGTAGGCCGCTGCGGTGGTCGTCACCCCGATGCAGGATCTCGAGCAGCGTCCGCCCGGCCAGCTCCGGATGATCGTGGGTCTGGACGAACCAACCAGGCCGGACCCGGGCTCCGAGTCGAGCGATCCCGGTGTGCCGTACGGACTGCACCGGCACGTCTCCGACGGGCTGGTGCTCGATGTCCGGGTCGCTCCCGCCTGCGGCGAGCAGCCGGAGGAAGTGCGACTTGCCCGAGCCGTTGGAACCGAGCACGGCAACCCGCTCGCCGAACCACACCTCGAGGTCGAACGCGGCCATCAGCCCCGTCAACGCCAAGTCCGTACAGACCACGGCACGCTTGCCGGTACGGCCACCGGTGAGCCGCATCCTTACGGCCTGCTCGCGTGGGAGAGTCTCCGGCGGACCCTCATACTCGAACCGTCGCAGCCGAGTCTGGGCAGACTGGTAGTGGCTGGCCATGTCGGAGTTGTAGGCAGCCTTCTGCTTGTACATCAAGACCAGGGCCTTGAGCTTGGCATGGTCCTCGTCCCAGCGGCGCCGCTGCTCCTCCAGCCGCTCGAAACGTTCGGCGCGGGCCAGGTGGTAGCTCTCGAACCCGCCAGGATGCGTCCAGGCCGAATTGCCGGCCGGTCGCAACTCCAGGGTGACGACTCGGGTTGCCGTGCGGGCCATCAGCTCCCGATCGTGGCTGATGAACAGGATCGTCTTGGCCGATCCACGGATCCGGTCCTCGAGCCAGCGTTTGCCGGGTACGTCCAGGAAGTTGTCCGGTTCGTCGAGCAGCAGCACCTCGTCGGGTCCGCGCAACAGCGCTTCGAGCACCACGCGCTTTCGCTCGCCTCCGGACAGGGTCGAGATCTGGCGCCACTTGACCATCTCGTACGGCAGACCGAGCGCGGCCGTCGTGCATTTGTCCCAGTCGACCTCGAGTTCGTACCCGCCGGCATCGCCAAATTCAGCGAGGGCATTGGCGTAGCGCAGCTGCACCGCGTCGTCCTCGCGCTCCATCAGGACGAGTTCCGCCGCCTCGACACTCGCCGCCGCCGCCTGCACACGTGCCGGGGCGACCGACAGCAAGAGCTCCCTCACGTTCCACGCGCTGTCGTCATCCACGACCGCTTGCCTCATGTAACCCAGGCCGCCAGACCGGCTCACCGCCCCGGCGTGCGGTGTCAGGCCGCCGCTGATGATCTTCAGCAGGGTCGTCTTGCCGGCGCCGTTGGCACCGACGAGCGCGATCTTGGCACCCTCTCCAACCCGGAAGGACACGTCATCGAGCAGCACCCGGCCATCCGGTAGCTCATATCGGATCCCGGTCAGATCGACGTGTCCCACGTGGGGCAGTCTGGCGCCAACGGCCGCGGCACGTCGACAGAGTTGTCAGCCCGCCGCGATCGTCAGGGTGCGGGCGAGCGAAGCCGCACCGGAGTCGGCCAACTCGTCCAGGGCCGGGCCACAGGCGATCGACTCGGCGACATCCTCGGGTCGGACGAAAGAGCTGGCGCCCTCGAACCCGGCCGGCACCGGTAGATCAGCGTTGACAGCCCAGCCCCCGCCGGACCAGCGGAACAGCTCGTGGGCTCGCTTGACGGCCGCGTCCTTGTCCCGCCCCCAGCAGATCGAAACCTGGCCGATCGAGCGGGACGCGGCCAGCCCGTTCTCGAGCCTTGTCGGGCAGGTCACGTAGGTCAGCAGCTCCACCCGCTCGGTCACCTGACTGACAGCGCCCAGGACCGACCACGCGTAGGGGGAGTGGCCCATCAGGGTGTAGCCGAATCGGGTCATGGGTTGCCTCCGGGCGCTCGTAGTCGACGGTTCTCTGCCCGCGCGTGGTCCGGGCATGCCATAGGGGTCGAAACAGGCCGGTGCTGCTCGCTAGGTTTCAGGGATGCCCCTGCCGTCGCTGACCGAGGAGCAGCGCTTCGCCGCCTTGGCCAAGGCATCGGCGATCCGCAAGGACCGCTCGGAGTTGCGCGCAGCGTTGCGGGCCGGCACCACGTCCTTGCACGACGTGCTGGGCTCCAGCGACGAAGTGGTCACCCGGATGCGGGTGTCGGCACTGCTCGATGCTCTACCGGGGGTCGGCAAGACCCGGGCTGCGCAGATCATGGCGCGCCTCGACATCGCCGCCAACCGGCGAATCGGCGGCCTCGGCGTCCATCAGCGACGCGCTCTGATCGCTGAGTTCGAGCGACGATCCAGCGCGCAGCGAGCCCGGTCCAAGGCTCGGATGTCGCGACCCGGTTCATCCTCATCGGGTTCAGGCTCCGAGACCGGTACGTGAGCGCCGCCAAGCAGGTTCCAGGCCGACTGACCGTGCTGTCCGGTCCCTCAGGAGTCGGGAAGGGAACCGTGATCCAGGCCGTACGCCGCACCTATCCCGAGATCTGGGTATCAGTGTCGGTGACCACGAGATCGGCCAGGCGCGGAGAGATACCCGGCCAGACCTACCACTTCATCGATGGTCTGGACTTCGACGATCTCATCGCCCGCGGCGAACTGTTGGAGTGGGCCGACTACACCGGGCGGCGCTACGGCACGCCGCGCCTCCCGGTCGAGGAGATGTTGGCCTCCGGGAGACCGGCGCTGCTGGAGATCGACCTCGAGGGGGCGCGCCAGATCCGGCACGAGATGCGGCACTCCCAGCTGGTCTTTCTCGCTCCGCCGAGCTGGGAGGAGCTGGTGCGCAGACTCACCGAACGGGGCTCGGACTCACCCGAGCAGGTGTCGGCTCGGCTGGCCAAGGCGGGTGAGGAGATGGACGCGGCCAGGGAGTTCGACGTGGTCCTGGTCAACGACGACGTCGACCGGGTCGTTGGCGAACTCGCCAAGTTGATCCTCTGACCGGTCCAGCGACGGGCTTGCTGGTCGCGAGTTGGTAGACTACAAGAGCATCCCGCGTGTCGGCACGCCTTGTCGGCAGCTCACAGGGTCATTCTTGGGGCACCCCGCGAGTGCCGCCGCGCCACCCTTTCCCGTAGCCAGCACCCCTTACAGATTGGTCGACAGTGTCCGGTGTCGCCGCCGCTCCAGAAGGCATCACGAACCCCCCGATCGACGAACTGCTGGAGAAGACCAGCTCGAAGTACGGGCTGGTGATCTTCGCTGCCAAGCGCGCCCGGCAGATCAACGCCTACTACAGCCAGCTCGGCGAAGGCCTGCTCGAGTACGTCGGCCCGCTCGTCGACACCGCGCCGCAGGAGAAGCCGCTGTCGATCGCGCTGCGCGAGATCAACGAGAACCTGCTCGTCCACGAGCAGGGCGAAGCCTAAGCGCGCAGCGCGCCATGCCGCGTGTCGTCCTGGGAGTCGCCGGCGGCATCGCGGCGTACAAGTCCGCGTCGCTGCTCCGCCTGCTGACCGAGGCCGGCCACGACGTACGCGTCGTCCCGACGGCCAGTGCGCTGCGTTTCGTCGGTGCGGCAACCTTCGAGGCGCTGTCCCATCATCCGGTCAGCGCTGAGGTCTTCGACGACATCGATCAGATCGCGCACGTCCGGATCGGCCAGGAGGCGGACCTGATCGTGGTCGCGCCGGCCACGGCGGACCTGCTCGCTCGTACGGTGCACGGCCGCGCCGACGACCTGCTCGCGGCCACCCTGCTGGTCGCGCGCTGCCCGATCATGCTGGCTCCGGCAATGCACACCGAGATGTGGCAACACCCGGCGACGATGGCCAATGTGTCCACGCTCCGGGACCGCGGCGTCCTCGTCCTATCGCCCGGCGACGGCCGGCTGACCGGCGCCGACACCGGGCCCGGACGGCTGCCCGAACCCGCCGAGATCGCCGATCTCGCCGAACTCGTCCTGCAGGCCGGGCCCCAAGCCCTTCGCCCGGACCTCGTTGGACGCCGGGTGTTGATCAGCGCCGGGGGTACCCGCGAACCACTCGATCCGGTCCGGTTCCTCGGTAACCGCTCGAGCGGGAAGCAGGGCTTGGCGCTAGCCAGGGTCGCCGCCGCCCGAGGGGCGCAGGTGACACTCGTTGCCGCGAACGTGGATCAGCCGGCTCCCGCAGGTGCGCGACTGATCGAGGTGTCTACAGCAGAACAGCTCCGGGCGGCAATGCTGGGCGAGGTAAAGCACGCCGATGTCGTAGTCATGGCCGCCGCCGTGGCTGATTTCCGGCCGACGATCGTCAGCAACGGCAAGATCAAGAAGAGCTCCAGCGATCCAGAGCCGATCGAGCTGACCCGCAATCCGGACATCCTGAGTGAGCTCGTCGCCGGCCGGCGTCCCGGGCAGGTGCTCGTGGGATTCGCCGCCGAGACCGGCGACGCCGAGCGCAGCGTCCTCCAACACGGGGCAGTCAAGCTTGCCGCGAAGGGTGTGGACCTATTGGTCGTCAACGAAGTCAGCACCGAGATCACCTTCGATCGACCCGACAACGCGGCGACGATCCTGTCGGCCGAGGGCGAACAGATCACGGTGTCACGCGGGCTCAAGGCGGTTCTGGCCGCCAGGGTCTGGGACGCCGTGAACGCTCAGCTCTCTGGACCCGGCACGGTCGCCCGCTAGACTTCATCGACCGCTGGTACGCACCGGCCCATCCCCTCGTAGCCGCCTACCGCGCCACCGTTGCCCCCTCGCAAGCTCGTACCGTCCACCAATGCCCCCTCGCAAGCTCGTACCGCTGACCCAGCCCTATTCAGTTGCTAGGAGAAGTCCCCTTGCCACGCCGCCTGTTCACCTCCGAGTCCGTCACCGAGGGACACCCTGACAAGATCGCCGATCAGATCTCCGACACCATCCTCGATGCGCTGCTGGCTCAGGACCCGGCCAGCCGGGTCGCGGTCGAGACGATGGTCACCACCGGACTCGTGCACATCGCCGGCGAGGTGACCACCTCGGCGTACGTCGAAATCCCCAAGCTGGTCCGCCAGACCATCCTCGACATCGGTTACGACTCGTCGAAGAAGGGTTTCGACGGGGAGAGCTGCGGAGTCAGTGTCTCCATCGGTGCGCAGTCGGCCGACATCGCGCAGGGCGTGGACCGTGCTTATGAAACGCGGACCAACGAGACTGGTGGCATCGGAGCGCCAGTGCACGAACCCGTAACCGGGGGAGCCTCCGACGAGGACGCGATCGCGCGCCAGGGCGCCGGCGATCAGGGGCTGATGTTCGGCTACGCCTCGGACGAAACCCCCGAACTGATGCCACTGCCGATCGCCCTGGCCCACCGGCTGGCCCGACGACTCTCGGCGGTCCGCAAGGACGGAACCGTTCCCTATCTGCGGCCCGACGGGAAGACGCAAGTGACGGTCGAGTACGTGGACAACAAGCCGGTCCGCGTCGACACCGTGGTGGTCAGCTCGCAGCATGCCGACGACATCTCTATCCCGGACCTACTCACCCCCGACATCGCCGAGCACGTTGTCGAGCCGGAGCTGGCTGCGCTGGGTCTGCCGACCGAGGGCTACCGGCTGCTGGTGAACCCGACCGGCAAGTTCGTCATCGGTGGCCCAATGGGCGACGCCGGCCTGACCGGCCGCAAGATCATCG